>Ga0302314_10013916_pt1 | contig 13796 bp, 9 predicted proteins | sample III_Palsa_N2_3_FD_200533 | JGI IMG/M metagenome (GOLD analysis project Ga0302314, IMG submission 200533) | Peat permafrost microbial communities from Stordalen Mire near Abisko, Sweden - III_Palsa_N2_3 | ecosystem: Environmental > Terrestrial > Soil > Palsa > Peat permafrost | place: Sweden... | reverse complement strand
CTGCATCAGGATGCCTGCCCCGTCGCCGGTGTTGGGATCGGCACCAGAGGCACCGCGATGCTCAAGGTTCTTCAGCGCATCGAGGCCCTTCTCGACGACGGCATGCGTCGCTTCACCCCATAGCTTCGCGACGAGCGCGACACCGCAGGCGTCATGCTCGTTCTCGGGGTGGTAGAGGCCAGAGGCCCCGGGGGGAGCTACTCGATACGTCATAACTACAGGGACCCTCCGTCGGGCGCTTGCGAATACGGCGACTGTCTAAATACGACGGTCCTACGGCGGTGGCACCGCAAAGGCTATCGGGTATTCGCCGGAGCCTTCGGTTTGGTGGCTTTCTTCGCCGCCGGGGCCTTGCCTTTGGCCTCCGGCTTGTTCGCCTTCGTCTCCGGCGTTTTCAGCGCCGCCAGGCTCGCCTCGAGTGCCGCCATCAGGTCTGGCACCGGTGCCGACTCCTCCTCGGCGGGCGGTGGCGTCAGCTCCTCGCCGGCCGCCTTGCGCTCGATCAGCGCCAGCACCCGCTCGCGATATTCGTCCTTGAAGGCGGTCGGATCGAACTCCGCCGAAAGCGTGTCGATCAGCTGCCGGGCCATCGCCAGCTCACGGTCGGTGGCGTTGGACTCGGCCGCGGTGTCGAGCCCGTCGAGGCCGTCCGGGGAGTTGATCTCGTCGCCGAACAGCATCGTCGAGAGGGTCAGCACATCGCCGGAAGCCCGTAGCGCGCAGAGCTGCTGCTTGGTCCGCAACACGAGCCGGCCGATCGCGACCTTGCCCTCATCACGCATCGCCTCAAGCAACAGCCGGTATGGCTTGGCGCCGCCGGGCGCGGGGGCGATGTAGTAGGTCGAGTCGTAGAAGATCGGATCGATCTCCTCGAGCTTGACGAACTGCTCGACGTCGATCGTGTGGGTCGCCTTGAAGTCCAGCGCCTCAAGCTCACTGGGCTCGATCACCACGTAGCGCTCAGGCGCCAGCTCAAACCCTTTGACGATGTCCTCGAACGGAACCTCGTCACCGGTCGAGGCGTCGACCCGTTTCTGCTTGATCCGCGCGCCGGTCTTCGCCGACAGCTGGTTGAAGCGGACGGTCTTGGGCGAAGTCGCGGAGTACAGCTTGACGGGGACGTTGACCAGCCCAAAGCTGATTGCGCCGCTCCAGATAGCACGTGCCATGCAGCCGTTTTATCCAGCTTTCGCCAAAGGTGCAAGCTGCGGGCCCGGTCTTGCTGGACCGGGCCCTGGCTGAAGCGCCCAGATCCGCGTGTCAGCGATTGAGCCGCTGCATCTGCGGGTAACGGTCACCAGCCGCGGCGCCGACCGGCATCGCCGCGTCCAATTCGGCCAGATCGGAGGTACTCAATGAGATCTCCGCCGCCGCGACGTTCTCCTCGAGGTAGGTGCGGCGTTTGGTGCCCGGAATCGGCACGACATCAGTGCCCTGATGCAGCACCCAGGCGAGCGCCAACTGGCCTGGGGTGCAAGACAGACCCTGGGCGATCTCCTTGACCCGCTCAACGAGCTTCAGGTTGTGTTCGATGTTGCCGTCCGCGAATCGCGGATTCTTACGACGGAAGTCGTTCTCATCCAGCTTCTCGGTGCTGGTGATCGCGCCGGTCAGCATTCCGCGGCCGAGCGGACTGTAGGGGACGAGACCGATCCCGAGCTCACGGATTGTCGGCAGGATCTCGGCTTCGACATCGCGACACCACAGCGAGTACTCACTCTGTAGGGCCGAGATCGGATGGATCGCGTGGGCACGGCGAATCGTCTCGGCTGACGCCTCCGACATCCCGAGGAAGCGGACCTTGCCGGCATCGACCAGCTCCGCCATCGCGCCGACCGTCTCCTCGATCGGCACGTCAGGGTCGACACGGTGCTGGTAGTAGAGGTCGATGTGGTCGACGTTCAGGCGGCGCAGCGAGTCCTCGCAACGCGCACGCACATAGTCAGGGCGGCCGTTGACGCCGCGGAACGTCGGGTTGTTGGGATCGCGGACGATCCCGAACTTGGTTGCCAGGATCACCTCATCACGGCGCCCGATCAGCGCCTCGCCAACCAGTACCTCGTTGGTGTGCGGGCCGTAGATATCTGCGGTGTCGATCAGCGTCACGCCGAGCGCCAGCGCCCGGTGGATCGTCGCGATCGACTCGCCGTCGTCTGCCGCGCCGTAGAACTCCGACATTCCCATGCAGCCGAGGCCCTCGGCGGAGACCTCAAGCCCTTCGGTTCCAAGCTTGCGTGTGTCCATCGTTGAAGCCTAACCTCACGTCGTGGCGCCGCGAAACGTTCAAGACAGTGTGCTGCCACCTTTTCAGCTGCTGCTGGACGATCACGGGCGTGACGTGCACCGCTTCCTGAGCGCGCTCGTCGGGCCGCACGACGCCGATGACGCCTATCAGGAGACCTGGATCGCGGCCCTGCGTGCCTACCCGCGGCTGCAGAACGCCGCGAACCTGCGGGGGTGGGTGTTGACGATCGCGCACCGTAAGGCGATCGATCAGATCCGTGCGCGCAAACGCAATCCGGTCCCAGTCGAGGAACTGCCTCAGACGACTGTCGTCGACCAGCATCAGGACCCTGCGGTCTGGCGACTGGTGCGCGAGCTGCCGGACAAGCAGAGGACCTCGGTCGCGCTGCGCTACGCGCTCGATCTTGACTACGCCGCGATCGGCCAGGCGATGGGCACGAGCGAGGAAGCGGCGCGGCGCAATGTGCACGAGGGCCTCAAACGACTACGGGTGGAGTATGCCGATGAGTCCTGAGATCGAAGCTCTACTGCGCTCCAAGCAGTTCGGTGGGCCAGTCAGCCCACCGAACGTGAGCAAAGCCGCAGCTGATGCCGGACTGCTTGACGTCGCCTACGCGTTTGAGGATTCGCCGGTTGGGCGGCTGCTACTGGCGGTCACGCCGCGCGGGCTGGTGCGGGTGTCCTACGTCGAGGAGGGCCATGACGCGGTGCTCGCCTCACTCGCTACGCGGATCTCGCCGCGGGTGCTCGAGGCGCCGCTCGACGAGCCGCGGCGTGAACTCGAGGAGTTCTTCGCGGGGCGACGGCAACAGTTCGATCTAGCGATCGACTGGCAGCTGGTCGGCAGTGCGTTCGCCAAGCGGGTGCTGCTTGCCACCAGCCGGATCCCGTACGGCGGGTCGTCGAGTTACGGGGAGATCGCGCAGGCGGCCGGCAACGCGCGGGCGCACCGCGCAGCCGGCACGGCGCTGGGGCGCAATCCGCTGCCGATCGTCGTGCCGTGCCACCGCGTGCTGAAGGGCGACGGGGCAATCGGCAACTACGCCGGCGGAGTGCAGCGCAAGCTGACGCTGCTGGCGGTTGAACAGCAGTGAGATACTGCGGCACTGTGGATCGCAGCGCGTTGCCGCCCGGACCCCGCTGGCCGAGTTTTGTCCAGTTCGCGGCGACTTGGACGCGGCCGGCCGGGTCGCTGCTGCAGATGCGTGCGAAGTACGGGCCGAGCTTCACTGCCAGGCTGCCGTTCACCCCTCCGTTCGTGTTCATCACCGATCCCGACGCGATTAAGGAGCTGTTCCAGGCAGCGCCGGACCTGATTCATCCCGGCGAGGGCGCGCGTGTACTCGAGCCGCTACTCGGGACTAACTCGCTGATCCTGCTGGATGAGGACCCGCACCTTGAGCACCGCCGCCTGCTGCTGCCCGCCTTCCACGGGGAACGGATGCGTGAGTTGGCCGGCTTGATGAGCGAGCTGACCGATGCTGAGCTGGACCGCTGGCCGACTGGCGAGCCGATCGCGCTGCATCCGCTACTACAGCGACTGACGCTCGAGATCATCCTGCGGGCGGTGTTCGGGCTGGAACAGGGCCCGCGCCTCGACGAGTTGCGCGCGACGGTGACCGAGGTGCTTGGTTACGGCGATAACCCGGTCTCGATCGTTCCGGCGCTGCGTAAGTGGCTGCGCTGGACAAAAACGCTGAAGGCGTTTGAGGCGACGGTGGCGCACACTGACGAGTTGATCTACGGGCTGATCGACGAGCGGCGTACGGCGCTTGCCGCCGATCCTTCGGCCGCTGAGCTGGCGCCGGATGTGCTGGCGATGTTGCTTGCGGCGCGGCATGAGGACGGCTCGGGAATGAGCAATGCCGAGATCCGCGACGAGCTCGTCACCGCAGTGGTGGCGGGACATGAGACAACCGCGTCGCAACTGGCCTGGCTGTTCATGCGGCTGGCCCGAGCACCGTGGGTAGTTGGCAGGCTGGTCGCGGAGCTCGATGCCGGTGGGGACGACGCGTACCTGACCGCGACGTTGACGGAGATCCAGCGGCTGCATCCCGTCGTGTCAAACGCCGAGCCGCGGCTGGTCAAGCGACCGACCACGATCGGCGGCGTCGAATACCCGGCCGGAGTGTCGATCTTGGCGAGTCTCTACCTGGTGCACCGTGACCCCTCGGTTTACCCGGAGCCTGAGCGGTTCCAGCCTGAGCGCTTCCTCGGCGTCAAGCCCGGCACCTACACCTGGTTCCCGTTCGGCGGAGGGCGTCGGCGCTGCATCGGCGCGTCATTCGCGCAGCAGGAGATGAACATCGTCACCGCCGCCGTGCTGCGCCGCTTCACGTTGGCGGCGGTCGATTCGCGGCTTGAGCGGACCCGGCGGCGGTCGATCACGTTCAGCCCGGCCAGCGGCGCGACGGTGGTGTTGGGCTTGCGCCGTGACGTGAACGGGTATCAATCTGGCGATGGACCTGCTCAAACCGCTGCGGAAGTTCGACCGCTACCAGCAGAAGCATCACTGGCTGGCGCTGCCGCTCGCAGTCGTTAAGAAGTTCGGCAACGACAACGGCGGCAACCTCGCCGCGCTGGTTGCCTACTACGCGTTCTTCTCACTGTTCCCGTTGCTGTTGGTGTTCGTCACCGTGCTCGGCTACGTGCTGCAGGGCAACGCCGGTGAGATCCAATCGGTCGAGAGTTCGGTGCGGGCGAACTTCCCGGTCGTCAGCTCATACCTGAAGTTCACCTCCCTGCACGGCAGCGTCGTTGCGCTGGTGATCGGCGTGTTGACGTCGTTGTGGTCGGGGCTCGGCGTGACCGGCGCCGCGCAGAACGCGCTTGACACGGTCTGGGCGGTGCCCCGCAAGAACCGCCCCAACTTCATCCAGTCGAAGTTGCGTGGCGGCGGAATGCTGGTCACGATCGGCGTCCTGTTCGTGATCGCGACGGGCGCGTCGGGACTGGTCAGCGGCGGGCTCGGCAGCGGCTGGGTGACGACTGTTTTGGGTTTGGTCGTGTCGTTTGGTGCAAACGTGCTCGTGTTCCTGGTGTCGTTCCGGCTGATGACCGCCAGTGAGATCAAGACCTCGAGCTTGTGGATCGGGGTGGTTGTAGCCGCCGTCGTCTGGACCGTGTTGCAGTCGATTGGCGGCCTCTACGTGGGCCACGTGATCAAACACATGTCGCCCGCGTACGCATCGTTCGGGTTCGTGATCGCGCTGCTCGGCTGGTTGTATCTTGGCGCGCAGTTGACGCTGTACGCGGCCGAGCTGAACGTCGTGATTGAGCGGGGTTTGTGGCCGCGCTCACTGTTCGGGGCGCCCGAGCAGGAGGCCGACCGGGAGACGCTTGAGGCGCTGGCGATGGTCGAGGAGCGCCACGCGAGCGAGCATGTTGAGGTCAGCTTCGGCGGGGATCAGCCGGTCAGAACAGACGGTCCGGCGCCTGACGCTCAGTGAGTGCCAGCGGGTACCGGCAGATGCCGCCGGCGGCCGGGCAGCCCGCGCAGAGTGAGCGACGGGGGTCTGGCGCCGGGCTGAAGTCGCCGGCTGTCAGGTTGGTTGTGAGCTCTGCGAGCTCGGCCTCGAGCGTGTTGCGACAGGCGGCTTTGTAGGTGCCGGTGGCGGGTTGGTCTGGCGCTTCAAGGAACAGGTGGACAACCTCGACGTCCGCATCGCTGATCCGCAGCGCGGCGAGCGCATAGATCAGCCGCTGCGTCTCATAGCGAAGCTGGACGAGCTGCTCAGGGCTTTGGCCGTTCAGGGCATCACTCTTGTAGTCGACTACGAGCAGATTGCCCGTGGGTTCGGTCGCGAGCACGTCGAAGGTGCCCGTGAGGAGGAGTTCGCCGAGCGCGAAGGCGAACGGCTGCTCACGGCGGAGCTCCCGCGCGGCGGTGATCCGCGCGTAGGTGGGCGAAGCGATGAGCGGTTGCAGTTCGGGATCGATCGGTGGCCGGCGTAGATCGATCGTCGCCAACGCTTCGTGCAGGCGGGTTCCGCGCTGGCGGCCACCGGAGGAGGCATCGACCGGCGTTGGCGGCAGGCCGATCACACGCTCGGCGTAGAAGCGAAGATGGCACTTCAGATACTCGTTGAGGCTGGAGTAGCTGACCGAGTCGACCGCGGGCGCGGGCGCTAGCGTGACCTCGGCGGGCGGCAGAGCAACCTGGGAGGCGTCCGTGGTGACTGGTGGTTGTATAGCAACCACTTCTTGCACAGTGTGCTCGGTGATCAGCTTTGTGCGGACGCCGGGCAGGTCCTTGAAAGCCGGCGCGATCCAGTCCATCGGCGAGCCTTTGAGCTCGCCCAGCTTCGCCAGCTTGGTCGCGCCAGACAGGATCAAGCGCCGCTGGACGCGCGTCATCGCCACGTAGAACAGCCGCTGTTGCTCGGCCAGGTCGGCGACGAGCGCCTCGTCGCGCAATTCGTTGTAGTGCAGCGCCGGGAACTTGCTGCCGGTACCGGGTCGCGCGAGCCGCAGCCCGAACCTGGTCCCTTCGCCACCGATCCGGATCAGCGGATGCTCAATGAACGGTGCCCGGCCGAGGTCAGCCACACAGACGACGGGAAACTCAAGACCCTTGGAGCTGTGGATTGTCATCAGGCGCACCGCGTCAAGCCCCTCTGATTCGACAGGCGCCTCTGCCTCTCGGCCGGCGGCGCTACCGGTGGCGGCCCGGCGGTGCAGCAGCGCGACAAAGCCGTGGAGGTCAGGGCCGAAGGAGGCTTCGAACTCCCCGGCAAGTCGCATCAGCTTGCGGACGTTCGCCAGCCGGCGGCGGCCGTCGGCGTAGGCGCTGACAACGCTGAGGTCATATCCGGACGCCTCGATCACGCGCTCAAGCAGCGCAACGGGGCCGAGCCGCGACGCCTGCGCACGCTCACTGGCGAATAGCTGTTCGAAAGCAGCAAGCTTCGCCGCGTCGGCGGGGTCGAGTTCGTCGCGCGCGCCGGCCGCCAGCAACACCAGACCGTCAAGGGTCAGTCCACAGAGCGGCGAGGTCAAAGCGACCCAGAACGGCTCCTGGTCGAGCGGGTTGGCAAGAGCCCGCAGGTAAGCGACCAACTCGACCACCTGCGGGTGCTGCCAGTAGCCGCGGCCGCCGACCACAAAGGTCGGTACGCCATCCGCCTCAAGCGCCCGCTCATACATCCGCAGATCTGTGCCCGCGCGGGTCAAGACGACGATTTCCCCCGCCGCGCAATCGCCGCTGGCGATCAATCCGGCGATGTGGTTGGCGAGCACCTGGGTTTCAACGACGCGCCACGGGGACGCGACGACCTCATCGGCGTCGTTCCAATCAACACCTTTGTCGACGATCAGCAGGTCAACGAGCGGCGCCGGGGCGGCGGCTTCGACAAGTCCCGCCCGCAACGCCCGGAACCCCTCCCCCATGATCGTGGCGAACCCGGCGTTCAGCGCTTCCAGAACCTCCGCCCGGGACCGGAAGTTGGTCTGCAGCGAGAGACGGCCACCGATCGCCTCAAGCTCGCGCCCGCGCGACTCAAACAGCTCGACCTCGGCATGCCGGAACCCGTAGATCGACTGCTGGGCGTCGCCGACCATGAACAACGCCGTTTCGGGCCCGGTGACGAGCGCTACCAGCTCGTGCTGCAACGCGCTTGAGTCCTGCAGCTCGTCGACCATCACATGAGCGAACCGCTCGCGGTAGCGATCGCCGATCTCGGCCGTGCTCAGCAGATCACGGGCGAGCAGCTCAAGGTCGGCGAAATCGACGGCGCCGTGCGCCCGTTTGGCGGCTTCGTAGTGGAAGCCGTAGGCGCGCAGCAACGCCGCCAGCGCATCACGCTGCCGGCTGGCGAACTCGCCGGCGAGCCGCGCCGACAGCGCGCTTAGCGCTTCCTTGTACGACGTGCAAGCCTCGGTCTGCAGCGCGTTGCCTCCGCCCTTGATCGTGAACGGCGCCAGGTCGCCCGGCCACGGCAGCGGATCTGCGCTCAGCTCGAGCGCCCCCTCTACCGCTACCAGTGCGTTCACCACTGTCACGCCGGGATCGTTGATCGCCCCCAGCTCGGCGGCAAACGTGGCCGCGGCGGCGTGCAGACCCTGAAGCAACTCAGCGTCTGTTCCCTCAAGCGCCGGCATCGGCGGCAGCTCCGGCTGGCGCGCACCGCGGGAGCGGAGCTCGATGTAGGTCGACACCGTCGCCCGCGCAAGGTCAGGAAGACGGTGGGCGGCGATCAGCTCGCTACCCGCGGAGGTCTCGGCGATCTGCGCCAGCGCCTGATCGATCGCGGCGCCCGACAGTTCGCTGGCCAGATCCGGCTCGAGCACCGAGAACCGTGGGTCAAGGCCAGCCTCGAGCGCGTGGGCACGAAGCACCCGTGTACAGAACGCGTCGATCGTTGAAATCCAGCCATCGTCGGTCGCGCGGGCGGCCTCGTCGAGACCGGCCTCGTGCAGCGCGCCTCGGACCCGTGCGCGCAGCTCATCGGCGGCCTTGTTGGTGAAGGTGATCGCCAGGATCGCGCGCGGGTCGACTCCGTCGTCGCGCACCGCGCGCAGGAACCGCTCAACCAGCACGGTCGTCTTGCCGCTGCCGGCCCCGGCGTCAAGCAGGGTCGCATCGTGGCGGCGCTCAGCCGCCGCCGCCTGCTCCTCAGTCAGTGCCCTCATGCCCAGCAGATCCCCGGATGGGCGCAGCCCTCGCGTGAGCAGGTCGCCGGGCACGGGGTCAGCTCGCCGCGGCGGATCGTCGTGACCAGCTCCAGCGCCGCGCGCTCGACCTCTTCAAGCAGCGCGTCAAGCTCGGAGCGATCAAGAGCATCGGTCGAATAGGTATGCGAGCCGAGTTCGGTCCCGGCCAGATAGGCGCCTCGCGGGCGCAGTTCGCTGCCCGTGAGGGGCTGATAGAGCCCTGCCACGGGCTCGAGCTCGAGCAGTCGGCGGGCGGCGATCATGTACAGGCCGACCTGCAGCACTCCACCCTCGATCCATTTGGCGGCCGAGCGCTCGACCCGTCCCGCGCCCGATTTGTAGTCACGCAGGACGGCGCGGCGACCGTCGGCAGCAACATCGATCCGGTCGATCGTGCCGCGGAATCCGACGGTCTGATCGCCCGAGCGCAGCTCGGTCTCAAACTCCAACTCGAATTCGCGCGGCGTCCAGCCACTCGCGTCGTCGGCCTCGTAGCGCAGGAACCGCTTGAGGTCAGCTTCGATCCCACGCAGGATCGCGGCCCGGACCGCTGGTGACAACCCCGGCGACATCTCCGGCGGGAGCACGCGCATTTCTGCTGCCAGCGCCTGGTCGGCGACGGGTAGTGTCGCGCTCGTCAGCGGCGCACCGAGCGAGCGCAACACCCGCTCGAGCACCTGGTGCAGGAACGTGCCCTTCGCCATCGCCTGCCCTTCAGGCTCAAGGTCTTGCGGTTGCAGCTGGCGCTCGACCAGCCAGCGAACGGGACAGACGCCGAACAACTCAAGCGCACTGCCTGAGACAACCTCCCGGTGGCGGACATGCGCAAGCGCGGCAGCACCGAGCGTCCGTGTCTCGTTGCCAGTCGCGGTCGGCGGGGTCGAAGCGGCAGCGGTAGCGGTAGCGGCAACCGCCAGCGCGTGGTCACGTGCCGTCGGCGCGCTCGCGGCTGGCCATACGACATCGGCCAGCAGCCGCCGTGTGCGCCGCGCCCACCAGTCCTCAACAAATAGCGCCGCAACATCGTCAAGGAACGGCGAGTGCCTGACGACACTGCCGTCCTCCTCGGCGCTGCGATAGCTGAACGTGACCTGCTCGGTGGCGCGCGAGACACAGGCGTAAAGCAGGTAGCGCTCCCGCGCCGCGTCGTCGTCAGCGGCCGGCAGCACGACGCCGGATGCGAGGGCGAGTTCCCGACGACGGTCCTCACCGAGAAACGGGTCCGTCGCGCCGCCAGTCGGGAACTCGCCCTCGCACATCCCGGTGACAAACACCCGCCGAAAGCGCCGCGCGCGGATCGCCAGCGGCTCGGCGATCAACACGCTCGTACCGCTGCTGGCGGAAACGGGGACCTCGATCCCCGGCAGCAGCGCCAGCAGCTCGACCGGGGTCGGGGTGCTGAGCTGCTCCAGCGCGCGCAGCAGCAGTGCAGCGGCGCGCGCATCGAGCGCTTCGGCCGCCGGTAGTGGCGCCGTGGCGCCAGCGCCCGCGGCCAGCAACGCTCTCACCTGCTCGCTGAGCACGGCCGTCGGCGCCTCAGCGCCGGCGAGCTCGGCCACACAGCCCAGTGGTAGCCCGTCTGCCCCGCCGACGTTCAGCGCCTGCTGCGCCGAGTTCAGCCCAAGCTCTCCGAGCGTCCGCTCCAGGCGGTCGACGGCATCCGCTTCCGCAACACCCGGGTGGCGCAGATAGGTGAGCACGTCGGCGGCTGTGGCGTTCACCTGGTCGAAGGCACAGCGAACGAGCGCCATGACGGCAGCCCCGATTGGCGTGTGCGCGAGCGGTACGGTTCGCGCGCTTGCCACCGGCACTCCGTAGCGGGTCAGGACCTGCTCGAGCAGCGCGCCGGAGCTGGTGAGCGAGCGGGCGATCACGACGATCTCCGCCAGCGGCACGCCGTCACGAAGCGCGCCAAGCACCGCTGCGCCGACCAGCTCAGCCTCGGCCCGCGCTCCGCCGGCTTCCATCAGGCGCACGGCATCGCCTGGGTCAATCACCGACGGCGCTGACTCGAACAGGTATCGCTCAAGCTGGTGGAGATCGACCGCCGCCGCCGAGGCGTAGTGGGCCTGGAGCGCCGGGAGTTCACGGACACTTGCCGCCCGCTCGCGTAAGTCCTCAACGACGCCGGCGCGGGCAAGCAGCGCCAAACGCCCCGGCTCGTACGTCAGTGAAACTGTCACGTCAGTCCCGACCGCAGAAGCGAGCGTGTCGACGGCGTCAAGTTCGATCGCCGTCAGGTCGTCGAAGCCGTAGACGAACACCGGTGTGCCGAGCCAGGCGTCCGTCGCCGCCCGCAGCGCATCAAGCGTGCCCCAGGCAAACGTCTCGGTATCGAGTGCGCCGACCGCAGCAAGCGCGCGGTCGTAGCGCATGTAGAGCTGTGACAGATCCTCGGCGTAGTCGGTCCGCTCGGGCCGCTCCGCCGCCCACGCTCGCATCGCGGCGACGAACCTCGGTGGCATCACGCGCGCACCCCGCAACTCGGCAAACAACCGCCCGACCGCGCCGGCGAACCCTGGACTATCAGCCGAGCGCTGCAGCGTCGCCAACGGCTGCTCTGCCACTGCCCGGAGGATCAGCTGCTGACGGTGAAGCGGCGCGACCCGCACTGGGTCATACCCCGTGCGACGCGCGATCTCAGCGATCAACCCCCCGAACGTCACGGTGCGCCCAAGCGCGATCCCATCAGCCGCCAACTCACGATCGTAGTGACGCGCGTCAGCCGCCGTCGGAACCACCAGCAACGCCCCGCCCGGGGCGGCGGCAGCGGCCGAATAGGCGCCAAGCACCTCCCCCGCCTTGGCGGAGTTGGCGGGCCCGAGGATCAGCGAAAGCGGCACGCCGCCAATGGTGACGTCAGCGGCCGACGATCACGACCACATCGGGCCGCCGCAGTTCGTTTCTTCCGAGCTCGATGTCTGCGCATACATAGAAAGCGAAAGGTCACCGGCTGCAGGCCGTGGGCCGCAACTTGGCCTGAAAATGGGTGCATCGACCTATGCGGAGCCAAGAAAGGCCGGCGCGGCCATTTGGGCCCGCATTGACCGTCCGCCGGGCCGATTCGCGGCTGCCGATTCGCGGCTGCCGATTCGCAGTGGCCGATTCGCGGCTGCCGATTCGCGGCGGCCGATTCGCGGCGGCCGACACCGACTTACAGCTTCCCGAGCTCCTCAAATAACGCCCGCGCGGTGTCGATGCCAAGCGGGATGTAGCGCGCGAGCATCTTCTCGTTCGGCGCGTGGATGTTGGCGTCAGGCAATGAGAAGCCGGTGATGATCGAGGCGATCCCCTTGTCGGATAGCGCCGCAACGATCGGCAGGGTCCCGCCGGAGCGGATCAGCAAAGGCCGGACACCGAGCACGCGTTCAAACGCGTCCAACCCGTGCTGAATCGCCGGGGCGTCCGGCGGCACGACGCCAGGCCGCGCGGAGCTGAGCCGCTCAACCGTCAGATCGGCCCCCAACGGCGCCGCCTCCTGCAGCATCCGCTCGAGCGTGACGGCGATCACGTCCGGGTCCTGACCGGGCGCCAAGCGGATCGAGATGTTGGCGTGCGCCTGCACCGGGAGCACGGTCTTCTGCAGGTGCGGTGAGCCGGTCTCGATTCCGTTGACGTCAAGCGCGGGCTCAGCGAACGTTCGTAGGTAGAACTCGTTGGCCGCTTGCACGTCAGCAGGGCGCGCACCCTGATCGGCAAGCTCAGAAGCACCCGCGGGCAGCTCGCGCCAGCCGGCCAGCTCAAGCTCAGTTGGGGGGATCAGCCCCTCCCGCAGCGGCTCAGCCAACCTCCCATCCGACGCAATCAACGCATCCAGCGTCCGGATCATGGCGTGTGCCGCGTTCAAAGCAGCGCCGCCATACATACCGGAGTGCAGATCGGTCACGCCGGTTCGCAACGTCAGGTGGAAGTAGGCCAGACCGCGGGTGCCAACCCCGAACGCCGGCACGTCCTCACGGATCATCCCGCTATCGAAAATGATCGCCGCGTCGGCGCCGCGCGCATCAGCCTCAAGCCACTCGACAATCGAGTGTCCGCCGGTCTCCTCCTCACCATCCAAGGCAAAGCGAACGTTCACGGGCAAGCTTCCGGAAGCAGCCAGCTCACGGGCGGCCGCCAGCAACAGATAGAGCTGGCCCTTGTCATCGGCGACACCACGGCCAAACAGATGCTCGCCACGGATCTCCGGCTCAAACGGCGGCGAGTCCCACAGCTCGAGCGGATCGGCCGGCTGCACATCGAAGTGGCCGTAACACAAAACCGTCGGGGCGCCATCAACCCCTCCCGAAGCAGGCACCTCGCCGATCACCAACGGTTGCCCGTGCCAGTCGATCAGCTCGGCTGAGCCACCGGCGGCCACCAGCAAATCAACGATCCACTGACCGGCGCGCACCACATCACCGGCGCGCTCAGCGTCAGCGCTGATCGACGGGATCCGCAGAAACTCGGCCAGCTCGTCGAACCACTCGCTCACGAAACTGAGCCTACCGCCAGGCGGACTGCGGCGGACTCAGGCAGCTTCGGCGTCGTCGCCGGCAGAGTCACCGTCGGCGACCGCGCTAATCGCGGCCGCTGCCACAGAAGCAGCGGTCAAAGCGCCCTCCTCAGCCTCGGGCGGCTTCGCGCCTTCCTTCGCCCAAGGCTCGTCGAACTCAACCCGCCAGCGGCCTTCCTCGTTCTGCATCAGCGCGAGCTTCGCGCGGAAGGACTTGCCGGAGCGGCCCTTGAAACCGGTCACCTGCTTGTCGGTGCGGCCGGTCTTGATCAGCTCGCGGGCGACCGCCAGCGGCAGCGTCTTACCGGCCTTGGCCTTCCAGATCACGAAGCCACAGCCGGGATCGGTGGACGACCAGCACGAGTAGCCCTTGCGGTTCTCGACGATGTCGTTAGCGCAAACCGGG
>Ga0302314_10013915_pt1 | contig 13796 bp, 6 predicted proteins | sample III_Palsa_N2_3_FD_200533 | JGI IMG/M metagenome (GOLD analysis project Ga0302314, IMG submission 200533) | Peat permafrost microbial communities from Stordalen Mire near Abisko, Sweden - III_Palsa_N2_3 | ecosystem: Environmental > Terrestrial > Soil > Palsa > Peat permafrost | place: Sweden... | reverse complement strand
GGTCAGGTAGCGCGAGAGCGTACGGCCGGCCACACGCGCACCGCCTCCTGGGCCTATCAGCTCATCATGAAGTCCGGGCGCTGAATACGAGGTCCAGTCAATGCGCATGTCATCTCGACGGGCACGGAGTCAGCGCAACATACCAGTGCGGGCGCGCGCTATTCAAACAATAAGACCCAGTCGCTATTCCTTGGTGCGCGATGTGCCAAATTGGTGCGAACTGCGGGACTTCCCAGACCCGTATAATGTGGCCTCGAATTGCGCCGGAGACCTACGTGTCCATTCACATTGCCCTTAACCACGTCACCCATTATCGCTACGAGCGTCCGGTCGCCCTGGGGGCGCAGGTGGTGCGGCTGCGTCCGGCACCGCATTGCCGCACCCGCATCCTCTCCTATTCACTGAAAGTCTCCCCCACCGGCCACTTTGTCAACTGGCAGCAGGACCCGGAAGCCAATTATCTTGCGCGTCTGACTTTCCCGGAGCGCACGAACGAACTGCGGATCGAAGTGGATCTCGTCGCCGAGATGGCGGTACTCAATCCTTTCGATTTTTTTCTCGAGCCCTACGCGCAGCGCTTTCCGTTTGAATACGAAGCCGGCGAGCGCCGCGACCTCGCACCGTATCTTGCGCAACTGCCACTGACTCCCCTCCTCAAGGATTACCTGGCCGGCATTCCGCGCAAGGATGTCGGCACCGTGGACTTCCTGGTCGAACTCAACCAGGCGCTGTCACGTGACATCCGGTACTTGATCCGCATGGAGCCGGGTGTGCAGACCCCGGAGGAGACGCTCGCCAACAAATCCGGGTCCTGCCGTGACTCATCATGGCTGCTGGTACAGCTGCTGCGTCACCTGGGGCTGGCGGCGCGCTTTGCGTCCGGCTACCTCGTGCAGCTGGTTGCCGATGTGAAATCACTGGACGGTCCCTCCGGCACCGATCATGACTTCACGGATCTGCACGCCTGGTGCGAGGTCTACCTGCCGGGCGCAGGCTGGATCGGGTTCGATCCGACATCCGGTCTGCTCGCCGGCGAGGGACACATTCCGCTGGCCTGTACGCCGGAGCCCTCTTCGGCAGCGCCGGTCTCAGGCTTGGTCGAGGACGCCAAAGTCGAGTTCGAGCACCATATGCGGGTCGAGCGCATCTGGGAGGCGCCGCGGGTCACGCGTCCGTACACCGAAGCGCAGTGGGCGCAGATCGAGAGCCTGGGCCACGAAATCGACAATGAACTCGCCGCGCTGGACGTGCGGCTCACCATGGGCGGTGAGCCCACCTTCGTGTCGATCGATGATCCGGATGGACCGGAGTGGAACACCGCGGCGCTGGGCGACGACAAGCGCCGCCTGGCCGCGGACCTCTACCACCGGCTGCGCAGCCGCTATGCGCCCCAGGGCCTGACGCATTTCGGTCAGGGCAAGTGGTACCCCGGGGAACCTCTGCCGCGCTGGTCGTTGAACTGCTTCTGGCGCAAGGACGGGGAGCCCGTTTGGACCAATGCCGACCTGCTCGCCGATGAGTCGGTCGACTACGACGTGTCCGCCGCTACGGCGCAGCGCTTCCTCGCCATGGTCGCCGCGCGTCTCGGAATTGCAGCGACGCACATCCTGCCGACCTACGAGGATGCCTTTTATTATCTGTGGCGCGAACGGCGCCTGCCGGGCAACGTCGATCCCTTTGACTCCAACCTGGAGGATGCGCAGGAGCGCGCCCGGCTGGCGCGCGTGTTCGAGCATGGCCTGGAACGGGCCGTGGGCTACGTGCTGCCCGTCGGCCGCGACGCACTCGGCACGCGCTGGCAGACGGGAGCCTGGTTCTTGCGTGATGAGCGCTGCTACCTGATCCCCGGCGATTCACCGCTGGGCTATCGGCTGCCGCTGGATTCCCTGCCGTGGGTGAAACCGGGGGAATATCCCTACGTTCATGTTCCGGATCCCATGCAGGTGTTCCCGCCACTGTCCCCGTGGGCGGACATCCGCCGGCAGCTGAGCGAGGATCCGCGCGCTGAACGCGCCGCGCGCCCCGCGGCAAAGACGAGCGCGCGTACGGATGGCGGCGATGCCACGCGGCGGGCCATTGACCCGAACCGCGTCCCGGCGCCGCAGGAATCCGCGGCCTGGATTACCCGCACCGCCATGTGCGCCGAGCCGCGTGACGGGGTGCTGTACGTCTTCATGCCGCCGACCGACCGCCTCGAGGATTACCTCGAACTGGTTGCGGCGGTCGAAAGCGCGGCCGAGTCTTTGCACCAGCCGCTGATCATGGAGGGTTACGAGCCACCCAAGGATCCGCGGCTGCTGCGCTTCAGTGTGACGCCTGACCCCGGCGTCATCGAGGTCAACGTCCATCCGTCCGGGAACTGGGGCGAGCTGGTCGAGCGCACGACTCATTTATATGAGCAGGCCCACCAGTCGCGGCTGTCCACCGAGAAGTTCATGCTGGATGGTCGCCACACCGGGACCGGTGGCGGCAATCATTTCGTGCTCGGTGGCGCCACCGCGCCGGACTCACCTTTCCTGCGCCGGCCCGACCTGCTGCGCAGCCTCGTGTCCTACTGGCACAACCATCCCTCGCTGTCCTACCTGTTCTCGGGATTGTTCATCGGACCCACCTCGCAGGCGCCCCGCACCGATGAGGCGCGCAACGACTCCCTGTACGAACTTGAGATTGCGTTCAAGCAGCTGCCGCAACCCGGTGAACCGTGTCCGCCCTGGCTGGTCGACCGTCTGTTCCGCAATCTGCTGACCGACGTGACCGGCAACACCCACCGCGCCGAGTTCTGCATCGACAAGCTGTACTCACCCGATGGGCCCACCGGACGCAACGGCCTGCTGGAACTGCGCGCATTTGAAATGCCCCCGCACGCGCAGATGAGCCTGGCGCAGCAACTACTGCTGCGCTCGCTGGTCGCGCGCTTCTGGCAAACCCCCTATCAGCCCGCGCGGCTGGCGCGCTGGGGCACCGAACTGCATGACCGGTTCATGCTGCCGTATTTTGTCGAACAGGATTTCGCGGATGTCATTACCGAGCAGAACGCGGCCGGTCATGGGCTGCGCTCGGATTGGTTCGCGCCGCATTTTGCGTTCCGCTTCCCCAAGTTCGGCGAGTTCGCCGCATTCGGTGCCGAGGTGGAACTGCGTCAGGCGCTGGAGCCCTGGCATGTCATGGGCGAACAGGGAGCCGCCGGTGGCGCCGTCCGTTACGTGGACTCCTCGGTGGAGCGCCTGCAGGTCAAAGTGACGGGGCTCGCGCCGGATCGCTATGCGATCACCTGCAACGGGCGGCGCGTGCCACTGCGACCGACGGGTCAAACCGGCGAGTTCGTCGCCGGCGTGCGCTATCGCGCCTGGCAACCGCCCAATGCATTGCACCCGACCATCGGCGTGCACGCGCCTTTGACATTTGATCTGCGGGATCTGTGGATGGAAAGGTCCGTTGGAGGCTGTCAGTATCACGTCATGCATCCAGGTGGCCGAAGTTATGCGACCTTCCCCGTCAATGCCTTCGAGTCGGAGAGCCGGCGTCTCGCGCGCTTCTTCCGTATGGGCCATACGCCGGGGCGGGTTGGCGCTCCTGCCGAGGAAGTCTCCGCCGAACTGCCTTTCACGCTGGATCTGCGCCGCATCTGACGGTTGATTAGAGATGAGAAGCATCGTCCGACCCGCCTCCTCTCCGGGAGCCGCCTACCTAGGCGGCTATTCCGCGGACGCGCGTCGCTACGATGAGCTGCTGGACAGCACCGGCGCGATCCGTCCGCACTGGCGCGAATTGTTCGATCGGCTGAGCACCGAGGCCGGCGCCGATGTGACGCGGCGGGGTATCGAACTGACCCGTCGGCTGATCACGGAAAACGGTGTCACCTACAACGTCTACGCGGATCCGAAGGGTGCCGACCGGCCGTGGGCCCTGGACCCACTGCCGCTGATGATCTCGGCCGCCGAGTGGCGGCAGATCGAACAGGGCGTGGCACAGCGCGCGCGGCTGCTCGATGCCCTGCTCGCCGATCTCTACGGTCCGCAGCGCCTGATCGCCGAGGGCGTGGTGCCGCCCGAGCTGCCTTTCGGTCATCCGAATTTCCTGTGGCCGGCGCACGGTATCGTGCCGCCCGGGCGCACCTGGCTGCACATCTATGCGGCGGATCTGGCGCGCGCCCCCGACGGACGCTGGTGGGTGCTGGCCGATCGCACCCAGTCGCCCTCCGGAGCCGGCTACGCGCTGGAGAACCGCGAGATCATCGAGCAGGTGCTGCCCGATCCGATCCGCGACCTGGACGTGCGCAAGCTGCGCGGCTTCTTCACCGCTCTGCGCGTGCGGCTGCTGGAGAACGTCGACGCCGGAGAGAGCCCGCTGGCGGTGGTGCTGACCCCGGGCCCGTTCAACGAGACCTATTTTGAACATGCGTACCTGGCTCGGCAGCTGGGCGTCGCGCTCTCCGAAGGCACCGATCTCACGGTGCGCAACGACACCGTGTACCTGAAGACCCTCGCGGGACTCAAGCGCGTCCACGCCATCCTGCGGCGCCTGGATGATGATTTCTGCGATCCGCTGGAACTGCGCAGCGATTCGGCCCTCGGCGTGCCCGGCCTGCTGGGCGCGGTGCGCGCCGGACGCGTGGTGCTGGCCAACGCCCTGGGCACCGGCGTGCTGGAGTCCGCCGCGTGGCTCGGCTTCCACCCCGGGATCGCCGAGCGGCTGCTCGGCGAGAAACTCACACTGCCGTCGCTGGCGACCTGGTGGTGCGGCGAGCAGCCGGCGCTGGACTACGTGCTGGCGAATCTCAATGACCTCGTGATCCGGCCGGCCTATCCCAACCAGCACTTCGAGGCGGTGTTCGGTCGCGCACTGGTGGGACCGGCGCGCGAGGCGATGATCACGCGCCTGCGCACGCGCCCCTACGCCTACGTGGCCCAGGAGCACCTGGCGCTGTCACAGGCCCCGGTGCTGCGCGGTACGGGTGTCTCCGGCTTCGCGGCCAAGGCCGTGACCATCCGCGTCTACGCCTTCGCCGCCGGCGCGGGCCGCATCGTCATGCCCGGCGGGCTGGCCCGCGTCGCCACGGATGCGTCCATCAATGCCGTCACCACGCAGCGCGGCGGTGCCAGCAAGGACATCTGGGTGCTGCCCGACGCCGAGGGGTCGGCGCCGCTGGCGCCGGAGATCATCACCGGCCCGGCGCGCACCAGTGCACGGCAGGAGCTGACGCCTTCGCGACTGGTCGAAAATCTCTACTGGATGGGACGCTACACCGTGCGCTGCGAGGACAAGGCCGCACTGCTGCGCGCCACTCTGGCGGTGCGGGTGGATCCCCAGGTGTGGCGCTCCAGCGTGCGCATCTGCCAGGAACTGGATGTGATCGCAACCGACGTCGATCCGATGACCAGTTTGAATGACGAGGGCGATCCCTACGGCCTGGTGGCCGATATCCGCCGCCTCAACTGGTGCGCCTCGCAGGTTCGCAGCCGCCTGTCCGCCGGCTGCTGGCAGGCGGTCTCGAGTCTGCAGCAGCAGCTGCACGAGGGCGTGGTGGCGCGCGAGGCACCGCGGCAGACACTCGACCGGCTGCTGCTGTCGCTGGCGGCGCTGGCGGGGTTCGCACTGGATGAGATGACGCAGGATGCCGGCTGGCGACTGCTGCGCATCGGCCGCAGGCTGGAGCGCCTGCAGTTCATCGCCCGGTTGCTGGCGCGGCACCTGTCAGCCGATACCGCCAAGCAGCATGGCCACGTGGAGTGGCTGCTGACCTCCTGCGACAGCCTGAGGATCTACCGCCCCCGCTACGTGGCCGCGCCACGCCTGGGTCCGACGCTCGATCTGCTGATTCGTGATGCCGAGCATCCACGTGCCCTCGCCTTCCAGTGGAACGCCATCGCGCGCGACATGCAGCGGCTCGCCGAGATCCTGCAGCTGGAAGGCGGTGACACACTCGCCGAGGCCATCCCGGCGTTGACGGACTCGCAGCTCATGGTGCTCGAAGGGGATGGTCCGGCCGCCGCCGCCGCCCGGCTGCACCTGGCTTCGCGTCTGCAGCAGCTCGCAAGCGCCGCCGGACAGTTCTCCGACCGGCTCTCGATGCGACACTTCTCGCACACCAGCAGAGATGCGCAGGCGCTGGCCACATGAGCGCGCGCACGCGTTATCAGATCACCCACGAAACGCGCTACCTGTACGCCGGCAACGTCGTGCATTCGCATCACCTGCTGCACCTGGTGCCGCGGCCGGCGCCCTACCAGCAATGCCTGGAACACTCGCTGGAGATCTCCCCCACACCCACCTACCGGCGCGATGAGATCGACGCGTTCGGCAATCCGGTGACGCGCGTGGAGTTCCAGGAGCGTCACCGCGAACTGACGGTAACCACGCACACGCAGGTCGAGGTGTACCCGCGGCCCGCCGTGCCGGCCACTGAGTCGCATCCCTGGGAGCGGGTTGCCGCCACCCTGGCCTATCACGGTCACTGGCCGGCGCGCGCCAACCTCGATATCTGCCGCTTCCGCCACGAGTCCCCCTACGTGCGCGTCAAACGCGCCTTCACCGACTTCGGCGCCGAGTGCTTCGCGCCCGGCAAACCGGTGCTCAACTGTGCCTACGACCTGATGCGCACGCTGCACCGTGAGTTGCGCTACGCGCCGGGGAAAACCTCGGTCTCCACGCCGCTGATGGAAGTACTGGAAAAGCGGCATGGTGTGTGCCAGGACTTCGCCCATCTCATGATCGCCTGCCTGCGCTCGCGCGGGCTTGCGGCGCGCTATGTCAGCGGCTACCTGCGTGTCTACCCGGCACCCGCAACCCCACCGGAGCCTAAAGCCGCGCTGATCGGTGGCGGCGCGTCACACGCCTGGGTCGCGGTGTATAGTCCGCCCTTCGGCTGGATCGAGCTGGATCCCACCAACGACTGCTGGGTGGGAGTCGAGCACGTGGCCGTCGCATGGGGACGTGATTTCGGGGACGTCTCGCCATTGCGCGGAATCATCCTCGGAGGCGGCAGCCATGAGCTGTCCGTCAATGTCACGGTGGAGCCCCTCAGCGCTGCGGTTTAAGGCGCCTCGGGCCCACTGGCAGGTGCTGCGTAAATTGAACGCTACGACTGAAGACGTCACGCCTGTCCAGGCGGTGCACAAGACCGCTATGTCGATCCTGCTGGCCATCAGCTTCAGCCATCTGCTGAACGACATGATGCAGTCGCTGATCCCGGCGATGTATCCGATGCTCAAGAGCTCCTACCGGCTCTCGTTCGTGCAGATCGGGCTGCTCACGTTTACCTACCAGATCACCGCCTCACTGCTGCAGCCGGTGATTGGCGCCTTCACCGATCGCAAACCCAAGCCCTACTCGCTGGCGGTGGGCATGGGTTTCACCCTGTGCGGTCTGCTGCTGCTCGCCACGGCGCACACCTTCGGGCTGCTGCTGGTGGCCGCGGCACTGGTTGGCACGGGCTCCAGTGTCTTTCATCCGGAGTCCTCGCGCGTTGCGCGCATGGCCTCCGGGGGCGCCCATGGGCTGGCGCAATCCATCTTCCAGGTCGGCGGTAATGTGGGATCCGCGATCGGTCCGCTGCTGGCGGCTTTCATCGTGCTGCCGCTGGGGCAGTTGAGCGTCGCGTGGTTCGGGTTTGCCGCGCTGCTGGGCATCTTCGTGCTGACCAAGGTCGGGCACTGGGCGCGCGAGCACGGGTTCGCACGTCTCGCGCCGCGCGCCCGCCAGGCGGGTGCCGCGCCGGCCCTCAGCAGCGCCCGGGTGCGCGGGGCCATCGCGGTGCTGCTGGCCCTGATTTTCAGCAAGTACTTCTACCTGGCGAGCTTCACCAGCTACTACACCTTCTATCTCATCGACCATTTTGACGTCGGCGTACGCAATGCCCAGATCATGCTGTTCACCTTCCTGGGCGCCGTCGCCCTGGGAACGATCTTCGGCGGACCGCTCGGCGACCGCTTCGGTCGCAAGTTCGTGATCTGGGGATCCATCCTGGGTGTCCTGCCGTTTACGCTGCTGCTGCCACACGCCAATCTGCTGTGGACCATACTGCTGACGGTGCCGATCGGCTTCATCCTGGCATCCGCGTTTCCGGCGATCGTGGTCTATGCCCAGGAACTCATGCCCGGCAAGACCGGGACCGTGGCGGGCCTGTTCTTCGGGTTCGCCTTCGGCATGGGCGGCATCGGGGCGGCCGCGCTCGGCGCACTGGCCGATCACACCAGCATCGAGTTCGTGTACCGCGTGTGTGCCTGGCTGCCACTGGTGGGCGTGCTGGCGGCGCTGCTGCCCGCTGTTGATTAGGAAATGCATCCTAATTAACGGAGTTTAACGATCCGACCAGTGTGGCTGAACGCGTGGGCTCTCAGAATGGCGGCTCGCGGGCCTTGCGCAGCTTTGCCTGGGGCTTCTCTTTGCGCCTATAGAATTACATTCAAAGCTCCATGACAGTTTCGACCGCCTCTCCCGGCCCCTACCCTGCGCGACTTTCAGCGCTACGCCTGGGCTCAGGGTTGGTGGCGCTGGCCGCAAGCATGCTGTTGGGATGCAACCTGGGTCCCCATTATGCGCACCCGGATATTCCCGCCCCGGCGGCCTGGACCCCGGTCACGACGGAATCCACCAACACGGGTCCGCGACGACCCGACAGTCCTGCGTGGCCGGACGCGCAGTGGTGGCACGCCTTCGGCTCCCCCGAACTCGACCGCCTCATCACGCAGGCACAGCAGGCCAACGACGATGTGAAGGCCGCCGTGGCACGGGTGCAGCAGGCCGATGCCGAAGTCCGCATCGCGACCGCGCCGCTGCTGCCGTCGCTGGGTGCCGGCTTCACGCCAACCCGTGGCCGCCAGATCCTGCCCCAGCCGCCCGGCAACCCGCTGACGGTGAATACCTTCACCGCATCGCTCACCGCCGGCTACGAGCTGGACTTCTGGGGTCATAACGCTGCGCTGCGTGCCGCGGCGCTGGCGCAGGCCAGCGGTAGCCGCTACGACCGCGAGACCGTGCAGTTGTCGACGCTCGCGTCGGTGGCCACCACGTACTTTACGGTGCTGTCCCTGCGCGATCGCATCACCGTTGCCACCAACGACCTGGAGAACGAGCGTCAGACGCTGCGCGGCCTGCAGTTCGAACAAAGCGTGGGCACCGCGACCGCACTGGACGTGGCGCAACAGCAGGCCGCGGTCGATACCGAGGACGCCGTGGTGCCGGCACTGCGCGCGCAGCTGTCCCACAACCTCGTGGCGCTCGCCATACTGCTGGGTACCTCGGTCGAGGACCTGCACCTGGGTGATGGCACGCTCGACATGATCGCCGCACCGACGGTTACCACGGGACTGCCCGCGCAGCTGCTGGTGCGGCGTCCGGATGTCGCCTCGGCCGAAGCGCAGCTGATCGCGGCGAATGCCGATGTGCGGGCGGCGCGCGCCGCATTCTTCCCTACTATCCAGCTCACGGCCAGCGGCGGCGTCGAAAGTCTCGCCCTGTCCACGCTGCTGGAACCGGGGAGCCGCATCTTCGACCTCGGCGCGGGCCTCACGCAGCCGATTTTCGAGGGCGGCCAGATCGCCGGCGCCTACGCGCAGAGCAAGGGGCGCTATCAGGAACTGCTGGCCGACTACCACAAGGCCGTGATTTCGGCGTTCGACAACACGCAGGATTCGCTGACGCAGGTGCACCAAAGCGCCGAGCAGCTGCTGCGCCAGGAACGGGCCACCCAGTCGGCGCGGCGCGCCTATGATTTTTCGCAGGCGCAATTCCACGCCGGCACCATCAGCATTCTCACCGTCCTCACCACCGAGACCTCCTTGCTGACTGCGCAGGACACACTGGCGCAGGTGCGGCTGGCGAATCTTGCGGCGCTGGTCAGCCTCTATCAGGCACTCGGCGGCGGTTGGGACACCCGACAGGAGCCAGCACCGTGAGCAGTGCGTCATGAACCGTTCAATGAATTGGCTGGCACGGCCACGGCTGGGGCTCGCAGCCGCGGCCGTCCTGATCGTCGTGGCACTCGCCTGGTCGCACTCGCACCATGGGGTGCAGGCGGCTGACGATAAGAAGGCGGGCACGCCTGCGATCGCCGTGGATGCGGCCACCGTCGCGCGACATGACGTCCCGGGCTACCTCGAGGGCCTCGGCACGGTGCAGGCCTTCTACACCGTCAAAGTCACGGCCCGCGTCGATGGCCAGCTGGACCGTGTCGAATTCACCGAGGGGCAGACCCTCAAGAAGGGCCAGGTGCTGGCGCAGATCGATCCGCGGCCGTTCCAGGCCGCGCTCGATTCAGCACTCGCGCAGCGCGCGAAGGACGACGCGCAGCTTGCGAACACCAAGGCGGACCTGGACCGCTACATGCTGCTGGCACCGCAGGATCTGGCGAGCAAGCAGACCGTGGACACGCAGCGTGCGGCCGTCGCGCAGGGCGCAGCGACGCTCAAGGGCGATGACGCGACCATCGAGAACGCCCGCACGCAGCTCAGTTACACGACCATCGTCGCGCCCATCAATGGCCGTACCGGCATTCGCCTCGTGGACCCCGGCAATATCGTGCACGCCGCGGATACCACGGCGATAGTCGTCATGACACAGATCCAGCCCATCTCCGTGCTCTTCACCTTGCCGGAAGACGATGTCCCGCGGATGACCGAGGCGCTGGCCAACGGCACCCTGGGCGTCGTGGCGCTGGCGCGGGATGACGGTACGGTGCTCGACGAGGGCACTGTCGCGCTCCTCGACAACCAGATCGATCAGACCACGGGGACGATCCGGGTGAAGGCCACCTTCCCCAATAGCCACCAGCGACTGTGGCCGGGCGAGTTTGTCAGCGCGCGGGTGCTGGTGCAGATGCACAAGCAGGCGCTGACCATTCCGGCGGCGGCTTTGCAGCGCGGTCCCGACGGCATGTTCGCCTACGTCATCGACGCCGACTCGACGGTCTCGGTCCGCGCGCTCAAAGTGACGCTGCTGGATGAGAACACGGTGATCATCGACAGCGGCCTTGCGCTCGGCGAGCGCGTCGTGACCAGCAACCTCTACCGCCTGCAGCCGGGCGCGGCCGTGCGCGTCAGCAGCAGCCAGGGCCACGAACGCTCATGAGCATCTCCGCACCGTTCATCAAGCGGCCGATCGCCACCTCGCTGCTGATGGCGGGAGTGCTGCTGGTGGGAATCATCTCCTTTCCGCTGCTGCCGGTGGCGCCGCTGCCGCAGGTGGACTTCCCGACCATCCAGATCACCGGGCAGCTCCCCGGTGCGAGCCCGGAAACGATGGCCTCCTCGGTTGCCACGCCGCTGGAGACGCAGTTCGGCGCCATTCCCGGTGTTTCCCAGATGACGTCGACCAGTGTCCTGGGCACCTCGACGATCGTGGTGCAGTTCGACCTGGACCGCAGTATCGATGCCGCGGCCCAAGACATCCAGTCGGCCATCACGGCCGCCGGGGGGCAACTGCCCAAGAACCTGCCCTCGCCGCCCAGCTACAAGAAGGTCAACCCCTCGGACTCACCGATTCTCATGTATTCGGTCGGCTCCCAGGTGCTGCCGGTCACGACCGTGGATGATTTCGCGGAGAACGTCCTGGCGCAGCAGATGTCGCGCATCCCGGGCGTCGCACAGGTGGTCATCGGCGGTCAGCAGAAGCCGGCCGTGCGCGTGCAGGTGGACCCGGTAAAGATCGCCTCGATGGGCATCCAGCTCGAGGACATCGCGGGTGTCATTGCCAATGCCACCGTCGATGCGCCCAAAGGCTCGTTCAACGGCGCGCTGCACAACTTCGCCATCTATGACAATGACCAGCTCATGGAGGCGAAACCCTGGAACGACATCATCGTCGCCTACGTGAATGGTGCGCCGGTGCGCATCCGCGACATCGGCGTGGCGGTCGATGGACCGGAAAACAATCAGATGACGGCCTGGCAGAACGGGCACCCGGGCATCCTGCTGCAGGTCTTCAAGCAACCCGGCGCGAACGTCATCGATACGGTGAATCGCATCAAGGCAATGATGCCGCACGCACTGGCCTCGGTGCCGGCCTCGGTGAAGGTCACACTGGTCATGGACCGCACCATCACCATCAACGCCTCCGTGCATGACGTGGAATACACGCTGCTGGTGACGTTCTGCCTGGTCGTGCTGGTGATATTCCTGTTCCTGCGCAATGCCTGGGCCACGGTCATACCGGGCGTCACCGTACCGCTGTCAGTGTTCGGCACCTGCGCGGGCATGTACCTGCTCGGTTACAGCCTCGACAATCTGTCGCTGATGGCGCTGACCATCGCGGTCGGATTCGTGGTCGACGATGCCATCGTGATGCTCGAGAACATCTACCGGCACATCGAAGCGGGACTGTCGCCGAAGGAGGCGGCGCTGCAGGGCGCCGGGGAGATCGGCTTCACCATCGTCAGCATCAGCCTGTCGCTGATCGCGGTCTTCATTCCCCTGCTGCTCATGGGCGGCATCATCGGTCGCCTGTTCCGGGAGTTCGCGATAGTGGTGACACTCACCATCGTCGTCTCGGCCATCGTCTCCCTGACGCTCTCGCCGATGATGTGCTCACTGTTTCTGCGCGACGAGCGTCACGTGCGCCACGGTCGCCTCTACAACACCGTCGAAAGATTCTTTGATGGCATGGTCGCCGGCTATACCCGGGGACTGGACTGGGTGTTGAAGCATCAGGGCATCACGCTGGTGGTCTTCCTGATCACGTTGTGCAGCACCGCCGTGCTGTATGTCATCGTACCTAAGGGCTTTTTCCCGCAACAGGATACCGGTCTGATCTCGGGCCTGTCGGATGCGGCGCAGGACATCTCCTTCAGCCAGATGGTCAAGGTCCAGCACCGCCTCACCGACATCATCGCCAAGGACCCCGATGTCGTCTCCTATGCCGCCTCCGTCGGCGGCTCGCGCCCGATCAACAATGGCTTCCTGATGATGGGCCTGAAGCCCCGGAACGAGCGCAAGTCCAGCGCCGATGAGGTGATCCGCCGGCTGCGGCGCAAGTTCAATGCCGTCAGCGGCGGCACGGCCTACCTGCAGGCCGCGCAGGACATCAACATGGGCGGCCGCACGACCCGTACCCAGTACCAGTACACGTTGCAGGACTCGGATCTGGATGAGCTGAATACCTGGGCGCCGAAACTGATGGCGGCGCTGCAGAAGCTGCCGGAACTGCAGGATGTCGCCTCCGACCAGCAGACCCACAGCACCAAGGTCTCACTGGTGATCGATCGCGACCAGGCGGCGCGCTTTGGCATCCAGCCGCAACTCATCGACGCGACACTCTATGACGCGTTCGGCCAGCGTCAGGTGACGCAGTACTTCACCCAGCTCAACGCCTACCACGTGATCCTGGAGGTGCCACCCGCACTTCAGGGCGACCCGGGGTCGCTCGAGAAGCTGTACATCAAGTCACCGCTCACTGGACAGATGGTGCCGCTGTCCAGCCTCTCGCACTACGACACCTCGCATGTGAGCTCGCTGTCGATCAACCATCAGGGGCAATTCCCATCGGTCACCCTGTCGTTCAATCTGGCACCCGGCAAGGCGCTGGGCCAGGCGGTGGATGCCATCGAGCGCACCTCGGAGGCGATTCACCTGCCCGAGGGCATCACCGGATCCTTCCAGGGCTCCGCTCAGGCATTCCAGGATTCGCTGCGCACCGAACCGCTGCTGGTGCTCGCGGCGCTGGTGGTGGTGTACATCATCCTCGGCATGCTCTATGAGAGCTACATTCATCCGCTGACCATCCTGTCGACGTTGCCGTCAGCCGGCGTCGGCGCGCTGCTGATGCTGCTCGCCTTCCACTTCGATCTGTCGGTGATCGCCCTG
>Ga0302314_10013913_pt1 | contig 13798 bp, 12 predicted proteins | sample III_Palsa_N2_3_FD_200533 | JGI IMG/M metagenome (GOLD analysis project Ga0302314, IMG submission 200533) | Peat permafrost microbial communities from Stordalen Mire near Abisko, Sweden - III_Palsa_N2_3 | ecosystem: Environmental > Terrestrial > Soil > Palsa > Peat permafrost | place: Sweden... | reverse complement strand
CAGTGATGTCAACTGCTCCATCGTGGAGGCCTCGCAAGATGTCGTGGCCGAAAGCCCGGGGCTGTGTTGCTTGTTCAGGTGGCATGGCAGGTCCTTCGACTGCGTAGCTCGCAAGTGCGCGAGCTACTTCGCTCAGGATGACAAATTTGTGGGGAGGCAACGATGAGTGGTGAGGGGAAGACGGCGGACGCGGAGAAGCGAGATCGGATTGTGAGGCGGGTGGCGCGGGAGCTGCGTGATGGGTTCTATGTGAACCTTGGCATTGGGATGCCTACGCTGATTGCCAACCATGTGCCGGTGGGGATGGATGTGGTGTTGCAGTCAGAGAATGGGATGCTGGGGATTGGGCCTTATCCGCTGGAGGAAGAGGTGGATGCGGACCTGATCAATGCAGGCAAAGAGACGGTGAGTGTGATGCCGGGGACGAGCTTTTTTTCGTCGGCGGATAGCTTTGCGATGATTCGCGGAGGGCATGTGGACCTGAGCATACTGGGGGCGATGGAGGTCGATGAGCAGGGGTCGCTGGCGAACTGGATGATTCCGGGGAAGGTGGTTAAAGGCATGGGTGGGGCGATGGATCTGGTGGCGAGTGCGCGAAGGGTGATCGTCGCGATGGAGCATACGACGCGCGATGGAAGGCCGAAGATTTTGACGCGATGCACGCTGCCGCTGACCGGGGTGGGGGTGGTGCATACGATTGCGACCGAGATGGCCTGGATTGCGGTGATGCCTGAAGGGTTGGTGCTGGAGGAGATTGCTGAGGGGGTGTCGGTGGAAGAGGTGCAGGCAGCGACGGAGGCGAAGCTGTTGGTGTCGCGTGAGTTGAAGGTGATGCGGTAGGGAGAAGAGAGCATGTCCCAGGGGCTGAAGCCCGATTTTGGGCCGGGTTTAATGTCCGGGCTAAAGCCCGGACCTATCTCAGAAGCAACGACAACGGCGATCTCTCAGCAGCGAAACGGCAACAATTTCTCAGAAGCAAAACGGCGGCGACCTCTCAAGGGGCAAAGCGACGCAACCGATTCGTCGGATGCTGCCTAGCGCAATGCTTTTATTACGGATGTTGGTTGCGTGAAAGTTTGGTTTGTCGCGGAGGCTGCGGGAGGCATCACACGGTGTATACGGCGATGGTTGGACGGGACGATGGATTGACCGGGGCCATGCCGCGCTAGCTGGGAAGCGCAACCATGATGGAGTCTGGACAGTCGGAGAAGCCGGTAGCGACAAGCCTAAAGAGGCCGAGCCTTGATGTCGTCGATCCGATGGGACAGAGGATATGGGAGTATGTTTCGCAGTCGCCGCTGCATAACCTGTGGGACTTTGAGGGAGCTTCGGTAAAGGTGGTGTTTCAGCGGACGCTGAAGTCTTTTCTGGATGACAACCTGCTTTCACGGGCGGCGGAGTTGGGCTACTTCTTCTTGTTTGCACTGTTTCCTACGCTGGTGAGCGCAAGTGCGATTCTGGGGTTGGCGGCGCGGAGTGCGTCGCATATCTATGTGCAGTTGTTGAACTATCTTGCGCTGGTGATGCCGGCTTCCGCGTTTGCGATTGTGGTGGAGACGTTCAACCAGACGACGGCGGCAGCCACGAGTGGGAAGGTGACGCTGGGGATTGTGGCTGCGCTGTGGTCGGCTTCGGTGGGTTTTTCCGCGATACAGGATGGCATGAATACCGTGTACCGGGTGCGCGAGACGAGGCCTTACTGGAAGGCTCGTGGGTCGGCGATTTTGGTGACGATGCTGCTTTCGGTGTTGGTGACGCTGAACCTTGCGGTGTTGCTGGCGGGTGACTTTACGGCTCGGTATGCGCTGCGGCACCTGTGGCACCACTGGCTGGGGATGACCGCAGCAGTGGTGTTGCATACGATTTCCTGGGTGGCGGGAAGCGGGTTTCTGATTCTGCTGTTCGCTACGATCTATTACTTTGCGCCGGACCTGAAGGTGAAGCGCTGGCGGTGGCTTTCGCCGGGAGCGGCGATTGGGATTCTGGGGTGGCTGGCGGCTTCGATTGGGCTGCGGGTTTATCTGCACTTCTTCAATAATTTTTCGCTGACGTATGGATCGCTGGGAGCGGTGATTATTCTGCTGACGTGGTTTTATATCACCGGGTTGATGCTGCTGGCGGGGGCGGAGATCAACTCGGAGATTGCGGCGGCGGTGGTGGAGAAGAGGTTGAAGGAACAGGGGACGTTGCCGCCGGAGGCTACTACTGATCCGGAACATCCGATTGTTGGGGTGGTTTGAGGGTAGTTGTGGCTGGTTGATGAGAGCGGTCGCGGTTGAAAGGGCCAAGCATCTTTGGGGACGCTGGCGGTATGGCAGGTCCTTCGACTGCGCGTCTTGCAAAAAGCCGCAAGACGCTTCGCTCAGGATGACAATTTTTTGGGGTGTGAGGAGAGCGGTCGCGCTAAGCGCGCGATGCCCACGTTAGCGACGATGAAACCGTCGCGAACATGGGGCACCCGGATTGTGCGACTACACGCGAGAAGCAGATCCTTCGCTGCGCTCAGGATGACAAATCTAGAGAAATTGTGCGGCTACGATATCCGGATTGTGTGGCTGCGTTACTTCGTTAGGGGTTGGACGATGTCGTCGAGGCGGGCGGGGGTGTTGGGGGTTCGTTCGAAGGTGGGGTACTTTTCGCCGGCGTGGTAGTTGAGTGGGATGACCTTGTAGTAGCCTTCGTTTTCGACGATGAGTTCGATGGCGGGGCCGTTGCCTACGGCGTCTTTGATAGCGGCTCGGAGTAGAGGAGGAGCGAAGGCGCGGCCGTTTACGGCGATGATCCTCATGCCGGGGCCGAAGCCGGCCTTGTCGGCGATGCTGCCGATCATGACGTCGGCAACGCGGCCGGCGTAGTCGATCTGCATACCGAGGGAGAAGCGGGTGTCGACCATGGATTCCTGGCCTTCGGTGAGTTGCTCCCAGTAGTTGGGCTTGTCGGTGTAGGTGAGCTTGTAGCCGCTGAGGGCGTCGATGCCGGCGAGCTCGGGGGCGTGGAGCTCGTTGGAGTCGAGACGCTTGCGGAGGAAGGTGGCCCAGTCGTTGGGGACGATGTTGTTGAGGCCGGTGACGATGTCGTTAAAGGTATAGGGCACGACCCTGGGGCCGGTGTTGCCGCCTACGCCTTCAAAGGCGGCGGCGAAGTCATTGAGGGACTTTTTGCCGTTGGATTTCGCGCGGATGGTGAGATCGACTTCCAGCCAAAGGAGCTCGCCTTCGTCGTAGTAGTCGGTGTTGCGACGCCAGTTGTCGTAAGGAGCGTTGAGGGTGTAGTCGTAGAGAATTTGCGCGCTGGTAGCGGTGTCCTGCAGGTCGCGCCAGGTGCGGCCGGGACGGAGATCGTTGAGGTAACCGGCGATGGTGGCGAGGCGGTCGATGTAGACGGAGGTGGGCCAGATGCCGCAGCGGGAGGTGAGGACGTCGCCGAGGTACTCGGTGAGGCCTTCGTAGACCCAAAGGAGATCGCCCTTCATGGGGGTTTGGTAGTCGCCGGTGGCGAGGCCGGCGGGGCGGCGATACTTGCCGTTCCAGGAGTGGGTGTATTCGTGGGGGAGAAGAAGACCGTTGGCGATGAACTGGCCGTCGTCTACGAAGGTCTTTTCGGCGACGCGGTCGTCGGAGGACTGGTGGTGCTCCAGGCCGAAGTGGGCGACCTGGTCAGAGAGCGAGACGAGGAAGTGATACGAGTTGTAGTGGCGCGACTTGAAGAGTTCGCCGGACTCGCGGATGAGCTTGGAGTAGCTGTCGATGCGGTCCTGGGGGAGATCGAGGTCTTCGGGGCCGTCGGCGGCCATGTCGAGGAAGTGTTTGGGAGTGACTTCGGTGGCGAGAGGGATTTCGCGGAACCAGCGGCCAGTTAAGACAGGCGAGTCGATGAGCTGTTCGAGAGAGACGGTTTTGAAAGCAGCGATGGGAGAGCCGGGGTAGGACGTTTCTTCGAGCGCTGTGCCGAACTTCCAGCCGGTGGGGACTTTGAGCGACGGCGTGATCATGAGCTCGGAGGCTTTGGCGTCTGCGGGGTAGACGATGAGCTCGTTCCAGCTCAGGAGAGCGAGTTTGGCACTGGTGCTGGCACCGGCGGAGTAGCCCGATGCGGCGGCGGTGGCGAGGAAGTCCATCTTGATGTTGAGCTGGGTTGTGCCGGCTGGGACGGTGAGGTGGTAGGCGTACATGTCGACTAGATCGCGTTGCCACTTGAGAGGCGTGCCGGTGGAGGTGGCGATGACGAAGCCGGCCTGGTTGTCGATGGGGCCGGAGGGCATGTGCTCGCCGGGGATCCACTTGGGATAGAGGAGCGTGAGCGGGCCGGGCTGCACGGGGATGGTTTCCACGGCGTGCAGGATTTTGCGCGGTGCGTCGGTGAGATCGACGGCGAGGGTGATGGGGGTTTGCGCGGATACGTGGGTCGCTGCGAGGCTGGCTGCGGCCAGAGCGGCCAAGGGAATGAGGCGGAACAACTGCATGAGGGCTCCTGCGGCCGAATTCGTTTGCCTAGTGTACGCGGCGAGACCGATGATGGGGGCTATGAGTGAGCTGAGAAGTGTGGAGATGCTGGGTGGGGATGCAGCGAAGATTGTTGGCTTTCTGCGGGAGATTGGGCTGGGTGTACGCCTGGCTCCGCTTGAGGGTGAGACGTTTTTGCCGGGGGTTTGTCTGGAGCCTGGCGGGTTGGTGGTAGATGCTGAGAAGCTGCTGTATCCCGGTGATCTGCTGCATGAGGCTGGGCATCTGGCGGTGATGCTGCCGGAGGTGCGGAAGATTGCAGGACCGGATGTGGGGATCGATATGGGGGATGAGATTGCGGCGCAGTGCTGGTCGTATGCGGCGGCGGTGCATCTGGGACTGGCGGCGGAGGTTGTGTTTCATGAGCATGGGTACCATGACTCGGCGGAGACGCTGATTGGGGTGTATCGCGAGGGACGGGCGGGGGTGGCTTTGCTGCAGTGGATGGGGATGACGCTGGAAGCGAAACGGGCGGCTGAGGCAGCGGTGCCGGGGTGGCCGAGCATGAAGCGGTGGCTGCGGGCGGACGCTGAGGTGTAGCACTCGGCTAGAATTGGCGCACGTCTATGAATCTTTACGCGATCGTACTTGGGATTATTGTTGTAACGCTGCTGAGCGTTTCGCTGGCTCGGCTGGGCAAGGTGAAGACCAAGGCCGACTACCTGGTGGCCGGGCGTAGCCTGCCAGCGTTTGTGCTGGTGTTTACGCTGCTTTCGAGCTGGATTGGCTCAGGCAGTTTGCTGGGTGGAGCGGAGAACGCCTACAAGCATGGGTTTGCCGCACTGTGGCAGGGCGGCGGCGGATGGGCTGGGCTGCTGCTGATCTACTTCATCGCGCCGCGGGCGAGGAAGTTTGCGCAGTTCACGATTCCTGATCTTCTGGAGGCGCGGTATAACCAGGCGGCGCGGGTGCTGGGTGTGATCGCGGTGTTGTTTACGTATACCGCGATTACGAGCTACCAGTTCATTGGCGGCGGCGATATTGTTCACCTGATCTTTCCGCAGGTGACGGCGGTGCAGGGGCAGTACATTCTGGCGGGGTTTGTGATTGTGTTTACGGCGATTGCGGGGATGGGCTCGGTCGCTTATATGGACGTGGTGATTGGGCTGCTGGCGACGTTTACGATGATTGCCGCGTTGCCGGTGTTGGTGCATGAAGCAGGGGGATGGAGTGGCGTTCGGGCGGTGTTGCCGGCGACGCACTTTCAATGGTTTGGCGATATTCGGCCAGTTACAAGCTACTTCGTTGGCCCCGTTTTGGCTGACGGCTCACGAGAGAGGGTGAAGTCTGCGCTTGAGATATTTCTGCCGACATGCCTGCTAATGCTCGGGAATCAGTCGATGTATCAGAAGTTTTTTTCGGCGAAGAGCGAGAAGGACGCGACGCGTGCGACGGTGGGATGGATTATCGGTACAGTGATTCTGGAAACCGTGATTGCCGGGCTTGCAGTCGTGGGGTCGGCTTTGTATCGGACTGGAGAAGTGCATGAGCGGCCCCGGGAGATTCTTGCTTACACAGCAGTCCACGGATTTGGAGGCTCTAAAGTACTGAGCATTCTCGGTGCTCTGCTGGTCGGAGCTATTTTTGCGAAGGTGGTTTCCACTGCAAATAACTATCTTTTCTCCCCAGCAACAAACCTGGTGAACGACGTTTTCGTGCGTTACATCAAACGAGATGCAGGGAATAAGCAGATCCTGCTGGTTTCGCGGTTGATGGTGGTTGCCTTGGGCCTATGGGCTTTATGGCAGTCGCTTGGCACAGGCTCCGTATTGGACAAGTCGGTTTACGCGTACACGATCTATTCTTCAGCTTTGACGCCGGTCATTCTGGCCGCCTTCTTTTGGAAGCGAGCTACAGCGGCAGGCGCAGTGGCCAGCATTGCAGCAGGGACTGTGGTGACCATCGGTTGGGATACAGTGGCGAAGCATCTACCGCAAACGATTGGGGCACGGGATGCGATTCTGCCGGCGTTGCTGGCTTCCCTGCTTTGCTTGTTTGTGGTGAGTCTTTCGACAACTGCACCAAGTGCGGAGCAGCTTGCGCCGTTTGCCGACTGAGGCAACGGCAGCGATTTATTAAATGTTTGCACATGGCTTTGCCACGGGGCGGCGGATTGCGTCTAATCGCTGACGTGGTGGGGAGCGATGCCCTGCCCTTCAACCTTTGAAACGGAGAAAATGCGATGCCCAAGAATGAGATTGCTACCGATAGTGCGGAAACGTTGCGCAAGCTGACGGGTGACGATGCAACAGCGACGTTTGAGGACGATCCGAAGTTTGTGGAGTCGAACCCGACGGGCAATGCTTCGTCTGAAAACGTAGAAGTGCAACGCGATACCGATGATCTGGAAGACAGCGAGGAAGAAGAGGACGACGAGGACATCGACGAAGACGATGAAGATGACCTTGAGGATGAAGAGGAAGAAGAAGACGAGGATGATGAGGACGACGACGAAGAGGACGATGATGAGGATGAAGAAGATGAGGAAGACGACGCGGATGAGGTGACCGCGTCGTCCGCGATGCTGGCGGCAGGGTCGGAAGTGGACGAAGAAGATGACGATGATGGCGACGTCGACCAGGGTGTGGATGAAGATGCGCTGGAGGAGGACGACATGGATACGGACCAGGTTGCGGCAGCGGGTACGGGCTACCTGTCGAGCCTGCTGAGCATCTGAAAGCAACGTGAGCTACGAAATGACATCGACGCAGAAGTCGCTGGCGAAGGGTTTGCTGGCGGGGTTGGTTGCCGGGTTGGCGGCAACGGCGGTGAAGTCGCTGGCGGAGAAGATGTATCCGCCACGGACGCACGGCGAGCCGGAACCGCCAGAAGTGTTAGCGGAGAAGCTGGCTGGGCATCGTTTGGACGATGACACCAAGTTCGTTGCCAGTGAAGCGATTCACTGGGGGTTTGGGGCGGTGGCTGGTGCGGCTTATGGAGCGCTGGCAGAGTTTTATCCAGCAGCAACAGCGAAAGAGGGAGCGAGCTTTGGGCTGGCTTTGATGACTCTGACGCACGAAACTGCGCTGCCGGCGATGGGTTTGGGTGCGGCTAGTGAAGACCAGACTGCGCGCGAGCATACGAGCGAGGCGGCGACGCATCTGCTGTTTGGGGTGGTGGCGGAGAAAGTGCGGAAGATTGTGCGGGGGATGCTGGATTGAGCGGAGTAGCTGAGATAAGAGAGCATACCCCGCGGGCTAAAGCCCCTTTCCTGGCAGGGAATGAGACCCAAGGCTAAAGCCTTGGGGTACCTGGGTCGTGCGGACCTTTAGATTCGTGAATCGACGTTTAGATCCGGTGATCCAGAGAGGATGTCGTGGCCGAAAGCCCGAAGCTGCATTGCTTGTTCAAGCGGCATGGCAGGTCCTTCGACTGCGCGTCTTGCATGAAGCCGCAAGACGCTTCGCTCAGGATGACGGATTTGTGGGGGTGTGGAGGAGAGCGGTCGGGATGACGAATTTGTGGGGGGTGCGGAGGAGAGCGGTCGGGCTTTGCCCGATACCCCACCCTGGCGCGATTTTGGTTTGAGGTTGGTAGGGGACGGTTGGGCGCGCCGAGGATGGGGCACTCGCATGACGCTTTGCTCCGGATGACAGTTCTGTGGGTTAGACGATGCTAATGTCGGCGGATGGAACATCCGGGACGATGTTCGGATCGTTTCTACTTTGACGGCAGTCCACTTGTGTCTTGCGAACGACGCGTTGGCAATCTTTTATATCGCTACAGAGATGCGGTCTTTGGTGCGTAGGACAAATGTAGCGCGCGTTACACTCGTTGGGCGTTGGTGACGTATTGTTGTTCAAACACTGACACGGGGGTAACGCCGCTTTGAATCGGAACAGATCGAGGCACGTGGTGATAGCCGGGGCTGGCCCCGGTGGGTTGGCGGCAGCGATGCTGTTGGCGCGGTCTGGGGTGAAGGTGACCGTGGTCGAGAAACATGCTCGCGTGGGTGGGCGAACGGCGACGATGGAGCAGGACGGCTACAAGTTCGACATTGGGCCGACGTTCTTTTTGTATCCGCAGGTATTGCGGGAGATCTTTTCGTCTGCGGGATACGACCTGGAGACGGAAGTGCCGATGAAGCGGCTTGATCCCCAGTACAGGCTTGTGTTTGGGGCGGGTGGGGAGTTGCTGGCTACGCCGGATATGGCTCGAATGGAGCAGGCAATTGCAGCGATCTCTCCGGCGGATGCGGTGGAGTTCAAGAACTTTATGACGCAGAATCGTACGAAGCTGGCTAGCTTTTTGCCGTTTCTGCAGCAACCGTTTGAGAGCTGGCGCGACCTGATGAAACCGGACATGTTGAAGCTGCTGCCGCTGCTGAAGCCTTGGCTATCGCTCGATGGCGATCTGCGGACGCACTTCAAGGATGAGCGGATTCGGCTGGGGTTCAGCTTTCAATCGAAGTACCTGGGGATGAGTCCGTTTCGCTGCCCTTCCCTGTTTTCGATACTGTCGTTTTTGGAGTATGAGCATGGGGTGTTTCATCCTGTAGGCGGATGCGGCGCGGTGACGGCGGCGATGGCTCGGATTGCTGAAGAGATGGGTGTGGAGTTTCTGCTGGATGAGCCGGTGGAAGAAGTGCTGGTGGAGAAAGGCACGGCGGTTGGTGTGAAGACCAATAAGCGCCGGATACAGGCCGATGCGGTGGTGATGAATGCGGACTTTGCCGATGCGATGCGGAAGCTGGTGCCGGCGAAGCATCGGCCGAAGTGGACCGATAAGACGATTGAGCGGAAGAAGTTTTCTTGCTCGACGTTCATGATGTATCTGGGGATTGAAGGGCGATACGAGGATGTGTCGCACCATACGATTTACCTGGCGAAGAACTACAGGCAAGGACTGCGCGATATTGAGGACCTGCACCGGTTGTCGAATGACCCTTCGTTTTATGTACAGAATGCTTCGGTGACGGATGAGACGCTTGCGCCCGAAGGGCACTCGACGCTGTATGTGTTGCTGCCGGTGACGCATGAGAGTGAGTTCATCGACTGGCGCGAGGAGACGCCTCAGTTTCGCAAGCTGGCGTTGCGACAGTTGGAGAAGATTGGCATAACCGATATAGAACGGCGCATACGCACGGAGCGCGTGGTGACTCCGGCGGGGTGGCGTGAGGAGTTTGGGCTGCACAAGGGAGCGACGTTTTCGATGGCGCACTCGCTGGGGCAGATGCTGCACCTGAGACCGCATAATCGGTTTGAGGATGTGGCGAATATGTACCTGGTCGGTGGAGGGACGCATCCGGGATCGGGGTTGCCGGTGATCTTTGAGTCGGCACGTATCAGCTCGAAGCTGTTGCTGCAGGACCTGGGCATGGAAGCGCAGTGGAACTCTGCTCCGGTGCTGGCGGTAGACGACGACATGATGCAGGTGGCTTCTTGAACATAGGCCTGCACGACGCGATGGTGGAGGTAAGCGCCGACGCGTGTGTTGGGAGTTGCTCGATTGGCGTTACGGTGAATGAGGTGCAGCGTAGCTGGGCTGCGTTGCCGGTGGGCTCGCGGTTGAAGGTGTTGCGCGAAGCGCGGCTGCGTATGGCGGAGCGTGGCGTGGAGTTTGCAGAGGCGATATCGCCGCGACTGGCGCGGTCGAAAGCGGACACGCTGGTGACGGAGTTGCTGCCGCTGCTGGATGCCTGCAGATTTTTAGAGCGCAATGCGGAGAGGTTGTTGGAGCCGAGGAAGCTGGGGCGTGGTGGACGTCCGTTGTGGCTGAGCGGCGTGTGGGCGGAGGTGCATCGTGTTCCGGTGGGGCATGTGCTGGTGATTGCGCCGGCGAACTTTCCGTTGTTTCTTGCGGGAGTTCAGGTGCTGCAAGCGCTGGCTGCGGGTAACTCTGTGACGTGGAAGCCGGGAGCGGATGGGCGTGCGGTGGCGATGCTGGTCGCGCATAGCTTGCATGATGCGGGATTGCCGGACGGGTTGCTGGGCGTGACCGAAGAGAGCGTAGAGGCTGGGCAGGAAGCGATGTCGTGGGGGCCGGACAAGGTGGTGTTTACGGGGTCGCAGGCGGTGGGCGAGGCGGTGTTGACGAGGCTTGCGGAGATGGCGACGCCGGCGGTGGTGGAGATGTCTGGCGCGGATGCGGTGGTGGTGATGCCTTCTGCGGATTTGCAGATGGTGGCGAAGGCGGTGGCATTTGGGTTGCGGTTGAATGGTGGAGCGGTGTGTATGTCTCCGCGAAGACTGTTTGCGCTGCCGGAGACGATGGAGATGCTGAAGCCGCTGGTGGTGCGGGCTTTGGCGGATGTGTCGCCGGTGAAGCTTGAGGCGCGGACGGCAGAGATGCTGCGACGGATGGTTGGCGATGCGGTTGAAGAAGGTGCGTCGCTGGTGGGGTCGGTGGATGTGGACGCGCAGCGACCTTTGCTGATCGACAACGCGAGCTCGGAGATGGAGATTGCGCGGAGCGATGTGTTTGCGCCGGTGATTTCGTTGATCGCGGTGCCGACGATGCTGCATCTGTTTGCGGCGTATGCGCGGTGTGAGTATGCGCTGACGGCGGCGATCTTTTGCGGCAAAGGTGATTTTGAAAAGGCGCGCATGCTGGCGAGAAGTTTGAAGGCAGGGACGGTGTTGATCAATGATGTGATCGCGCCGACGGCTGATCCGCGTGTGCCGTTTGGTGGGCGTGGAGCGAGTGGCTATGGGGTGACGCGGGGCGCGGAGGGTTTGCTGGAGATGACCGCGGTGAAGACGCTGCTGGTGCGGAAGAGTGGACGTGCTCGGCACTTTGATGCGACAAGCGATGTGGATGTGCCGATGTTTGAAGGCATGATTCTTGCGTCGCATGGGCGTGGATGGAGAGCACGGTTGGATGGGTGGATGCAGTTGGTAAAGGGTTCACGCAAGGCCAGGAAGTAAGGAGCGGAAGCGATGCGGGTTGGAGTTGTGGGATCGGGATTGGCGGGGTTGGCGGCGGCTTGTACGCTCGCGGCACGTGGGCACCAGCTGACGGTGTTAGAGAAGAACGCGTGGCTTGGAGGCAAGGCGGCGCAGTTGCGCGAAGGTGGGTTCCGGTTCGATATGGGGCCTACGATTTTGATACAGCCTTCGGTGTTGCGAAAGATCTTTGCCGAGGCGGGGAAGAACCTGGACGACTATGTGACGATGGTGCGTTGCGATCCGCAGTGGCGTTGTTTTTTTGAGGATGGATCGACGATTGATCTGCTGGATGATGCGAGTGCTATGTCTGCGAACCTGGAGATGCGGTGGCCGGGAATGGGGGGGAAGTATGCGCGGCTGATGGAGCTTTCGAAAGAGCTGCATGAGATCAGCGACAGGTTTTTCTTCTGGAAGTCGGTTGGGTCGATGCGCGATACGTTCGAGGTAGGTGGGGCGTTCGACCTGAAGGTTTTGAAGGATGTGATGAAGATGCGGCTGGGCAAGACGGTCGCGGGAACGATTCGCGAGTTTATTCCGGATGCGAATACGGCACAGATGCTGGACCACATGGTGCAGTATGTGGGATCGAGCCCGGATGCTTCACCTGCGATTTTGACGGCGATTGGACATATGCAGATGCAGGAAGGCATCTGGTATCCGATGGGTGGAACGCGGGCGATACCGGAGGCGATGGTGAAGCTGGCCACCGAGCTGGGTGTGGTGTTTCGTACGGAGACTGATGTGGCGCGGATTCTGACGGAGGGCTCGAAGCAGGAGAGCGTGACGGGGATTGAGACGACGGCGGGTGAAGTGCTGGCGTTCGATGCGGTGGTGAGCAATGAAGACGCGGTGCGGACGCATCGCGAGTTGCTGAAAGGGACCGCAGCCGCGAAGAAGTTTGACCATGCGCGGACGTATGAGCCGGCTTGCTCTGGCGTGGTGTTGTACCTGGGATTGAAGAAGCGGTATGAGCACCTGGCTCACCATGACTTTGTGTTTTCGCGCGATCCGGAAGAGGAGTTTCACCACATCTACAAGCTGGGTGTGCCGGCGCCTGATCCTACTTGTTATTTAGCTTGTACGGCGGGGAATGATCCGGCGAGTGCGCCTGCGGGCGGCGAGGCGATGTATGTGCTGGTGCATACTCCATACCTAAGGCCGGGGCAGGATTGGACGAAGATGTTTCCGGGATACCGGCAGGTGATTCTGGATAAGCTGAAGCGGACGGCAGGTTGCGAGGACCTTGAAGAGCGCATTGTGTTTGAAGCTGCGCTGACGCCGCAGGATATTCATGATCGCTATCGGGTGTTGAATGGGGCGATCTATGGGATCTCGTCGCATGGGCGATTTATGGGGGCGTTCAAGCCGGCGAACCGTAGCCGCGAGGTGGAGGGTCTGTACCTGGCTGGAGGCGCGGCGCATCCGGGGCCGGGGATGCCGATGGTGATGATGTCAGGCTGGATTGCGGCGGATTCGCTGGATGCGGATGCGAAGAGCGGCGCGCTGACGGCGGCGTAACGAGGAGTCTGACACAATGAGCTATGCCGCTTGAGCATGAGGTTCCGCCGATCTCTTCGATAACGCTGCGGCTGTTTACGCGCATCGTGCGGTTGTACTTTCGGCGGCACTTTCGGTCGGTGATGGTGCAGCATGCGGAGCGGCTGGCGACGGCGAGCGGGCCGCTGATTGTGTATGCGAACCACTCGTCCTGGTGGGACCCGATGGTGTCGATTTTGCTGGCGCAGACGCTGCTGCCGGGACGCAGGCACTATGCGCCGATGGATGCGGAGGCGCTGGCGCGGTATCCGATACTGCGGAAGCTGGGGATCTTTCCGGTAGAGATGACGACGGCGCGGGGAGCTGCACAGTTTCTGCGGACGGGACAAGCGATACTGCGCGACGGTGGCGTGCTGTGGGTGACGCCGCAGGGGCGGTTTGCCGATCCGAGGGCGTGGCCGCTGGCGTTCAAGCCGGGGTTGGCGGCGCTGGCGTTGCGCGTGCCGGAGGTGACGCTGCTGCCGCTGGCGATTGAGTACACGTTCTGGGATGAGCGGCTGCCGGAGACGCTGCTGCATGTTGCTCCGGCGGTGCGGCTGGATGAAGGGTTGGCTACGGAGAGTGCTACGAGAAAGCTGGAAGCGGAGCTTGCGACGGCGATGCTGGCGTTGCAGGCGGCTTCTATGGCGAGGGATGCGGCGGCGTTTGCGGTGTTGCTGACAGGTGGGCGTGGGACGGGTGGGTTCTATGCGCTGGGTCGCCGGGTAAGGACGATGTTTGGCGGCAAGCCCGTTCGACTGGATCATACGAAGCGCGACGAATTGTAGGAATGGTGGCGAAGAGCGTGGGAGAATAACGCATCATGCTGCTGGAAATTTTGCTTGCGCTGGTGGTGGTCTGCTCCGTAGTGCC
>Ga0302314_10013911_pt1 | contig 13799 bp, 11 predicted proteins | sample III_Palsa_N2_3_FD_200533 | JGI IMG/M metagenome (GOLD analysis project Ga0302314, IMG submission 200533) | Peat permafrost microbial communities from Stordalen Mire near Abisko, Sweden - III_Palsa_N2_3 | ecosystem: Environmental > Terrestrial > Soil > Palsa > Peat permafrost | place: Sweden... | reverse complement strand
GCATGGCTTCGCCAAGCCGGAGAACCGGATCAAGTTCTACGTCGCCGCCGAGCGGTTCCTCGCCAGGTACCTCGGCGGCCGCTTCGAGGAGTGAGGCCGCCCTCTACAGTGCGGCTGCCCTCTACATGGATGTGGCATCCACGTTGCCATCATCAACGTGGATGCCACATTCCTGCGCGGCTGCGGGCGGGAACACAGCGCGCCTTTTGCTGGCATCTGGGCTAAGCGACCTCGGTCAAGGCAGCGCCAGGCGATCGTGGGCCACAAGGCCAAAATGGCGGCCCGGCATTCTTGGCCCTGTGGCCCACAGGGCTATCTAATGGCCTAGCGCGCCACAAGACCATGCCGACTAGGCGGCAATCTAGGAGCTTGCGCGAATAGGATCAGGCCTGCTGCCGGTGATCCCATTCGCGTGCCTCGCGGCGGGGCTGGCCTTCGCCCCGTCGCGCAAGCAGGCCGGAGGCGAGCCGCGGGCAAGCGCCGCATCGCCATCGCTTTCCGCGTCGCGGGTGGCAGTATCGTGAAGTATGCACCCAATGACGGGGCGTGCCGCCGTCGCTACCGCAGCCGTGGCGTGCACGCTCGCACTGGCCGGGTGCGGCGCGCTCGCGAAGATCGGTACCGCGTCGCACTACCCGCCGGCGAAGGCGTTCACCGTCACCGGCCAGGTGAAGACCGTGGTCATCGATGGCGGCGGCGGGTCCATCGACGTGACCGGAGGTTCCGGGTCCACCGTCTTGGTGTCACAGCAGTTTTCGTACTCGAAGACGCCGCCGCTGGCCAAGCACGTGCTGAGCGGGACCACGCTCACGCTCTCCTATGCTTGCCCGTCGCAGGTCATCTGCGGCGTGTCCTACACGGTGCAGGTGCCGAGCGGCGTGGCGCTGCGGGTATCGACGGGCGCGGGCGCGATCACGCTGACCTCGCTATCGGGGCCGGTGACGGCGAAGGCGGACGCCGGGCTGATCACGGCCGTCGACCTCCGTTCCGCCACCGCGAACCTCAAGTCCAGCGCGGGCGGCATCGTCGCCACGTTCGCCGCCGCGCCTGGGTCTGTCCAGGCCTCGACCGACCTCGGCCCGATCACGCTGACCGTGCCGGGAACGGTGGCCTACAAGATCAGCACGCACACGCTGGTCGGCACGTCCACCATCACCGTCCGCAAGAACGCGACCTCACCGCATGCGATCACCGCGAGCTCAGACGTCGGCTCCATCTCCATCAGCCCGTCCTGACACGCTGGTCGCGTTCCGGTGCGTTCCCGTGCGTTCCCGCACCGGAACGTCTCCGACACCCTGGCACTTCTTGCTGTTATCCTCCATTGGAGTCCGGCGCGTACGGCTGGATCGGGCTAGCGCTGAAGATTGAACCGGTCACGCCTCCGGATCGGGCCAGCGCTGAAATTTTGGCCGGTCATAGCCGGTTCAATCTTCAGCACTACCGGTTTCCGGGCCCGACCCGGCCCGCGTTCGGCTTTCGGCATGGTGATCTGACGTCAGGCGAGTTCACCCGGACATCAGGAGCACCTTCAGTGTGGCGCAGCGGCCGACGCCGCCTCCGGCGCTGCGGGTCTGGTACCGGTCAGAGGCCGAGGGCGTGCAGGCGGGTGACCCGACCTGAGTCGAGATCGTAGTAGGCACCGATGATGGCGAGGTCACCGCGGCGCACCAGGGTCGCTAGCGGGCCGTCGTGTCCGAGGGCGGAGACTGTCCGCCTGATCTGGGCGCGGACCACCTGGTCGATCAGGTGCTGGTCCGCCTCGCCGGAATGACCGCCGGCGGCGCCGTCGTGGACCGCTTCCGCGCCCACTACGTCGTGGTAGGCCGGGCGGAGGTGCCTGATGATACGCACGCACTGGTCAGGGCGGCGATGGCGCACCTGCACCTGGTCTCGATTCACCCGTGGGCCAACGGCAACGGCCGGATGTCCCGGTCGCTCCAGACGCTGCTGATCGCCCGGGAAGGCGTGCTCGCGCCGGAGTTCTCCTCCATCGAGGCGTGGCTGGGCCGTCCCGGCAACACCTGGGAGTACTACCGTTCGCTGGCGAGCAGGGGCGCGACTTACCGTCCGGCGCAGGATGTCTCAAGCTGGGTACGGTTCAACCTCACCGCCTATCACGAGCAGGCCCAGGCCGTCAGGAACCGGCTGGCCCGTTCCGGCCGCGTCTGGCAGCTCCTCGCCGACTTCGCGGCCGAGCGCGGACTGGACGACCGCGTGGTCTCGGCGCTGCACGATGTCGCGATGACGGGCCGCGTCCGCCGCCTTCGCTACGAGCACGCGGAAGGGCTCAGCCTTCAGCAGGCCCAGCGCGACCTGCGCGACCTCGTCTCGACGGGCGTACTTGAATCGGTCGGCAGGACCCGTGCCCGCTACTACACAGAAGGCACCCGCTTCCCGGAAGCCGCGCTGACCGAGGCCCGCACACCCAAGGCCATCGCCAACCCCTACCAGGGGTAACTGCGGCGCAATGTGCCTTCCGGCCGCGACGGCACGACGCGGCGCCGCCCCTTGCATTGGGGGCCACAGCCCCAATCTATCGGGGGCGACGGCACCCAACCCAGGAACGGCACCCACCGCACCACGCCGCGGACGTCTACTTGGGCTAGACCAACTGGGGTCTTCTAGCGACTTTCGATGGCTACGCTGGGTGTGACAACGGTGGCCTTGGGTTGGAGGCTCGGCGTGCAGGTCAATCCGGCGGATGTCGCGGCGGTCGCGGACGGGGTGCTTGTCAACGCGGTCTGGGCGGTCGGGCAGATGGTGGCGCGGCCTCGGGAGTCGCGGCGGGCAGCGGCTGGGATGGATACCGCCGGGTGGATGGACACCGCGCGGCCGACCCGGGAGGGGCTGCCTGGCGCGCGGCTTGAGCTGCCGGGGCTGACCGACGCGGAAGCGGCGGAGCTCGAGACGGCGCTTAGGCGCGACGAGGCGCAGGGGGCGCTCCAGGCGCTGCTCGCCGCGCGACTGACCGACGCACCGGAGACGGACGCGGCTCGGGCGCGCGAGGTGCTGGCCGTGCGACTCGCGGCCCGCGATGCCGTGCGACTGGCGGTTGGCGGGCCTGCCACGGTGCCTGGTGGCGGTGGGGTGTCGTTGGCCCGTGGTGCAGTGTCGCTTCGCAGACCTGCTCCCTTGCCCGGTGAACCGGCGACGTCACCTGCCGCACGGCGGCAACCGGGGAGGGGTCGGCGGGGCGGCAGGATCGGCGCGGCTCCGGACCTGCACCCGCTGTCGAACCGGCGGTAACCAGGGTGGCGGCGCGGTATGCCGAGCAGTTGAGCGAGTATTTTGACGACAAGATCTCGGCACTGGCGGCCACGCTTGAAGGACAGGTCGGGTACGCGGGGCTCGCGCAGGTGCGGGCAGAGGCGTACAACAGCCGGATCGTGGCGCTCCTGGGGACGATCGCGGACATGCTCGTGGCACTCTCCCACCCGGATAGAGGCGGGCCGCAGGAGGCGGAGTTTCTCCGGCGGTACCGGCGACAGGTGCGGGAACGGCACGGGAAGCTGGAACCGCCGGACTTCGAACGCCGCCGTCGCGTGCCCGTGGCGGATATCTACGTCCCTACAGCCATCAGTCAAGATCTTCATCCAGAACGAACCGCTGCTCCGCTCGAACCCGAGTCATCCTCGCTGACCGTGTGGGACCTGGCGGCCCGGCTCAACCGGACGGTTCTGCTCGGCGACCCCGGCGGGGGCAAGACGACCGCCGCGAACGTGCTGACGGATTTCTTCGCCAGCGACAACGATCGGAAGGTCCTGCTGCTGATCACGCTGCGGGACTACGCGGCCAAGGATCCGCCCGAGCGCTCGGTCGCCGGACATGTCGAGCAGACGCTGACAACGCTGTACCAGTGCCCGGCACCGGATGGCCTGGTTGAGCGGCTGCTGCTGACCGGGCAGGCCGTGGTGATCTTCGATGGCCTCGATGAACTGCTCGACACGTCCCGCCGCGTCGAGGTGTCGGCGCGGGTCGAGCAGTTCTGCGTGGCCTACCCGCTCGTCCCGGTGCTTGTCACCTCGCGGCTAGTCGGATACGACGAGGCACAGCTGGACGACGATCAGTTCAGCTGCTACCGGCTCGGCAGCTTCGGCGAGGATGAGGTCGGCGTCTACGTCCGCAAGTGGTTCGCTCTTCAGGAGGGATTCTCGGCCACGGAAGCCGAGGCGGAGGCCACGGCGTTTCTGGCCGAGAGCGCCTCCATCCCCGATCTGCGTGCCAACCCGCTGTTGCTGTCGCTGATGTGCATCCTCTACCGCGGCGAGGGCTTCCTGCCGCGTAACCGCGCCGACGTCTACGAGCAGTGCGCCAACCTGCTGTTCCGCAAGTGGGATCTCCGCCGCCGCATCCACAAGGACCTGCGCGCGGGCCATCTGGTCGAGCCAGCCATCCGGCATCTAGCCTGGTGGCTGTTCAACCGGGAGAACCCGCAGACCGCCGTGACCGAGCGCCAGCTCGTCGATGAGACGACCGCGTTCCTGCGCGGACGCGAGTTCGAGTCGGTAGACGAGGCGCGGGACGCGGCCCGGGAGTTCGTGGAGTTCTGCCGCGGCCGGATGTGGGTGCTCAGCGACGCGGGCACCACGGCGGACGGCAAGAAGCTGTACGCGTTCACGCACCGGACGTTCCTTGAGTACTTCGCCGCCGCTCACTTGGCGGCGAGTTCCGACACGCCGGAAGACCTCGCTCGTACCCTTGCGCCTCGCCTGCTCGACGCGGGCTGGATACTTGTCGGCGAGCTCGCCATTCAGATTAAGGACCGTAACAGCATCCACGGCGCGGATCGCATCTATGCCTCCCTGCTTGATCCGACGACGACCACGACGGCAGGAGAATCAGTAGAGGCCAGTGCCAATGCCTTCAGGTCCGTGCTTTCCTTCCTCGCCAGGTGCCTGGAGAGCGCGGGGCCACCGCCGACCAGGCTAAGGGAACTGACTCGGAACATCCTCGATTTCCTCTTCAGCAACGGCTTTAACCCGGACAACGCTGAACCTCTGGGAGAACTGCTCCTACATTGCGGCCGCCACCAAGATCTCGTGGCCGAAGAAATAAGCGACCGAATCACCGCGATCGTCTCGGATGGCACTTCAGATCAAGTAGGCGCGCTGCAGCTAGCTCTGGGACTCGGCCAAACAGCCCAGGGAGCTTCTTCGTTCTGGCGGCACTGGTCGAATGAACAATCCCGTATTTACACTTCGGAAATAAAATACCAGTCCGCAGGTGAAAGCGGAATCAGAATCCAGGCTCTAGCCGCTGATATCATCTCCATGGAGCAAGCACTGGCGATGCAGGGTGGCCTCAGCGTCCTCGCCAAGACCGCCCTCCCGGCAGTTATCTTCTCCACACCAGAGACAACATTTCCGTACCTGATTGTCATGTACTTGCATCTGTTCCGGGAAGGAGAGGAAAAATCCCATCATGAAATCAACGCCATCGGCCGTCATTTGCTTAGTTGTCCGACGATACCGTGGATCCGCACCGTACGCGATGAAGATGCAAGTTCCACCGCCGGATCCTTCACCACATTTATCAGTAACCAACCGCCAATCCGTGCATCTGTACTCTCGCGCCTCGACGATGTCAGCTATCTGGGAGCGGCGGCCACGAAATGTCTATTTGGCGAACTATCAAGAGCGGCATCATCGTCGCGTTACTCGGCACTTCCTCCGGAGACCGCCGAAGACGATATTCTGAATCGCTACGTCAGAAGCCGACTCGTCGAGACCGCCCAAGAACTGACTGACCTGCCGGTGCCCACGCAGTTTAGGCAGCTATTTCGAGACTGGGCCGAAGGGCGCGTGGATTTCGTTGAGTTCGTTGACGAGGAACCTGCGGTTGAGGCGAAGTTACGGGACCGTTCGGGATGATCCTGGATTTTAGAGGATTGGGAGGTAGCGGTCTAGTTCATAGCGGCTTACCTGGCGGCGGTATTCTTGCCATTCTTCGCGCTTGTTGCGGAGGAAGAAGTCGAAGACGTGCTCGCCTAGGGCCTCGGCTACCAGGTCGCTGCTCTCCATGACCTGGATGGCCTCGTTGAGGTCCGCGGGGAGGGGCTTGATGCCCATCGCGCGGCGTTCGGCGGGGGTGAGGGCCCATACGTCGTCTTCGGCACCAGGAGGGAGCTCGTAGTCCTGCTCGATGCCGCGCAGGCCCGCCGCGAGGATGACGGAGAAGGCCAGGTAGGGGTTGGTGGCGGCGTCTACCGAGCGGAACTCGAGGCGGGTGGCGTTGCCCTTCTGCGGCTTGTACATGGGGACGCGGACCAGGGCGGAGCGGTTGTTGTGGCCCCAGCAGACGTAGGCGGGGGCCTCTCCCCCGGCGCCCGCGGTGCGCTCGGCGCCGCCCCACAGGCGCTTGTAGGAATTCACCCACTGGTTGCAGACGGCGGTGATCTCCGGTGCGTGCCGCAAGAGGCCGGCGATGAACGCGCGGGCCGTCTTCGAGAGCTGGTACTCGGCGCCCGCCTCGTAGAAGGCGTTCTGGTCGCCCTCGAAAAGCGAGACGTGGGTGTGCATGCCCGAGCCGGGGTACTCGGTGAAGGGCTTGGGCATGAAGGTCGCCCAGACGCCCTGTTCCATCGCGACTTCCTTCATCACGAGGCGGAAACTCATGATGTTGTCCGCGGTGGTCAGCGCGTCGGCGTAGCGCAGGTCGATCTCCTGCTGACCGGGTGCCCCCTCGTGATGGCTGTACTCGACCGAGATGCCCATCGCCTCGAGCATCGTGATCGAGGTGCGGCGGAAGTCGTGCGCGAGCGAGTGCGGTATGTGGTCGTAGTAACCGCCCGAGTCGACGGGGACCGGGGTGGAGCCGATCTCCGGACGCTCGCGGATCAGGAAGAACTCGATCTCCGGGTGCGTGTAGAAGGTGAAGCCCATGTCCGACGCCTTGGACAGGTTGCGCTTGAGCACCCAGCGGGGGTCGGCGTAGCTCGGGGAGCCGTCGGGCAGCAAGATGTCGCAGAACATGCGGGCCACGCCGGGGTACTCACCGCGCCACGGCAGCAGCTGGAACGTCGCCGGGTCGGGCCGGGCGATCATGTCCGACTCGTGGACTCTGGCGAACCCCTCGATGGCGGAGCCGTCGAAGCCGATGCCGTCCGCGAACGCGCCCTCAAGCTCCGCCGGGGCCACGGCCACGGACTTGAGCGCACCGAGCACGTCCGTGAACCATAGCCGGACGAAACGAATATCACGCTCTTCGAGCGTGCGAAGCACGAATTCTTCCTGCCTGTCCACGGCTATCACCTTAACGCTTCTCGCGGTCACTGCACCGTCGCGGTGGCCTCCAGATGGCACCCGCTCCCGGAGGTCCGGTCACGTTACCAGTGGTTGTGCCCGCTCGGCGTTTCTTCGCGGTTACGTTCGGGTGATGACTGGGGGCGGATTGCCGCCTGGGCAGGCGCAGCGCCCGGGCGACCGACACCGGGCGGCCGGACATTCTCTTGAGCCACATAGGCATTTTTGAGCTTTTCCGCACCTTTGATCCCTAGGTTCTGCCCGACGGCACTGGGGACACCTTCGTATGTCGGGAAGCAGGTGAGGCATGTCAGGCACGGTGGTGAGCACAGCGGGGCCGGACCTGGCCGCGAGGCGGGCGGAGTTCGATAGGGACGGGTTCACGATCATTCGCGGCGCGCTGACGCCGGACGAGGCTGGCCGCTACCGGGAGGCCCTTGACCGGGTGTACCTTGCGGCCGAGGCGGGCGGGCGGATCAAGCAGCCAGGCGGGGCGCTGCACCAGCTCAGCGCCATCGCGCATTGCCCCGCGGCGGTCGGCCTGCTCGACCATCCGGCGACGTTTCCGCTTGTCTGGTCGATCCTTGGGTGGAACATCCACGTGTACCACTCCCATCTGGACGTCCACCCGCCGGTGCGGTCGCGGCGCCCCTTCCGGTTCGAATGGCACCAAGATGGCGGGCGGCAGAACCGGGAGATTGAGACAGAACCGCGCCCGCGGCTGTCGGTCAAGCTCGCATACTGGCTCTCCGACGTGTCGCAGCCAGGCCGGGGCAACTTCAAGGTCGTGCCTGGCAGTCACCGGACCAACCGCATTTCCGGGCCGCCAAGGCGGGACATCGCCTGGCCGGACCCGGAAGGGGCAATCGAGGTGACCGCGGCCCCGGGCGACGTTGTGCTGTTCGACCGGCGGCTCTGGCATGCCCGGTCGGAGAATTATTCGCTTTATACGCGCAAGGCCATGTTCTTCGGCTACACGTACCGCTGGATCGCGATGCGGGATGAGAACGACGGGCTGCGTGCCGACTGCCTGGCGGCGGGGTTCACCCCCGTTCAGCGGCAGTTGCTTGGCGGGCTGCGCGCCGACGACGGTGCTGGTGCTGGTGCTGGTGCCGGCGCTGGTGCCGGCGACCACGCCTGGGGTCACGAGCCCGACGACACTCCGCTGTACCGCTGGCTGAAGGAGCACGACCTGCTCGACCCCGCGAACCCGCCGCTCAAGCCGTAACGCTCGCTCCGTCCGCGCTGCCAAGCTCGGGCTGCTTCCTGTGCGGCCGCGCCCGAACCGGGTTAGGCCAGGCGGCGGGGGCGCGAACGAGCAGCATGGCCGCGTCGTCGTGTGGCGGCGAGCCGACGTGCCTGAGCAGGTCGTCGCGGACCAGGTCAAGCAGGCTGGGCACGCTTCCATTGGCGAGCTGCCTGGCCGCGGCGCGCGCGGATTTCGTCGCCTTCGGCTGTGCCTGTGGCGCGAGTACCGCTATCCGCTCGTCGAGCGGATAGAACACCTGGCTCGCGTCGCGCGCCTCGGTGACGCCGTCCGTATAGAGAAGTAGCTGATCGTTGGGGCGGAAGTTGTAGGTCTCTTTCGCACCGGAATCATTGCCGAGGGTGAGCAGTCCGAGCGGTGGCGCGGGTGCGCGTACCTCAAGGACGGTCACGCCGTCCTCGATCGAGATCAGGATGGGCGGCGGATGACCGCAGTTGAGGATGGTCAGCTTGCCGATGTTCGGATCGATCTGCACGAGCAGGGCGGTGACGAACTCCTCGTGCTGGCCCCACCGTCGCGACAGGCCCGCGTCGAGGCGGTAGGCGACCTCGTCGAGGGTGTGCACGCTGTGCGCGAGCTCGCGGAACCTGCCGATGATGTCCGCGGCGACCTCGACCGCGCCGAGCCCCTTGCCGCGAACGTCGCCGATGATCAGCCGGATGCCGTGCTCGGCGGTGGCCGCGACCTCGTACAGGTCGCCGCCCACGCGCGCCTCGGCGGCGGCGGCGAGGTAGACGACGCCGATGGTAAGCGGGCCGACCGTCTCGGGGAGCTGCCGCAGCACCGCGCGCTGCGCGGCCTCGGCGACCGAGGTCACGTCGGCGAACTGCTGGTCCTGCTGTACCTGCTGCGTGTCCTTGCGACGCGCGCCGACCACGCTCCCCCGCATGCTGACGGCGGTGACGACGGCGACGCTGCCGATGGCCGCCAGGGGAAGCGCGTGCGCGGAGTCGGTGCCGGTGATGCCGCCCTTAACCAGGGCATCGATGACAACGCCCGTGATTAGGGCGGCGGCGCCGTAGGCCAGCGGCCTCCTGATGCCGGCCGCGCCGATGCCGGCGAGGGCGGGCACGACGGCGAGCAGCGGGGCGAGCTCTAGCGGCGCGGTCCAGACATGCGTCAGGCAAACGGCCGCCGTGGCGATGGCCGCCGCGATGATGGTCAGGTCTAGCCAGCGAGTCCGCAAGCTTCCTCGCGCGTCCGCTCTATCCCTGCCCGGCCGAATCCACATACCCCACTACATATCGCACGATCGCGCTAGCCGACGACTCCGCAACCGCATCGTGTTCTTCTTCCTGCGGCCTCGCACCCTGGCAGATCTGGGGGATCGACTTCGGCGAACCGATCGGGCACGAGCAAGGTGGTGTGCGTCCGGCCATCGCGGTCGGGTCCACCAGGCGCTGCGCGCTCGGCATCGAGATGACCCTCGTCGTCCCTCTCACCACACGAAACCGAGGCATTCGCCATCACGTCCGCATCGCTTCGGTATCGTCCGGCCTCAACCACGTAAGCTGGGCCGAACAGAGGAGATCAAAGCGGTCTCAACTGAGCGCTTCACTCGGAACTCCCCTATAGGAATCCTCTCCCCAGAAGAGATAGCCGCACTCGACAGGTGGCTGCCCAGAATGGTGGCGTTCTCAAATCGGCTTACGCGCGAAAATCAGGGTATATCGGTGTATGCGGAACCGCAGCGAGACACTGCGGAGCATCACTAGCCCCTGAAATTGATAGTGCTGAAGATTTGACCGCCTCCTGCCGGTCAAATCTTCAGCACTAGTTTGACCTTGGTGCATTTATGGTGATAAATCGGGCAGAATGGCGGCCAGGCTTCCGGGCTGTCAGAGCCCCGGCTGGCTCACACCTGGCTTGGCTCACACGTGGTGGGCTCACACGTGGTGGGCTCACACGTGGCGGGCTTACACGTGGCTGGCCTGATTCGGCTGGCTGCGGGAGTTCATGACGTACCTGACCAGGCGGACGAGGACCTGTTTCACGGAGTCCAGCTCCCGCGCGTCGCACATCACGACGGGCACCTCTGGCTTCAGGGCCAGGGCGATCCTGATGTCTTCCGCCTCGAACCGGGGAGCGCCATCGAAGCAGTTGACCGCGATGATGAACGGCGTGCCGTTCCGCTCGAAATAGTCGATCGAGGCGAAGCAATCGGCGACTCGCCGCGTATCGGCCATGACCACGGCACCGATCGCCCCGACCGCCAGGTCATCCCACATGAACCAGAAGCGCTCCTGGCCTGGCGTGCCGAACAGGTAGAGCACGAGCTGGGACGGGAAGCTGATCCGGCCGAAGTCCATGGCCACGGTCGTGGTCGTCTTGGCGGACACGCCATGCATATTGTCGATACCGACGCCGCGGTCGCTCAGCGGCTCTTCGGTCCGCAGCGGCCTGATCTCGCTGATCGCGCCGACCAGGGTGGTCTTCCCCACGCCGAATCCTCCGGCGATGAGGATCTTGGCGGTCGACGGCACGCCCGCGCCGGCCGTGATGCCGTCAAAGTGATTCAAGTCCATCGAGCACCATCCTCAATAGCCGCTGGTCGGGTACGTGCTGCCGCTGCGAGGAGACGATCCTCAGCATCCCCTCGCTGGTGAGGTCGCCGAGCAGCACGCGCACCACCCCGAGGGGAAGGTCAATTTCCGAGGTCAGGTCCACGATCGGCATCGGGCGGCGGCAGACGCTCAGAATCCGCCGGTGCTCTGGCCCAGGACGGAAAAGCTCCGACGGCCGCTCGCTGGTCGCGACCACGACGTCGATCAGGCCGAACGCCGCTCCGCCGTTCGGCAGGGTCCGCCCCTTGGTCAACGCGTAGGGGCGGACCACCGGACCGGCGTCCTGATCGAACCAGCGCTCCCCGTAACCGTCGTGCGAGGTCATTCCCCGGCTATTTCATGCTCAGGGAACCTCGGCTCGGACGCGAGGTACTTGCCCATGCGGCGCACGAGCATCGCCATCTCGTAGGCGATGAGGCCCACGTTCGGCTCCGCGGAGGTCAGCACCGCCAGGCAGGTTCCCTTGCCCGCCGCGATGACGAAGAGAAAGGCGTTTTCCATCTCGATGATGGTCTGCCGTACCTCGCCGCCCTTGAAGCGACGCCCCGTTCCCCTGGCGAGGCTCTGCACGCCCGCGGCCAGGGCCGACAGATGCTCGCCGTCCTCGCGGGTCAGGCTCTGCGACGCCGCCACCACCAGGCCATCCCGGGACAAGATCAGCGCCTGCTGGACATGCTCGACCTGATTGACCAGGTTGTCCAGCAGCCAGCTCAGCTGCCCGATCGTGTCAGTCTGTGCCATTATCCAGCCTCGCTATCGGTCAGTTCCCATGGCCGGGGCATCATCGGAATCATCGAGCTCATCCACGCGCCCGCGCTGCCAGCCTTGCTGCATTCTGGCCATCATGTTGCGAGTCGCCTCCGGCGATCGCTCGTCGACATCGAATCCATCGTGAACCGCCGCCTGCGGGCCCGTGTCGCCGGGTGACTGCAACTGCGGTGCCAGGCTGGCCTGCGGGACGCGGATGGGCATCCCGAGGTGGCTGCCCGACGCGGCGGCGGTTTCGCGCGCTGAACCGGACGCGGACGGCTGGCCGTCCGGCCGTCCGTTTTCCGGCGTTCGCGGCCCCTCCCGCCTGCCCGGCTCCTGGCGGAATGCCTGGGGCCATGGCGTCGCCGCGTCCCACGGCGGCGGCGTCAGGACGACGGACCCCTCCTGCGGCACAGGCTCCCCGTACTCCCAGGGAGCCCGCGGCGCGGTCCGCGGCGCAGACCATTCCTGACCACCGCTGCGGGGATTCTCCCCGGTGTCCACGCGCCGCCCCGTCGCCGCCGCCGACAGCCGGTGCCTGCCGGTCGCCCCGAAGGGCGACAGGTCATCCGCCTCCCCCGCCTGGGCCTGCGGCGCCTGGCCGTTAATGCCAGGCAGCAGAGCCTGCATCCCGCCCGACTGGCGGTCGCCCGGCCAGTCCTCGCGGTATCCGGATTCTTCCTCGCGGACGATCACGCCGAACGGCAGCACGAGGATGGCCGTCGTGCCGCCGTAGACGGAATGACGGAGCGAGACCCTGACGTTGTGCCTGGCGGCCAGCGTGCTGACCACGAACAGGCCAAGCTGCTCGCTGTTGGCCAGGTCGAACTCCGGCGCCCTGGCGAGCCGCCGGTTGATGTCGGCGAGCTCCTCATCCGACAGGCCAAGACCGCGGTCCTCGACCTCCGCGACCAGGCCGGTGCCCACCCGGTCCGCCCTGACCTCGATCCTGGTGTTGGGCGGGGAGAACACCGTGGCGTTCTCGACGAGCTCGGCGACCAGGTGGATGACGTCGTTGACCGCGTTCCCCGCCACCAGGTCGAGTGACTCGCTGACCACGTCAACCCGGACATAGTCCTCGACCTCGGCGATCGCCGCGCGCAGCACGTCGACGACAGGGACAGGATCGCGCCAGCCGCGGCCCGGCGTGGACCCCGACAAGATGATCAGGCCTTCCGCATGCCTGCGCATCCGGGTCGTGAGATGGTCCAGGCGGAACAGGTCGGCAAGCGCACCAGGCTCGCTGGTCCGGCGCTCCATCCCGTCCAGCATCCCCAACTGCCGGTGCAGCAGGGACTGGTTGCGCATGGAGATATTCAGGAAGACCTGATTGACCCCCTTGCGCAGCCGCGCCTGGTCGACGGCAGCCGCGACGGCCGCTCCCTGCACCGTCGCGAACGACTGGGCGATCTGGGCGATCTCGCCGATGCTACTGCTGCTCGGCGGCGGGGACTCCGCGAGAACGTCCACGTCCTCGCCGCGGCTCAGCCGCTCGACCACCCGCGGCAGCCGCTGCTCCGCCATCTCGCGGACACTGCCATACAGCCGGGTCAGGTCACCCGTAACCCGGCGGCCGAACCACACCAGCAAGAAGACCGACACGACCACAGCGGCCAGGCCAAGACCGCCCGCCAGGACAGCCTCCCTGAGCAGCCCGCTGCTCCGCGACGCGCTTATCGCCGCAAGCTGCACACCGAGGCTGTCCTCGGCAGCCCCCATGGAGGCGAGGTACGTCCCGGAGGCCGCCTCCCAGGCGGTGGGGCTCACCGGAATCGGCTGGTTGCCCGAGCTCGCAGATATCTGGTCTTCCATGGCCTGGAGCTGCTGTGTGTTCCGCGAGTTGGCGATGGCCAGGTTGCCGGCCCCAAGGCTGGGCGTCAGCAGGGTCAAGGTCTCGCCGACGAGCAGGCGCCTGCTGGCGACGGCGCTGATGAACTGCTGGCGAGCGGCGGGGCTCATCCGACCGCGGTCGACAAG
>Ga0302314_10013910_pt1 | contig 13799 bp, 13 predicted proteins | sample III_Palsa_N2_3_FD_200533 | JGI IMG/M metagenome (GOLD analysis project Ga0302314, IMG submission 200533) | Peat permafrost microbial communities from Stordalen Mire near Abisko, Sweden - III_Palsa_N2_3 | ecosystem: Environmental > Terrestrial > Soil > Palsa > Peat permafrost | place: Sweden... | reverse complement strand
ACCTGCTCGTACATGCGCACCAAGATAATGTCGGCGTCGTCGTGGTCGAAGACCTGACCGCCGGAACCGACATGTTGTGTGTGATTACCGAAGATAACAGCGACTTTCACGCCACCGCCAACCAGGACGTGCCGATCGGCCATAAGATCGCCCTGGCGGATCTCGCCGTCGGCGACACGGTGATCAAGTACGGCCAGGACATCGGCCGCGTCGTCGCCCCGATCAGACAAGGCGATCACGTCCACACCCACAACCTCAAGACCAAGCGCTGGTAGGACCTCATGGATCTGTCAAAGAAGACCGTCTGGGCCTGGCGCCGGGACAACGGCCGCGTCGGCGTCCGCAACTATGTCGCCATCCTGCCGCTGGACGACATCTCCAACGCCGCCTGCGAGGCTGTCGCCGCCCATATCCAAGGCACCATCGCCCTGCCGCACGCCTATGGCCGGCTGCAGTTCGGCGAGGACCTTGATCTGCACTTCCGCACCATGATCGGCACAGGCGCCAACCCGAACGTGGCCGCCTGCATCGTTATCGGCATCGAGGGCGGCTGGACCCAGAAGGTAGTCGACGGCATCGCCGCCACCGGCAAGCCCGTGGCCGGCTTCTGGATCGAAGGCAATGGCGACATCGCCACCGTCGCCGCCGCCTCCCGCAAGGCCAAGGAATTCGTCCACTGGGCCTCGGAACAGGTGCGGGTGGAATGCCCGCTGACCGACATCTGGATCGCGGCCAAGTGCGGTGAGAGCGACACCACCACCGGCCTGGCCTCCTGCCCCACGGTCGGCAACATGTATGACAAGCTGGTGCCGCTGGGCCTCTACGGCTGCTTCGGCGAGACCTCGGAACTGACCGGCGCCGAACATCTGGCGGCCGCGCGAGCGGTGTCACCAGAGATCGCCGACAAGTTCATGAAGACCTGGTCGGCCTACCAGAACGACGTGATCGAGGCGCACAAGACCTCCGACCTTTCCGACAGCCAGCCCACCAAGGGCAATATCGCCGGCGGCCTGACCACCATCGAGGAAAAGGCCCTGGGCAATCTGGAAAAGATCGGCAAGTCGGTGAAGTTCATCGACGTGTTGGAGCCCGCCGAAGCGCCTGGACGCGGCGCCGGCCTCTACTTCATGGACACCTCCTCGGCGGCGGCGGAATGTTGCACGCTCCAAGCCGCGGCCGGCTATGTGCTGCACATCTTCCCCACCGGCCAAGGCAACGTCATCGGCAACCCGATCATGCCGGTGATCAAGGTCACGGGTAATCCCAAGACGGTGCGACTGATGAGCGAACATATCGACGTGGACGTGTCCGGCGTGGTGCGGCGTGAGCTGACCATCGACCAGGCCGGCGACAGCCTGATCGACATGATCGTCCGCACCTCCAACGGCCGCTCCACGGCGGCCGAGGCGCTGGGCCACCGCGAGTTTGTCATGACCAAGCTTTACCGCAGCGCGTGACGCGTGGCGCCAACAGACCCTTCGCCCACCATCAGCCTGTCTGACGCGCGGGCGCTGGCCGCTCGCGCGCTGCAGGCCAATGGCGCCAGTGAGGCCAACGCCGCTTCAACGGCGGCCGCGTTGGTGTCAGCCGAAGCGGACGGGCAGGCCGGGCATGGCCTGACCCGGGTCGCCAGCTACAGCGCCCAACTTCGCGCCGGCAAGGTCGATGGCCAGGCCGTTCCGGCCATGACCAAGACCCGCGCCGCCGCGATCCGCATCGACGCCAGGGGCGGCCTCGCCTATCCGGCGCTGGACCTCGCTATCGACACCCTGGCGCCGCTGGCGCGGGAGGCGGGCGTGGCGGCGGCGGGCGTCTATGCGTCCCACCATATCGGCCAAGCCGGTCGCACGGTGGATCGGCTGGCGGACCAAGGGCTGGTGGCCCTGGTGGTCTCCAACACGCCCCAGGCCATGGCCTTCCATGGCGGGGCCAAGCCGATGATGGGCACCAACCCATTGGCCTTCGCCGCTCCGCTCAGCGGCCGCGCGCCGCTGGTGATCGACATGGCCCTGACCCTGGTGGCGCGCAGCAAGATCGTCGCGGCGCAGAAGGCCGGCCAGGCCATTCCCGCCGACTGGGCCACAGACGCCGAGGGCAATCCAACCACCGATCCCGCCGCGGCGCTCGCCGGCGCCCTGGCCCCGGCCGGCGGCGCCAAGGGGGCGGCCCTGGCGCTGATGGTGGAGATTCTCTGCGGCGCGCTGGCGGGCGGGGCCTATGGCTGGGAAGCCAGCTCCTTCCTGGACGACAAGGGTCCGTCGCCCTCTGTCGGCCAGGTGATCTTAGCCCTTGATCCAATGGCCTTCGCCGGCCCTGGCTTCACAGGCCGCATGACGGCGCTGGCGGAAACCATGACCGCCGAGGATGGCGTACGCCTGCCGGGCAACCGACGCCTCGGCAACCGCGCCAAGGCTGCGGCCGACGGGTTGAAATTAAGCCACGCCTTATATTCTGAATTGCTTAATCTCGCTGGAGACGCCCGATGAGCGACATCGTCATCAGCGAGTTCATCGACGAAGCCGCCATCGCCGAAACCTTCGCCGGCCGCGACGTGCTGTACGACCCGGCCCTGGTCGACAAGCCGGCCGAGCTCGCCGCCGCCCTCGCCGACTGCCGCGCGCTGCTGGTCCGCAATCGCACCCAGGTGCGCGGCGCCTTGCTGGAGGCGGCGCCGAAACTGAAGGTTGTCGGTCGGCTGGGCGTCGGTCTGGACAATATCGACATGGAGGCCTGCGCCGCGCGCGGAATCGAAGTGCGGCCGGCCACCGGCGCCAACGATCTGTCCGTCGCCGAATACGTCATCACCGCCGCCCTGACGCTGCTGCGCCGCGCCTGGCTCTCCACCGACAGGGTCGTCGCTGGCGACTGGCCGCGCATGGCCATGATTGGCCGCGAGTTGGACGGCAAGCGGTTGGGCCTGGTAGGCTACGGCGCCATCGCCCGCCTCACCGCCGCCCAGGCCAAGGGCCTGGGCATGACCATCGCCGGCTACGACCCCTTTCTGCCGGAGGGCCACGCGGCCTGGGCCGGCGTCGAACGGCTGGACTTGAAGACCCTGCTGGCGACCAGCGACGTGGTCAGCCTGCACACCCCGCTCACGCCCGAGACTCGCCGCATGATCGACGCGTCAGCCATCGCCGCGATGAAGCCCGACGCCATCCTGATCAACGCCGCGCGCGGCGGGGTGGTCGACGAGGCGGCCCTGTGCGCGGCGCTGAAGGCCGGCAAGCTGGGCGGCGCGGCGCTGGACGTGTTCGAGACCGAGCCGGTCACGGCGGCCTCCGGCGTCACGTTCCAGGGCGTCCCCAACCTGATCCTCACACCCCACATCGCCGGCGTCACCGACGAGTCCAACGTTCGCGTCAGCGCGGTCACCGCCAAGGCCGTGGCGGAGGTCCTGGATAGAGGCGTATGAACACCAGCATGAAACCCTCCGACTTCTCCTCAGCCTATATCGGCGGCCAATGGATCGCGGGGGACAAGACCTTCGCGGTCACCAATCCCGCCACCGGCGTCGTCATCGCCCAGGTCGCCGACCTGACGCCAACCGATGTGCAGACCGCCATCGATGCGGCCGAAGCGGCCCTGCCTGGCTGGTCGGCCACCACCCCTCACGAGCGCGGCGTCATCCTGCGCCGCTGGGGCCAGCTGATCATGAGCCGCCAGGAGGAACTGGCCCAGCTGATGACCGCGGAACAGGGCAAGCCCCTGGCCGAGGCTCGCGGCGAGGTCGCCTACGGCGTCAGCTTCATCGACTGGTTCGCCGAGGAGGCCAAGCGCGCCTATGGCGACGTCATCCCCTCGGTGGCGGCCGGCAAGCGCTACCTGACCCTGCGCCAAGCCGCGGGCGTGGCGGCCGCCATCACGCCCTGGAACTTCCCCGTCGCCATGCTGACCCGCAAGGCCGGCGCGGCCATCGCCGCCGGCTGCACCATGGTCGCCAAGCCAGCCGATGAGACGCCCCTGTGCGCCCTGGCCCTGGCCAAACTCGGTGAGGAAGCTGGCCTGCCGCCGGGCGTGTTCAACGTGGTCACCACCACTGACGCCGCCGGCGCCGGCAAGGTGCTGTGCGACAGCCCCGTGGTGCGGGTGCTGTCCTTCACCGGCTCGACCGAGGTGGGCAAGCTGCTCTATCGCCAGTGCGCCGGCACCATGAAGAAGCTGGGCCTGGAGCTGGGTGGCAACGCCCCGGTGCTGGTGTTCGACGACGCCGACCTGGACAAGGCCGTCGCCGGCGTCATCGCCGCCAAGTTCCGCAACGCCGGCCAGACCTGCGTCTGCGCCAACCGCGTTTTCGTCCAGAGCGGAATCTATGACGCCTTCGCCGAGAAGCTGGCCGAGGCGGCCGGTAAGCTGACGGTCGGCCCCGGCGTGAAGGCAGGCGTCTCGATCGGCCCGCTGATCAACCAGGACGCGCTAGACAAGGTCGAGCGCCTCGTCGGTGACGCGGTGGGTCACGGCGCCAAGGTGCTGACCGGTGGCGCGGCCCACCCCCTGGGCGGCCTGTTCTACGAGCCCACCGTCCTGACCGATGTCGTCGCGCCCATGGGCGTGCTGAAGGAAGAGATCTTCGGTCCCGTCGCGCCCTTGATCCGCTTCGAGACCGAGGCGCAAGGCGTGGCCATGGCCAACGACAGCAGCGTCGGCCTTGCCGGCTATGTCTTCACCCAGAATGTCGGCCGAGTGTTCCGCGTCGTCGAAGCCCTGCAATGCGGCATCGTGGCGGTGAACGACGGCCTGCCGTCCGTGGCGGCGGCGCCGTTCGGCGGGGTGAAGGAGTCTGGCCTCGGCCGCGAGGGCGGGCATCAGGGGCTGGATGAGTATCTGGACACCAAATACGTTTGCATCGGGATAAGCTGATCCTTCTCCCTCTTGCGGGAGAAGGAATCCCGAGGCGTTGCCTTCGCCCACCCGCCGCGCCTAAGAAGCGGACGGATTTAGGAAGGGCGTCTCATGCGGCAGGGTCTCGTCACGATCGGCCTCACCACCCTGGACGTGGTGGCCCGACCCATCGACGCCTTGCCGGACAGCGAAGGCACCCATCTGGTCGACGGCATCGCCATTGCCCCAGCCGGCACGGCGGGCGGCGCGGCCTATGTGGCGGCCAAGCTCGGGTTGAAAGTCAGGTTGATCTCGGCGGTGGGCGACGATCTCGCCGGGCGGATGGTGCGGCTGGCCTATGACGAGGCCGGCGTGGATGTCAGCCTGCTGGACACCCAGGCCGGCGTCCCGACCTCGACCACGGTGCTGGCCGTGGACAGTCAGGGCCGGCGGCCCAACTTCCACGCCCCGGGCGCGGGCGCGTCGGCCGGCGTCACGGAAGCGGTGCTGGATGCGGCGCGCGAGGCCAAGTTCCTGCACTACGCCGGCATCGGCGGGCGCAACTTGGACAAAGGCCCTGGCGCCGATCTGGTGCGGCAGGCCAAGGCCGCCGGCGCGATCGTCACCTGCGACCTGATCTCGCCTCGGCGCTCGGCGATGGATGAGTTGAAGACCCTGGCGCCGAACCTGGACTACTTCATGCCCAGCGCCGCCGAGGCGAGCTTCCTAACAGGCCTCGATGACCTCGAGGCGGCGGCCGATGTCTTCCTCAGCCTTGGCGCCCGGAACGTCATCATCAAGAACGGACGCAAGGGCGCGCTGTTGCGGTTGGACGGCGCGCGGACCACCCTGCCCGCCTTCGTCATCACCCCGGTCGATACGACGAGCTGCGGCGATTCCTTCTGCGCCGGCTTCATCGCCGCCCTGGATCGCGGCTGGGCGCCGATCGAGGCCGCCCGCTTCGCCACCGCGACGGCGGCGCTGGTGGCGCAGGGGCTGGCGACCCTCGGCAAGCTGGAAGGCTTCGACGCCACGGTCGCCGCCATGAAACAGATGACGCCCTCAGAGGAACACGCATGAGCACCGCGCCCGACGAAGCCGACCTGCGCCGCCGCGCTGTGGATGTGATGCAGGCCATGGACGCGCGAGGGCTCAATCGCGGCACCAGCGGCAATGTCTCGGTGCGCTTTGGCAAAGGCCTGCTGGTGACGCCCAGCGGCATCCCGGCGAGCCGGCTGACGCCCGAGCAGATGGTCCCCGTCGCCGCCGACGGCTCCACGCTCGAGGGCGCGCTGAAACCCTCCAGCGAATGGCGTATGCACCAGCGCCTGTTGGAAAAACGCCCCGACGCCCGCGCCGTGGTCCATTGCCATTCGCGCCACGCCACCATCCTGGCCTGCGCCGGCAAGCCGATCCCGGCCCTGCATTATATGGTCGCCGTCGCCGGCGGCGCCTCGGTGCCGGTCGCGCCCTACGCCACCTTTGGATCGCCGGAACTGGCCGACGCCGTTGTCGAGGTTCTAGAGGGACGCTTCGCCGCCCTGATGGCCAACCACGGCCAGGTGGTGGTCGGCCGCAGCCTGGAAGCCGCCCTGGCCATCGCCGAGGAGGTCGAGGAACAGGCGGCGGTCTATTGGGGGACACTGGCCATCGGCGGTCCCAACCTGCTGAGCGACGGCCAGATCGGCGAGGTGCTGGAGCAGTTCAAGGGGTACGGGCAGAAGCGCGGATAGCTCCCAATCGCTCATCCTGCCGTGGTCCTGTTTGGTAAGTTAGCGGCCTGGCGCAAGCGAGTTGTATTGGGATCAGGCGCGCACCGTGTCGGCCGTCTGCGTAGCGGCGAGGCCCCCTCAGTCCCTTCGGGACAGCTCCCCCATTGGGGGAGCGATTCCATCGATGATGCCGCTGGCTTATTGAATCGCTCCCACGAAGGGGGAGCTGTCATCCCGAAGGGGTGACTGAGGGGGCCTGGCCGCTACTGCGGCGGCGCAGGCACATCAGCAATCCATGTGGTCCGCTTACCGCTTTCACACGAATGAGCGCCTTTATACCCTTACGCGTTCTCCGCCACAGGCGCGTGCTCGAGCGCCGGATAATCCGTGTAGCCCCGCTCGTCCGGCGAATAGATGGTCTGCGGGACCAGGTCGTTTAGCGGAGCGCCAACGCGCAGGCGCAGGGGCAGGTCGGGGTTGGCGATGAAGGCCTTGCCGAAGGCCACCGCGTCGGCGATGCCGGCGTCCAACGCCGCCTGGGCGCTTTCGCCGGTGAAGCCTTCGTTGGCGATGTAGACGCCGCCGAAGGCCTTGCGCAGGTCCGGGCCCAGGCTGTCGGGCGCCTGGTGTTCGCGGGCGCAGATGAAGGCGATGCCGCGCTTGTCCAGCGCCTTGACCACATAGCCGAAGGTGGCGGCCAGGTTGCTGTCGCCCATGGAGTGGGAGTCCGCGCGCGGCGCCAGATGCATGCCGACCCGGTCGCGGCCCCAGACGGAGATGGCGGCGTCGGTGGCTTCCAGCAGCAGCCGGGCGCGGTTCTCGATCGGGCCGCCGTATTCGTCGGTGCGGGTGTTGGAGCTGTCCTGCAGGAATTGGTCGAGCAGGTAGCCGTTGGCGCCATGAAGTTCGACGCCATCGAAGCCGGCGGCCTGGGCGAACTCGGCGCCCTGGCGATAGGCCTCGATCACGCCGGGGATTTCGTCCAGCGCCAGCGCGCGCGGCGTCGGATAGGCGCGCTCGGGACGCAGCAGGCTGACGTTGCCCTTGGCCGCGATGGCGCTCGGCGCCACGGGCGCGCGACCATCATGAAAGGAGGGGTCGGAGATGCGGCCCACATGCCAGAGCTGCATGAAGATGCGCCCGCCGGCGGCCTTCACCGCCTTGGTGACCAGCTTCCAGCCGTCCACCTGGTCCGCCGCCCAGACGCCGGGCACGCCCTGGTAGCCGATGCCTTGCGGCGTCACCGGCGTCGCCTCGGAGATGATCAGGCCCGCGGACGCGCGCTGTGCGTAATAGTCGGCCATCAGGGCGTTGGGGATGTGGGTCTCGCCGGCCCGCAGTCGGGTCAGGGGGGCCATGACGACGCGGTTGGGCAGATCGAGATCGCCGATGCGAAGCGGATCGAACAGGCTGGGCATGGCGGGTCCTTGGTCTGGTGTCGGTTGCGAATGGGCTTTGGAAGAGCGTCCCCAATTGAGCATGTGGCGTCAAACGCGGTCGCCGCAACCGCCGGACCGTCAGGTAATTCTGAAGGTGGATGCACGAAATCTGTCGACAGCGCCGACGACGCCCATTGGCTGGCCATACCGGTTCGCAGAAATTCTTGATGCGGCGCCCCTAGGAAACCTCGCTTCGGCGGTTGACGAGACCGCCCCGCCCCGGCTCTGATAGGGGCGAAGCTCCGACACGGGAGCAAGGGAGAGGAAACACATGGCCGCCAAAAGCTTTCCGGTGGAAGCCAGCCACATCCTGATGTTCGCCCGCTCGGTCGGTGACGACAATCCGGTTTACAGCGACGCCGAGGCGGCGAAGAAGACCGAGGCCGGCGGGATCATCGCCCCGCCCACCTTCGCCCAGTCGAGCGCCCAGTTCGATCCGGACTACGGCCTGCGGCCCAAGATCGGCCAGCCCTGGTTCGGCTCCGGCAAGGAGCCCACGGGCATCAAGCGCGAACCCGGCAGTGGCGGCGGGGGCGGGGGTGGCGGCCTGCATGCCGAGCAGCACTTCGAATATCATCGCCACCTCAAGCCCGGCGACGTCCTGACGGCCACCACCTCGCCCGGCAAGACCTGGGAAAAGGAAAGCGCCCGCGCCGGCAAGCTGCTCTTCTCCGAGAGCGTCACCGAATACCGCGACCAGAAGGGCGAACTGGTCATCACCGCCCGCGGCGTCGGTGTCCGCACCGAACGTCCCGTCGACGCGAAGAGCTGAGGAGCAACGACAATGGCTTTGAGCGCCAAAAAGCTGAAGGTGGGCGACGCCCACACCGCGCGCCTGGTCGAGGACCTGAAGCGCACCCAGATCGTCCAGTACGCGGGCGCATCCGGCGATTATAATCCGCTGCACACCGACGAAGTCTTCACCACTAAAGTGGCCGGCTATCCGTCGGTGTTCGCCCACGGCATGCTGACCATGGGCATGACCGGCAAGATGCTGACGGACTATGTCGGCGACGCGCGGCTGACCAAATACGGCGTCCGCTTCACCAACCAGGTCTGGCCAGGCGACACCCTGGACTCCACCGCCACAGTGAAGGAGGTCAAGGATGAAGCCGGCCAGAAGATCGCCGTCTTCGACGTCTCCACGGTCAACCAGAACGGCGTGGTGGTTGTCAGCGGCTACGCCGAGGCGCGGATCGACGACTAGCCGGATGCCTTCTCCCCTTGCGGGAGAAGACCATCCAGGCAAAGCCTGACTGATGAGGGGTCGCGCCGGCCCTTCCGATAGTCTGTTTGCAGGAAACCCGATGAGCCGGCGAGACCCCTCATCCGGCCCTTCGGGCTACCTTCTCCCGCAAGGGGGGGAAGGAATCCGGCTTACACCAGCCGCAGATCCACTGGCGGGGCTTGCGGGAACACAGCTTCCAGCCGGGTTCCATCCAGTCCGTAGAGCCGCTGGAACAGGCCGCCGAACAGGGCGCGGTATTCGGTCAGCACCGGATAGTCGCGGTTCTGGTTCAGGCTGGCCTGGGTGACGGCGGCCTGGCGGCCGAGCATGCGGCCGCCATTCACCTTGCCGCCCAGAACCCAATAGACGCTGCCATGGCCGTGGTCGGTGCCCCTGTCGCCGTTCTCGTGGAAGGTGCGGCCGAACTCGGAGATCACCACCACCACGGTGTTGTTCCAGTCCTCCGGGCCGATCTCGTCCGCATAGCCGGCGAGGCCACGCCCCAGCTCACCCAGGCGGCCGGCGAGATAACCCTGCGCGCCGCCCTGGTTCACGTGGGTGTCCCAACCGCCGACATCGACGAAACCGACATTGAACTGGGTCTTCATCAGCCGCGCGATCCGCCGCGCCGACAGCTCGAACCCCTTGGGCGAGACCGCCCCGCGATTGGCGGCGACCATCTCGGCGGAGACGGAGCGATAGACCTCGTCGCGCACCGTAAAACCCTCGCTGACCGCCCTGGCCAGGGGCTGGCCCTGGTACATCTGCTCGATCAGCTTGGCCTGGCGATCGTCGACGCCGGGCTTGCCGGAGACGTTGACGCTCATGTTCGGCACCGCCCCGCCGCCCCGGAAGGTCAGCGGCAACTGGTCGGTGAAGGCGATGGGCGCCGCGCCCGAAAGCTGGGTCGCCAGCCGGCTCATGAAGCCGGAGCCATAGTCGCGCGGCCCCTGCAGCGGCTGGCCGAGCTCGATGGTGTCCTGGGTCTCGAAGTGGCTGCGGGTCAGGTCGTCGGTCCCGGCGAAGGGCACGAAGGCGACCTGCTTCTGCCGCCACAAGGGATAGATGGAATCCTTCAGCGCCGGGTGCAGGCCCCAGTCGGCGTCCAGGGCGATGGCGGCGTTGGGGTTGGCGGGATCGGGCTTGGGCACGGCGATGGTCGGTCGGGACTGGTAGTAGAAGTCGGCCCCTACCGGGATGACCACATTGGCGGCGTCATAGGCGCCGCGCAGGAAAACCACCAGCAGGCGGGTCTTGGCCTGTGGCGTCGCCCAGACGTGGCCGGCGGCCACGAGGGGAAACGCCGCGGCGGCGCTGGCGATGAACTGACGACGAAGCATGGCGGTCACCTATCGACGCATGAACTCGGGGGAGGACAGCAGCAGGGTGTTCCAGTCCTGCGCCGACGTCGCCTGGTCGAGGGCGTTGCGCGTCGGCGAGCTCAGCGTCTGGGCGATGGACTGGTAGTAGAGGGCGTTCTGCAGCTGCGGAAAGCCGGGGTGGTCGCCGGCGCCCGGCTGGTCCGGCTTGAACAGGCCGTAGGAGCCGGAGCCGATCTGGCGGGCGATCTCGAACCGGGTCGACATCTGGCCCGGGCTGTCCCAGGCCGCCGATGTCATGGCATAGCCGTCCGGCGTCTCGTGGTTATAGAAGCCCTCGGCCAGGCGGTTGACCCAGTTCTGCACCGGGCCGGTGTTGAGGATCATCCGGTCGCCATAGGCCAGGCGCACGGAGGAGATCACATAATGGACGGGGTCCTTGAACCGGGTCCCCAGGGAGGCCTTGAACTCCGGCGAGCGAAACATCGTCTGCAGAACGGCGGCGATGTCGCCGTCGCTGTGCTGGAATGTCGCCGCCATCCGCTGCACCAGCGCCGGCGGCGGATTGTCGGAGACCATATAGGTGGCGATCTGGGTGGAGACGTGCGTGGCCGTGGCGGGGTCGCGGGCGAGGATATCCAGCGCCTGCTCCACCTCGGCGAAACCCGAGCCCTTGATCACGTGGCCCAGGAAGACCTTGTCGCCATAGTCGTGCCGGGCTGGGTTGAACTCGAACAGCCCCTCGCGGATCAGCTGGCCCTGGAGTTCGGGGCGAAGGCGCGGATTGTCCGGCTTCATATCGATCCCGACACCGGTGAGGATCCGCGCCAGCTCCTGGACGTCCTTCTGGGAATAGCCGGAGCCCACCCCCAGGGTGTGCAGCTCCATGATCTCGCGCGCATAGTTTTCGTTGATGTGGTTCGCCGCATTGTCCGCATTGTCGAGATAGCGGAGCATGGCGGGGTGTTTCAGCGTCGCCTCGAGCAGGTCGCGGAAACGGCCCAGGGCGTGCGGCCGGATCGCCCGGTCCACATAGTCGCCGATCATCGGCCGGATGTTGGCCTTGTACTCATGGACGTTGAAATGGTTGAACCAGAACCAGGTCATCTGCTCCTTGAGCTGGTCCGGCGAATAGAGGTCGCGCAGGATTTCCCGGGTCGCGGCCTGTTTGGCCACAGCGGTCATCGCCTGTTGGTAGGCCTGCTGCGCCGCCTTCTTCTGATCCGGATCGGTCAGGGCGTTGGCCGCCTTGTTCTGCGCGTCCAGGTCCACCACCAGCTGCGCCATCGGTTCGCTGGAGATAGGCAAGGCGTCGATTTGCGCCTGCACCGCCGGCGGCAGGGCGTCATCGGCGCCCGGATGCAGCTGCCGCGCGAGCCAGCGGTCGGGACCCACGGCCTCGATCTCGGCGGCGCTGGCGGGCGTCGCGCCCCAGGTCACACGGTTGAGCAGCGCCAGCGCCTGGGCCTGGTCAGGGGCGGCGCGGGCCGGCGCCGTCGCCATCGCCGCCGCGCTGACCACCAAGCCCAGACCTGCCCCCAGTTGAAGCGCTCGACGCATCGATCGTCCCTCGCTGGACATCCCAACCGCTGAAGCCCGCTTTCGCTCCGGTGGAGGATCATGACCGATCACGGTTGACCGATCGTCCACCTCTGGACCGAAATCCCGGTGTTTGTTGGGCCTTGGCTCAGGTTTGCCGGAACGCGGCTGAACAGGGGATGAGCGAGGCGTTAAACCGAACAACCTTCTCCGGGAGGGGAAGGTACAGACGAGACGTAGTTGGCATCCTGCCCGGTTTGCGCCATAACGGCCCCGGACCTTTGAGGAGCCCGACGCCTCGCATGACGAGCCGCCTGGACATCGCCGGACACGCCGCCTGCGGGATCACCCGCGGGACCGTCGCCGTGCGCTCCAAAACCATGTCCATTATGATGATGATTACCCCCTGCTTTGCAGGAACGGGGCGACAGCGCGCGATCTAAAACCGCCGCCGGTTCGCAAGGCTAAAAGCCACCCCGCTCCTGATAAGGCGCGGGGTTTTTTGTTGCGCCGGCGGTCCTTCACTCCCAACCAAAAGGACCTCCAGATGACCAAGACCAAGCCGATTTCCGATCCGACCAGCCTCCAGCCGGGAGCGCGCGCCCATGTATGACGCCGCCCTCCTGCCTGTGACAGAACAGGTTCATCTGGTGCTGATCTCCACCAGTTCGCCCTCGCCTTGTCTCGAGGCCGTCTCCGACGCCCTGACCCGCGTCGGCGCCCAGCTTCGCCAGCTTAGCCTGCGGGCTGTCGGCGACCGGTTCGAAGCGACACTGCGCCTGACCGGCGTCGACGAGGACGGCGCCCAGCGCTGCGCCTCCATCGTCCGCGCGGCGCGGGGCGTCAGCCTGGTCATCCTCGAACATCAGCTGCTCAAACCGTGACCGACGTCGCGGCGGAGGCCAAACTCGACGAGCAGCTGTTCATTGTCGAAGCGCCGAACAGCGACGACGCCCTGATGCGCGTGCTCGGCTGTTTCGCGGTTCAGCAGGCCCGGCTGGTGGACACCCGGGCCGTGGTCGACGGCGCCCGCCTGTCCATGCACATCGTCGCGCAGGGCCTGAGTCCCCGCCGGGTGGAGCTGCTCCGGCGCCGGATCAGCGAACTGCCCCTCGCGGCCACCGTCTCAGTGGGCTGGCGGAGCAGGCCTGTTGCTTGAGGGACGGCAGAGCAACACGCCCTATGCCGCCGCTTCCGCCTTGGTCCGGCGGCGCAGGAGAAAATAGATCGCCAGGCCGATCAGATTCCAGGCCAGGAAGAACAGCCGCGTCTTGGTCGGCAGACTCCAGAACAGATAGAGGCAGCCAAGGATCGCCGCCGGGCCGACCACCCAGGCCAGCGGCGTGCGGTAGATGCGGGTCCAGCCCGGCTCGCGGCGGCGCAGGATCAGCATGCAGACCGAAACGGCCACGAAAGCCGTCAAGGTGCCCGCGTTCGCGAGAGAAGCGATCTGGTCCAGAGGCGCGACGCCCGCCAGCAACGCCACGGCTGTCGCGGTGATGAGCGTCATCCGGACCGGCGCGCCGGTGACCGCGTTGACCTTGGCCAAACGCTCTGGCAGCAGACCATCGCGGGCCATGACGAAGAAGATGCGGCTCTGGCCATAAAGAAAGGCCAGGACCACCGTCGGCAGGGCGATCACCGCCGCCGCGCCGATGACGATGGCCGCCCCGGTATGCCCAAGCTGGCGCAGGATCAGCGCGAGGGGCTCGGCGCTGCCGACGAAGTTGGCGAAATAGGT
>Ga0302314_10013908_pt1 | contig 13801 bp, 12 predicted proteins | sample III_Palsa_N2_3_FD_200533 | JGI IMG/M metagenome (GOLD analysis project Ga0302314, IMG submission 200533) | Peat permafrost microbial communities from Stordalen Mire near Abisko, Sweden - III_Palsa_N2_3 | ecosystem: Environmental > Terrestrial > Soil > Palsa > Peat permafrost | place: Sweden... | reverse complement strand
CGGCTGGCCCGAAGTGCCGGAGGCGATGCTCAGCCTGCTCTATCCGCATCTGGTGGCGCCGGTGCCGTCGATGGCCATCGCCCAATTCACCGCCGATCCGGACCATCCCCGCCCGGCCGAGGGCGAACAGGTGCCGCGCGGCACGACGCTACTGGCGACTGCCGCGGGCGAGGATGCCGACTACAACACGCTGACCTGCCGGTTTCAGACGGTCTATCCGGTCATGATCTGGCCGCTGGCCGTGACCGAGGCCACGCTGGAAGACGCGGTGCGCTATACCCTGCCGGCCGGTTCGGGCGAGACCGACACCGTCCTGCGCCTCAAGATCAGCTGCACCGGCCAGATCGGCTTCGAGGGTTTCGGCGCCGCCCCCGACCGTCTGCGGTTTCATCTCCATGCCGACGACCGGCATATGCTGACCGAGCGCCGGACCGTGCTGCGGCTCTATGACACCCTGTTCAATCATGTCAGCCGCGTGCTGGTGCGCCGGGAAGGCGAGACCGGTTTCGCGGCCACCCTCCCGGCCGGCCGGGCGATCCAGCCGGTCGGCCTCGCGCCTGACGAGGCGGCGCTGCCGCACCCGCCCGAAGCGCACCAGGGCTACCGGCTGCTGCAGGAATATTTCACCTTTCCGGACAAGTTCCTGTTCTTCGATCTGGTCGGCCTGCCGGCGCTCGGCCCCGGTCGGTCGGTCGAGCTGCTGTTCCTGATCGACCGGCGCGAGAAGCTGGCGATCAAGCCCGATCTGTTCCGGCTCGGCTGCACGCCGATCGTCAACCTGTTCCGCCGCACGACCGAGCCGCTGCGGCTGGAGCCGACCCAATATGAATATCGCCTGAACCCGGACAACCGCTGGGAACGCGCGACCGAGATCCATACTGTCCTCAAGCTATCGACCACCGCGGTCGCCGACAGCGACAAGGGCGTCATCGAGCCATTCTTCGCTTTTACCCATGCGGCGGCGCGCCACGGTCAGCACGCGCGCTGGATCGCGCGCAGACGGCCGGTCAATCGCGCCGATCTCACCGGCACCGAGATCGTGCTGTCGTTTCATCATGATCATGAATTCACCGAAACCGTGCCGACGACGCCGGTGCTGTTCGCCCATACGCTCTGCACCAACCGGGGCGTCGCCTCGCAGATCCTGTCGGGGACGATCTTCGACATCGAGAGCGACGTGCCGGTGCTGCCCGACGGGATCCGCTGCCTGGGGCAGCCGACGCGCCAACTCGATCCGCCGCTCGGCGGCCAGACCCTTTGGCGCCTGGTGTCGCATCTGTCGCTCAATCACCGCTCGCTGATCGAAGGCCCGAATGGCATCGAGGCGCTGCGGGAAATCCTGCGGCTCTATGCCAATGGCGAGGACCCGTCGATTGACGGGCAGATCAATGGGCTGAAGGCGGTCTCGACCCGCCGCATCATCGGCCAGGTCGGCGCCGATGCCTGGCGCGGCTTCTGCCGCGGCACCGAGATTACTTTGGAATTCGACGAAGACACCTTCGCCGCGGCGAATGCCAGCCCATTCCTGCTGGGTCAGGTGCTGAGCCAGTTCTTCGGGCTCTATACGACGATCAACTCCTTCACCCAGTTGGTCATGCGGGCGAGCCGACGCGGTGCCGCCGAAACCCGGTTCGAGGCGCAGGCCAACGGCGCGCCGCTCCGGCGCTGGCCGGCCCGGCAAGGCCAGATCGTCGCGCAATGAGCCGGCGTCCAATCAAGACACCGCTGCTGACCGAGGAGCCGGAACGGTTCGATTTCTTCCAGGCGGTGCGCTTGATCGAGGGCCGGGCCGCGCGGTATCGGCCGATCGCACCGGTCGGCAGCGGATCGGATGCGCGGGCGGAGGCGGTCCGCTTCACGGCCAACCTGTCGAGCGCCTTTCCGACCGGCGACCTTGATGACTATGCCGGCCCGGCCGGGCCCGAGGATCGCGCCCAGCTGAGCGTCAATTTCCTGGGCCTGTCCGGCGCCTTCGGCCCGCTGCCGACGCCGATCGCCGAGATGGTGCAGAACCGCCGTCGCCAGCGCGATGCCGAAGCCGAGGCGCCGGCGGCCTTCCTCGACATCTTCAATCATCGCCTGATCGCACTGATGATGCGGGTCCGGCGCTCCCATCGCCTGGCGCTGCAGCCGGGCGCGCCGGACGAGACCCTCTATGCCCAGCCGCTGCTGGCGCTGCTCGGGCTCGGCACGCCCGGCCTCCGCGCGCCGCCGACCCACGAGACCGAACGATCGGTCGATCGCGGGCTGCTGCATCTGACCGGCCTGTTGAACCAGCGGCCGGTCAGCCTGCACGCGATCGAGCGCGCGGTCGCCCATCACCTGGGAGTCGCCGTGCGCGGCGAGCCGTTCGTCGGTGGCTGGCTGATGCTGCCGCCGGACTTGACCATGGTGCTGGGCCGGAACGGCCGCAACAATGCCCTGGGCCGCGGCAGCCTGCTCGGCAGCCGGGTCTGGAGCCAGGCGACCGGCATCCGGCTGGTGCTGGGCCCGCTGACCCTGGAGGAATTCGACAGCCTGCTGCCGACCGGCAATGCCCATGGCAGATTGCTTCGCCTGCTGGGCTACATGCTGGGCGGCGAGGTCGCGGTCGACCTGGAGCTGCATCTGGTGACCTCAACCATCGGGCATTGGATCGGCAAGCGCCGGCGCAAGGCCGACGAGCCGCGCGGCCCCCTGGCCCCGCTGCGGCTCGGCGCCGGCGGCCTCCGCCTCGGCTGGAAATCCTGGCTGCTGACCGAGACCAAGGCCGCGAAGGCGCCGTTCGAGGCCCGGCTGACGCTGCATCTGGGCGAGGTCGCCTGATCGCGCGGAACGAGATAGAGTCTGGACCATCATGCCGGACCTGAAACTGCTGATCGGAAAGCTGAACACGCCGTGCCGGCGCGCGCTGGAACGCGCGGCAGAACGCTGCCGGGCCGAGGGCCAGTTCGCGGTCGAGATCGAGCACCTGCTGGTCGAGCTGGCCGCCATCGCCGAGGGCGACGTACCGCGCGCCTTGGGTGCGCTTGCCATCGCGCCCAAGGCGCTGGCCCAGGACCTGGCGGCCGCCATCGCCGGCTTCCGGCGCGGCAGCGACCGGACGCCAGCCTTTTCTCCGCCTTTGGTCGATCTGCTGCTCGCGGCCTGGACCACCGCCTCGCTTGATTTCGGACTCGAAACGATCCGCTCCGCCGCTATTTTGGCCGCCCTACTAACCGATACCGGCCTGCGCGGCAGGATCGCCGGCACCCTGCCCTTACTGGCGATTATGCCGACCTCGCGCCTGCTGGAGGTCCTGCCGGCGGCGATGAACGGCGGGTTGGAAAACGCGATCTCCGTCGATCCCTCCGAAGTGGCCGAGCAGGCGGCGCTCGATCTCTATGCGGTCGATCTGACCGCGGAGGCCAGGGCCGGGCGGATGGATCCGATCATCGGCCGCGACGCCGAGATCCGCCTGGTCATCGACGTGCTGATGCGACGGCGCCAGAACAACCCGATCCTGGCCGGCGATGCCGGAGTCGGCAAGACCGCGATCATCGAGGGGCTGGCCCAGCGCATCGTCGCCCGCGCGGTGCCGCCGGCGCTGCGCCAGGTCCGGCTGCTGAGCCTTGACCTTGGGGCGCTCCAGGCCGGTGCCGGCGTGCGCGGCGAATTCCAGCAGCGCCTGAAGCGGGTCGTCGACGAGGTGACATCGGCGACTTCGCCGATCATCCTGTTCATCGACGAGGCGCATATGCTGATCGGCGCCGGCGGCGGTGCCGGCCAGAACGATGCCGCGAACCTGTTGAAGCCGGCGCTGGCGCGGGGCGCGCTCCGCACCATCGCCGCCACGACCTGGGCCGAATACAAACGCCATATCGAGCCGGACCCGGCGCTGGCCCGGCGCTTCCAGGTCGTCAAGGTCGCCGAGCCGGACGAGGAGACCGCGCGCGAAATGCTGCGCGCGCTCGCGCCCAAGCTCGAGGCGCATCATGGCGTCCAGATCCTGGACGAGGCCGTGGTCGAGGCCGTCCGCCTGTCGCACCGCTACATGATGGACCGGCATCTGCCGGACAAGGCGGTGAGCGTGCTCGACACCGCCTGCGCCCGGGTCGTGATCGCCCAGTCCGATGCCCCGGCCGAACTCGAAGCCGCCGCCCGCCGCTGCGCCGCCCTGGAGACCGAGATGGCGGAGCTGGACCGCGAGACCCGCGCGGGGTTCGATCATGCCGCCCGGCTGGAAGAATTGGGCGAGAGACTCGACCATTGGGACGAGGAGCATCAACGTCTGGTGTCGCGCTGGGAGCAGGAGCGCATGACGGTGCAGCGCATCCTGGCGCTGCACCGCCGGCTCGAAGACGAGACGGATCCGCAGGGCGAACTCGCGGCCGAGGCGGGCGCGCTGCGCCTGGAACTGGAGGCGCTGCAGGGCGACCGGCCACTGGTCCCGGTCGCGGTCGACGGCCGGGTCGTGGCGGAGGTCGTGGCCTCCTGGACCGGCACGCCCGTCGGCCGCATGCTGACCGATACCATGGCGATGGCGCGCAGCCTGCGCGACCGCATGGCCGAGCGCATCGTCGGCCAGAATGCGGCGCTCGACACGATCTGCCGGCGCATCCAGACCTTCTATGCCGACCTGGGCGAGCCGCAGAAGCCGACCGGCGTGTTCCTGCTGGCGGGGCCGAGCGGCGTCGGCAAGACAGAGACGGCGGCGACCCTGGCCGATCTGCTGTTCGGCGGCGCCGCCTCGTTGGTCACGGTCAACATGTCGGAATACCAGGAGGCGCACAGCGTCTCCGGTCTGAAGGGCGCGCCGCCCGGCTATGTCGGCTACGGCAAGGGCGGCGTGCTGACCGAAGCGGTGCGCCGCACGCCCTATTGCGTGCTGCTGCTCGACGAGGTCGAGAAGGCGCATCCGGACGTACTCGAAATTTTCTATCAGGTGTTCGACAAGGGCGTGCTGGAAGACAGCGAAGGGCGGGCGGTCGATTTCACCAACACGGTGATCCTGCTGACCTCGAACCTGGGCAGCGTCCCGCTGACCCGGCTCGCCGGGCGCAAGAGCACGCCGGACAGCCTGGTCGAGGCGATCCGGCCGGAACTGCTCGGCCATTTCCCGCCGGCCTTGCTCGGTCGCATGGTCATCGTACCCTATCTGCCGCTCGACGAAGCCATGGTGCGCCAGATCGTTCGCTTGAAGCTGGGCCAGATCCAGGCCCGCTTCGCCATGGTGCATGATGCGGAACTGACCTACGCCGACCCGCTGGTCGATTGGCTGGCGGCCCAGGTGCAGGGGACCGACAGCGGCGCCCGGCGCATCGACCAGATCCTGACCCAGCATCTGCTGCCCGACCTGTCGCGCCTCGTGCTCGACCGCTTGACCGATGGGGCCGGGCTGGGCGCGGTCCATATCGGCGTCGATGCCGCCGGCGCCCTCGTCTATACCGCCCGGAGCTGAGCCCCTGATGAGCATTCTGGGCTATACCGACGCCAAGGCCTCCCTCAAGGTGACGACGCCGCTTGGGCCCGACGCCCTGCTGCTGCGCGGCTTCAGCGGCGAGGAGAGCCTGTCGACGCCGTTTCTGTTCACGCTCGACATGGCGACCGAGCACAGCGAGCTCGACGTGACCCAGTTGGTCGGCGCGGCGGCCGCGGTGACTCTGACCGACGGACTGAACAATACCCGCCTGTTCCATGGGCTGGTGACCCGTGTCACGGTCGCGGGCTCCGGCTGGTTCGCGGAACTGCGGCCCTGGCTCTGGATGCTGACGCTCGCGACCGACAGCAAGATCTTCCAGGCCAAGTCGATCCCCGACATCGTCACCGCCGTGTTCACCGCGCTGGGATTCTCCGATTATAAAAGCCAGCTGACCGGCAGCTATCAGCCGCTCGACTATTGCGTGCAATATCAGGAGACCGCATTCGATTTCGTCAGCCGACTGATGGAGCAGGCCGGCATCTGGTATTTTTTCGAACATACCGCCAGCGCGCACACGCTGGTGCTGGCCGACGACCCGAGCGCCATCGTCGCGTGCGAGAATGCCGCCACGGTCGTGTTCTCCGACCTGGCGCCGGACAAGCGCTGGCTGGTCGATCTGCCGGTCTGGGACATCGGGCTGCAGACCTCGGTCGCCACCGGCAAGTACCAGACGACCGATTTCAATTTCGAGACGCCGTCGACCGCGCTGACCGCCACCGGCGCCGCCAAGACCGGCACGATGCAGATCTACGACTATCCCGGCCTGTATCAGGCCAAGGCCGAGGGCGATAGCCTGTCGACCGTGCGGCTGCAGGAATTCGCCGCCCCGACCTCGGTGCTGGGCGGCGGTTCGCCGATCCGGCACCTGCGGCCCGGGGCCAAGATCACGCTGACCCAGCATCCGACGGCGGCGCTCAACGCCGATTGGTCGATCCGCTCGGTCGCCCATACGGCCACACGCAACACCTATGAGAACAGCTTCAGCTGTTTCCCCTCGACCATCACCTGGCGCCCGCCGCGACACACGCCGAAGCCGCGCATTCCGGGCACCCAGACCGCCATCGTCACCGGCAAGGCCGGCGAGGAGATCTGGACCGACCAATACGGCCGCATCAAGGTCCAGTTCCACTGGGACCAGCTCGGCAAGCACGACGAGAACAGCTCGTGCTGGATCCGCGTGTCGCAGAGCTGGGCCGGCAAGGGCTGGGGTGCCTGGACCCTGCCGCGCATCGGGCAGGAGGTCGTGGTCAGCTTCCTGGAGGGTGACCCGGACCGGCCACTCGTCACCGGCTGCGTCTATAACGGCGATTTCCCGGTGCCCTACGCGCTGCCGGACGAGCAGACCAAGACCACGCTCAAGACCAATTCATCGAAGGGCGGCAACGGCTCGAACGAGATCCGCTTCGAGGACAAGGCCGGCAGCGAGGAAATCTTCGTCCATGCCCAGAAGGATATGAACATCACGGTCGAGAATGCCCGGACCGCGACCATCAATACCGCCGACGACACCCTGACCGTGGCCAAGGGCAATCGCAGCGTGACGGTGAGCGAGGGCAACGACACGCTGGCCATCTCCAAGGGCAACCGGACCTATTCGGTCGATACCGGCAACGAGACCTCGCAGATCAAGGGCACGCGCGCCGTGACCGTCACCGGGGCCGAGACCCACACCAACAAGGCCAACTACACCTGGAACATCTCGGGCAACCTGACCATCAAGGTCGATGGCTCGCTGAGCATCGAGGCCACCGGCAGCGGCGTGGTGAAATCCTCGGCCGACCTGACGGTCCAGTCGGGTACCGGCATGACGGTCAAGGCGGGCACCAGCCTGGCCGGCTCATCCGGCACCGGTCTCACGCTGCAGGCCGGCACCACGCTCGAAGCCAAGGCATCGGCCAGCGGCACGATCGACGGCGGCGGCATGCTCGCGGTCAAGGGCGGCGTGGTGCAGATCAATTGACCCAGCCCCTCCCTGCCCCGGCCATCCTGCACGGACCGATCGAACGGACCGACGCCGCGGGCCAACTGGTCGAGCGCGCGCAGTTCAAGCAGGGCACGCTCGATGGGCCGCTGGCCCAGTTCCGCCCGGACGGCGGCGTCGAGCGCGAGATGCATTTCCTGGACGGCAAGCTCGATGGCCCGTTCACCGCCTATGGCGCCGACGGATCGGCCGCGCTGCGACAGACCTGGCGTGGCGGGATCCTGCATGGTCCCGCCGCGATCTATGCCGACGGCCACCCGGTCGCGGACATGACCTATCGCCTGGGCAAGCTCGACGGCACGATGCGCAGCTACGACGCGACCGGCCGCGTCACCACGCTCGCCACATATGCCGCCGACAAGCTGGAAGGCGAGACGACCGTGCTGCGCGCGTCGGGCACGACCATGCGGGTCATGAATTATCGGGCCGGATTGCTTGACGGCGAGACGGTGGATTATTGGGAGAACGGCATCGTCCAGCGCCGCAGCCCGTACAAGGCGGGCAAACTGGACGGCTGGGTGTTGGCCTATGACCCTGCCGGCAAGGAGACGGCACGCGCGCGCTTTGTCCAAGACAAGCCGGACGAGGCGGCAACGGGTGCTCCAGCGGCGCCCGGCAAGTCGGGGCTGATGAAGCGGATACTGGGATCGTAGGAATACCGCCTCGCCGGCGGTCTATTGGCCGTGCAGGTCCGGTACCTTATGCACGACCGCGGGGCTCGACAAGATCGCGGAGTCCCCGCTCCGAAGGAGCTTTTTTCCAGCGTCATAGGTAATGCCGACCTTCGGCGGCTGCGTTTCATACATCTGATATGCGCTCAATCGGGCAAGATAGACCACATCGCCCCACAGGCCGGTTTTGACTCTCTCCAATATCTCCTTCCGGCAGGTCGCTTTCGAACAAGGCGTATTCGTCTGCGCCATCTCGATGACGATCGCTTTTATCGCTATAGCGGTATCGCCAAACTCTTTACTGGCGGCATGGAAAAGAGAGAACTGCTTCAGGTGAACATCCAGCCATTTGAAATATTGTGGCTCCGTATGGTCGGTCTTTGTTGGACTTGCTTCGATATAATTTTCATATGATTTGCAGACGTTGTTTCCGAACACGATCGTAAAACTGCCGAAGAAGGTGTTTCCGCCGACGGAGGCTACCAATTTATCGTGAATGGGATGAGGCGGTATCTGGACGCCGTCATAAGCAAGATTGAGACTCCCGGCCCAAATCCAAGGCACCCCCTGTTCCACACCCGTGACAAGGTTGCTTGCGCCGATACTCGACAGCTGAACACTGCGGGCCGGTGGTGGCGGGATGAGCGGATTGGAGCGTCCGATCGGTCTCGGCGGCGCAATGACGGGCGGCCCGACACTTCGTTGCACGACCGGAGCCGTACGGGCCGCCAAGTGCCCGCCTGCCAGTTGCCGCGGGTTGGCCTGCGTGATGCGGCCGAAGCGGGTCGGCGGCGGCGGTACCGGTGTGCGGCTCATGAAATCTCCTCAAGGCTCCGCTGCGTGAGGGCAACTCTCCGTCAGCGTGAACTTCGCACGGGCATAATAGTCGATATCATTGCGGCGTTGACGACAAGATCTCCAACCCATGGTAAAGTTGTGTCGTCGCTCCTTAGGCAACCTCATAGGCCCATGGCCAAACAACCGCCACCGCCGCCCCGTCCGATCGGACCCGGTGGGCGTGCCGTTCCCTCCGTCACCGTGCAGAAGGCCGGGTCCGCGACCTTTGCCGCGACCAAGCGCGTGACCGGCCGGGCGCAGGGCTCAGCCGAGGAATTGCTGTCCCAGCCGGACGGCAGCTATCGCGTTCGCTCGGCCGAGCGCAACACGCTGGCACCGCCGAACGGCATCTATAATTTCGTCCGGATCCAGGGCGCCACGCGCAACGAGGCGAACCTCTACGTCTCGCCGCGCATGCCGCATGCCCATCTGGCCGGCGGCCGCCCGGTGCTCTATGCCGGCACGGCCAAGCTCGATGCCGGCAAGCTCGACTGGTGGAGCAATTACTCCGGCACCTATCAGCCGGTCGCCGAATTCCGCGCCCAGGCCAAGCTGCCGGTCGACAAGTTCGTCACCTGGCAGAAGCTGCAGATGCGGGGCGTGGGCTTGCAGCGCGGCATGCTGACCGGGCGCAGCCCGGCCGACACGCCGACGCCGCCGGCCGCCGGTCGGGCCGCCGCGGCAGCGAGTGCCGGCGTTGAAAAGCCGGGGGCCCCCGTCGCCGCCAAACCGGTTGCGACCGGCGGCCCCGCCAAGCCCGCGCAACCTGCCGTCAAGCTTGGGAAATGACGCAATCTTTGATACGATCTTTCGTTCGAACGGGTCCGGCCTCAAACCGGGGGAGTCGGGAGGCATGATGGCAAGTCAGGTGATCCAGGGCCGGTTTCGCGCCGGTGGCCTCGCTATTGCCGTCAAGGCGATCCGACCGGTTGCCCCATCCGCGACGCGCGAGCGGGCGATACAACCGCAGGTGCGCGGCCATGCCCAGCAATTGCCGGACGGCGTGCTGGGACGCGGCGGCGGCGGACGCCCCCTGCCGGAGCCGGTGCGGGCCCAGATGGAAAGTTTCTTCAGCACCGACTTTTCCGACGTCCGCATCCATGTCGGCCAGGAAGCGCCGTCGATCGGCGCGCTCGCCTTCGCGATCGGCTCCAACCTCTATTTCGCCCCGGGCCAGCTCAATCTCGACAGCACCCAGGGCCGGGCGCTGCTGGGTCATGAATTGACGCATGTCGTGCAGCAACGCGCCGGCCGGGTGCGCAACCCGTTCGGATCCGGCGTCGCCGTGGTGCAGGATCCGGCGCTGGAGGCCGAGGCCGACCGCATGGGCTGGCAGGCCGCGACCCATCGCGCCGCCGCCGCAACCGTCCAGCAGAAGCCGGCTGACGCGGCGCGCCGGCCGCCGGTCCAACCGAAGGCCCGTCCGCCCGCGACGGAGGGCGGCTTTCGTCTGCTGGTCGGGGCCTATCTGCATCAGGAGCGAAATGCCGGCCTGCTGCCCGACGGCCTCGCCGGCCATGGCTTCGTCGCGGTCGAGCGCCCGGGCGGGCGGCGCGAGGCCTGGGGCTTTTCCCCGCAGAATTACGAGAGCATGGACCCGCGCCGCGACCTGCCGCGCCTGACCAGCGGCGTCCCGGGCCGGGTGCATCGCGACGATACCGCGCTCAGCAAGCCGGGCGTTCGCGTGCGGTCGATCCCGATCAACAGCGACCAGGCCCGCGCGGCCCTCGCCAAGATCGGCGAATACCGCACCACCAGCCCGCAGTTCAGCCTGACCCGTCGTCAATGCTCGACCTTCGCGTCCGACGTCGCCAAGGCGGCCGGCGTCGATGGCTTCGGTGGCCCGGTCAAACCGCCCCGGGAATTCTATCGCAAGATCTGAACGCGGCACCGCGTCCGTACATTCCATCAGCCGAGGGGCCGTAATGAGCTATCAGCTCGCCGCACTTTCTTCCGACCTGGTCAGCAATCAAGCCAGCGTCGCGCTGCAGGACCAGTCTCAAGACGGTCAGTACGCCGCCGTGAGCATCACTTTTGCCTTCGCCGAGGGTCATTACGGCAAGCGCCAACTGCTCGAAAAGGCCAAACGGCTGATTGACGAAGCCTCCGCTTTCCTGAAGGCTGAAATCGTCAAAAGTCCTTGATACCACGCCGGGCAACGCAGATGGGAACGCTTTTCGGTCTATTGGCAGCTTCTTAATCATCGGGCGCGCATTCTGTCGGATATGGTCTTCCAAGCTCCTTTCCCGCCCGAGCGGCACGCGAAAATTCACGCGCTGTATCGCTACTGGGATTCCGTGCGTCCGGCGGACGGGCTACCGGCACGCAAAGACTTCGATCCCACGGAAATCCCGGACCTGCTGCCGAATATATGGCTGATCGACGTCATTCCGCCGGCGCCCCGCTTTCGATATCGCCTGGTCGGAACGGCGATCGTCGAGGCCCGGGGCTACGATCAGACCGGCGGTTTCCTGGATCAGGAGGTCGCGGATTTTCCGCAGAGCCAGACCTACGCCGATCTCCAAAAAGTCATGGCGGGCATGATATCCTGGCGCAAAGGCGTGCCCGACAAGATGCACCGCCTGAACGAGATCTATAGCTTGGAGCGGATCTTTCTGCCGCTGGCGTCCGACGGATCCAGCGTCGATATCGTCGTGGCCTTGAGCTTGTATCAATCCCTGGAACGGGGGCGTCAGGGCCGCCCGTAACAACATCTCCCGCGCCGCGACCGGAACCGAGCGTCCGCATGCGATTGATCAGTTGGAACGTGCTGCGCCAGGCTGGCGCGACGGCGGAAGATCTGGCCGGCCTCGTCGACGATCGACAACCCGATCTTCTGCTGTTGCAGGAGGCGACGGTTGACATCGACCGGGTGCAATCGCTCATCGGCGGATATTATTGGCGGTGTTCGATGCCGAACCGGACTCATGGCCTGGCGTTCTGGAGCCGGAGACCGTTACCCGAACCGACGGTGCTGCCGCTGCCGTTCGATCCACGCAGCCGCTCCGGCGATCGCCGGATCGCCGCCGTCCTGCCGTTCGGCGACATGAATCTGGTCAATGTCCATCTGGCCCACGGGCAGCTATTGCTGCGGCGGCAACTGAGACATATCGCCGAGGACGCCACCGGCCGTATCGCCATTGTCGGCGACATGAACGCGGTCGGACCGACGTCGCTCACCGGATTCGACGATGTCGGCCCCCGCAAGCGGACCCATATGGCCAAGGGTATCCTGCCGGTGCGGATCGACCGCTGCCTGACGCGCGGGATTTCGTGTGAACGGGCCACGGTGCTGGATCGGGGGCGGTCGGATCATCATCCGATCCTGTTGGAACTCAGTGGGACATCAGGACCGGCACCGTCATCTGCTCCAGCATCGAACGGGTGACGCCGCCCAGGATGGTCTCGCGCATCCGGGCATGGCCATACGCGCCCATGACGATGAGGTCGCTGCCCAGATCCGCCGCGCGCGACAGCAGAACGTCGGCGGTCGCCATATCCGGTGCGGTGCTCTGATCGATCTCGACCGTGATGCCGTGACGCGCCAAGTGTCGGGCGATATCGGCCCCCGGCTCTTCGCCGCCCTGCTCGGCATTGACCGCGAGCACAGTCACGGCCGCAACAAGCTTCAGCAACGGCAGCGCATCGCGCACGGCGCGTGCGGCCTCGCGACTGCCGTTCCAGGCAACCAGCGCGTGCCGCTCGATCCGCTCGAATTGCCCGGCCCTGGGCACGACCAGGACCGGGCAGCCGACGTCGAGTACCACATCGGCCGGATCGGGATAGCGCAGGCCGTCATAGTCCGACCAACGCTGACCAAGAATGACGAGATCGGCATAGCGTCCGTTCAGCACCGTTTCCGGCGCGGGAAAGCCGCGGGCCACGCGCCATTCGGCCTGGATGTCCTGGCGCCGGGCAGCGGCCTCCAGGCCGGCACGGGCATCGAGCGCCCGCTGTTCCAGGGCCGCGGCCGTCGCCCGCATCGCGTCGTCGAACGGCTCGGTGCCGAAGTTGGCCGAATAGAGGCTGGCCTTGGCCGTGGACGACGGATGCAGCCCGACGAGATGGGCCTCGAACCGGCCGGCCAGCCAGCTCGCCAACGCGAGCGGCGATGGGTTCAGACCGTCGCCATCGACGACGACCAGCAGATCCTTGAGACTCATGGTGCGGTTCCTTTTACCCGATGTCAGCCGGCGACCTGAAGCGACCGCTCGTCCTGGGCACCCGGATGCAGGTCGAGGCTGGTCGGGTTGGCCGTGCCGAGGACGGCCTTGGCGCGGGTCATTTCCTCGGCGGGCCCGTGCGCCATCACCAGAAAGCTGTCGGCCTTCACCGCAGCCTCGTACTGGATCACACTGTCCTTGGGGACGCCGAGGCTATAAAGCGCGGCACCGATGGCACTCACGCCGCCGACCACGGCCGCATTCTCGACCGCGCCGATTGCGATGGCCGCCAGATAGCCCAACACGACGACATGGCCGACGACGGGAACGGTCAGGAACAGCCCGCCGAAGAACAAACCCCACAGACCGCCCCAGAACAGGCCGCGCGTGCCCCAGAATTTGACGCGGTCGCCGGCGGTGTAGAAGCCGACGACCTTTTCCTCGGTGTGATAGCCCTTGCCGACGACACTCAGATTCTTCATGTCGAACCCCGCCGAGGTCAGCTTCTTGATGGCGGTTTCGGCCGCCTGATGGTCGGCGAACACGGCGATGACGGCATCAGCTTGTTCCATTGGGATAGTCTTTCAAAGCGAGGAAAGGGTCAGTGCGAGACGAGCAGGCACTGGTCCGCATGCAGCAGAAAATTGCGGGTCACGCCGCCGAACGCCCATTCGCGCAGGCGGCTATGGCCATAGGCGCCGGCAACGAC
>Ga0302314_10013907_pt1 | contig 13802 bp, 12 predicted proteins | sample III_Palsa_N2_3_FD_200533 | JGI IMG/M metagenome (GOLD analysis project Ga0302314, IMG submission 200533) | Peat permafrost microbial communities from Stordalen Mire near Abisko, Sweden - III_Palsa_N2_3 | ecosystem: Environmental > Terrestrial > Soil > Palsa > Peat permafrost | place: Sweden... | reverse complement strand
GCCTCCCGGCGGGCCGAGCGCCAGTCGGCGACGGACTTCCTGCTCGGCGCGGAGAGCGCGGACCGGGTGTTCGGCGCGCTGACCGCGCGGCGGACCGGCCGGTCGGCCGTGATCACCACGGCCGACGGCTCGCTCGGCTCGCGCGGCTCGGTGGTGGACATGCTGCCGACCGTCGTGCAGCAGGCGCGGACCGACGTCATCTACGCCTCCGCGCCGGTCGCGGTGCTGCGGTCCGTGTGCGCGCTGGCCGGGCGGTACGGCATCCCGGTGCAGGCGCTGGTGTCCGAGCCTGCCATGACCTGCGGGACCGGGCTGTGCATGGGGTGCGTGCTGCCCGCGGTCGGCAACGACGGGGTCACCCGGATGGTCCGCGCCTGCGTGGAGGGCCCGGTCTTCCGTGGCGACACGATCCGCTGGGAGGACGTGGGCACGATCCCGTTCGACGCGCTCGGCGCCCCCGGCTGGAAGCCACGGCCGGGATCCGGCGCAGGCGGCGCGGACGGCGGCAGCGCCGGGCACAGCGCGATCACGGAGGGCCGCTCCCATGCCGGCTGACCTGCGGACGCGGGTGGGGCACCTGGACCTGCCCTCGCCGATCCTGACCGCCTCCGGCTGCGCCGGCTCGGGGCGCGAGCTCGCCCACTTCACCGACGTGGCCCGGGTCGGCGCGGTGATCACCAAGTCGGTGACGCTGGAGCCGAGGGCGGGCAACCCGGCCCCCCGGATGGCCGAGACGCCAAGCGGCCTGCTCTCCTCGGTCGGCCTGCAGGGGCCGGGCCTGGACGGCTTCCTCCAGCGCGACCTGCCGTGGCTGCTGTCGCGCGGCGCCCGCGCGTTCGTGTCGGTCGCCGGGCACACCGCCCGGGAGTACGGCGAGGTCTCCTCGCGGCTGTCGGACTCGGCCGGCGTCACCGCGCTCGAGGTCAACCTCGGCTGCCCGGACGCGGCGGCGGCCGGGCGTCCGTTCGCGCTCGACGCCGCGGCGGCGGGCGCCGTGGTGGCCTCCGTGCGAGGGTCCGCGCGCTACGACATCCCGGTCTTCGCCAAGCTCTCGCCCGAGGTCACCGACATCGTCGCGATCGCGCGCGCGTGCGTCGCGGCGGGCGCGGACGGCCTCTCCATGATCAACACGCTGCCGGGGATGGCGATCGACCCGGTGACCTTCCGCCCGGCCCTGGCCGGGCTCTCCGGCGGACTCTCGGGCCCGGCCATCCGCCCGATCGCGGTCCGCGCGGTCTGGCTGGTTCGCGAGGCGCTGCCTGACGTGCCCATCATCGGCTGCGGCGGCGTGCGGACCGGGCGCGACGCCCTTGAGTTCCTGCTGGCGGGCGCGTCCATGGTCGCCGTCGGCACGGTGCTCTTCCACGACCCGTCGGCCTGCTCCCGCATCCAGCGCGAGCTCGAAGAGGAACTGGCCGCGCGCGGGGTGGACCGGGTCTCTGACGTCATCGGGCGGGCGCACAAGACCGCCGTGTACGCTACCGAGCGCCGCAGTTGGGTGTAATCAATCGATAACGGGGTGTGATTTTACATGCCAGGTCGTTACGCAAGCGAGCAAACCGAGTCTCACCGCCCTGGGCTCGCCACCAGACAGCAGAGCGGCATGCCAAGACCCGCGCCCGTCGCCGTCGCGCTCGACGCGCCCGACCTGGACACCGCGGCGAACTGGGCGGCGCTGGTCACGCCGTACGTGTCGACGGTCAAGATCGGCCTGGAGCTCTACCTGCGCTACGGCCCGGACGTGGTGGCCACCGTGCGCGGGGCGAGCGGGGTCGAGGTGTTCCTCGACCTGAAGCTGCACGACATCCCGAACACGGTGGCGGGCGCGGCCCGCGCCGTGTCCCGGCTGCGCCCGGAGATCATCACCGTGCACGCGGCCGGCGGCACCGACATGATCAAGGCGGCGGTGGAGTCCGCCCCGACCGCGATGGTGGCCGGGGTCACCCTGCTCACCTCCATCGGCGAGGGCGACCTGGCCGCCCTGGGGGTGCCAGGGACGGTCAGCGACGCGGTCCGGCGGATGGCGGCCCTCGCCGTCGCCGCGGGCGCGCGCGGCCTCGTCTGCTCCCCGCAGGAGGTCACCGCGGTCCGGGCCGAGGTGGGCGAGGACATCGTGCTCATCACCCCGGGCATCCGCCCTTCGGGTGCGGACAGCAACGATCAGGCCCGCGTCGCGACCCCCGAGGAGGCCATCAAGGCGGGCGCGGACCTGCTGGTGATCGGGCGCCCGATCACCCGGGCGGCCGACCCCGGCGCCGCCGCCGCGGCGATCGCCGCCACGCTCAGGCGCGCGGCGGGCGGCCGGCGTGGCTTAGCCAGAACGGCGGTCCAGGAAGTGGTCATCGGTCACACTGGCATCAAGCGTTGCCTGCGACCGGAGATGTGTTCGGCGTAACAAACCTTACCTGCGGCGATTCGTTGGATCTGCCCTGTAATCGCGACGCTCCTGTGGGTAAAATGTCCATCCAGGGCAAGGTGAACGTGGAACATCCTCGAATATGAACAAACGAGACGTAACTTATCAAAAGTCACATATATCCCTGAAAGGGCGTTCTGTCGCATCGGCTCGGGCTGGCCATCGCCGCGCGGGCCGGGCGCGGCACCTCGCTGGGCTGGTCTTTGCGCCGGTACGTCCCGGCTTCGTCGCTGCGTGTATGGTTAAGTCGCCGGATGGCGCAGTCGCCTCGGGGGCCGGCAAGCCAGGCCTGGTCGGGCATCCGGAATCGGACAAAGGGAATATTTTTCCAATGGCAGGGCAGTGGTTGAGCGGCGGCGCGGGGCGCGTCGCATGTCTCGCCGGGCGAGAGTCGGATAGGGCGCGGGACCTGCTAGTCGCTACGTTGAGTAGTAATGCGTGTGTGGAGAGTAATATATTTGAATTTGTGATGACATAAACGGAGGTTCGCGTTGCCGAAAGGCGTTTGACTCGCTAGTTTCCCCTCCCGTCCAACCTTTTTTACGACGAAACCCGAGGTGACCCCGAGTGGCTCTTCCTCCCCTCACTCCCGAACAGCGCGCAGAGGCCTTGCAGAAGGCCGCGATAGCGCGCAAGGAACGTGCCGAGGTTAAGAATCGACTCAAGCGCGGCGCGGTGACCCTGTCCGAGGTGATCAAGGACGGTTCAACCGACGACGTCATTGGCAAGATGAAGGTCTCCGCCCTCCTGGAGTCCCTGCCTGGCGTCGGCAAGGTCCGTGCGAAGCAGATCATGGAGCGGCTCGGCATCGCCGAGTCGCGCCGCGTGCGCGGGCTCGGCGCGAACCAGCGCGCCGCGCTTGAGCAGGAGTTCGGTGCGGATCTCTGACGCGGCCGGTGCCGGTGCTTAGCCAGCCGGGCAGGCAGCCGGGCCGGGCGCGAGGACATGGTCGGCGCGCCCGGCGGTAGGGCGCGCGGGACCGGCACCGCAGGGAAAGCGGCGCCGACCGGCGCCGAGCATCCCGCAGTGCGGAAGAATTCGCGACTGACTGTGCTCTCCGGGCCTTCTGGGGTCGGGAAGAGCACGGTCGTCGCGGAACTCCGGCGTCGTTCACCGGAGATCTGGATTTCCGTTTCCGTCACCACTCGAAGGCCCCGGCCGGGAGAAGTGGACGGGCGGGAATATTACTTTGTCACATCCGAAGAGTTTGACCGCATGGTGGCCGCGGGTGAACTTCTCGAGTGGGCAGAGTTCGCGGGAAACAAATACGGCACGCCCGCCGCGCCGGTGCGGGAGAGACTCGAGCAGGGGCTGCCAACCCTGCTTGAGATCGACCTCGCGGGCGCCCGGCAGATCCGGGCGGCCACCAAACGGGACGACACTCTGCTGGTGTTCCTCGAGCCGCCCTCCTGGGCGGAGCTGGTCCGCCGGCTCACCGGCCGGGGCACCGAGCCGCCCGAGGTGGTGCAGCGCCGCCTGGCCGCGGCCAGGGAGGAGCTCGCCGCCGCGGGCGAGTTCGACGTGACGCTGGTGAACACATCGGTCGATGAGGTTTGCCGGCAGATGGTAACGTTGATTGTTCAGTCAGAAAATCAGTAAGGAAGGCAACACGTTGGCAGCCACTCAAGGCGCAGACGGCATCATCAACCCGCCGATCGACGAGCTGCTCGGCATCGTCGACAGCAAGTACCGGCTGGTGATCCTGGCGGCCAAGCGGGCGCGTCAGATCAACGCCTACTACTCGCAGCTGGGCGAGGGCCTGCTTGAGTACGTCGGCCCGCTGGTGGAGACCCGCGTGCAGGAGAAGCCGCTGTCGATCGCGCTCCGCGAGACCCGCGAGGGCATGCTGAAGGTCGAGCAGATCGAGGGCTGACCCCCTCCCTCCGCTCTGATCTCCGCCGGCCGCCCCCGCCCGCCCACCCTGATATGGCCCGCGTCATCCTCGGCGTCGGCGCAGGCATCGCCGCCTACAAGGCCTGCGAGCTGCTCCGGCTGCTCAAGGAGGCCGGTCATAGCGTCCGGGTCGTGCCGACCCCCGACGCCCTCCGCTTCGTCGGCGAGCCGACCTGGGCGGCGCTGTCGGGCGAGCCGGTGACCACCGACGTCTGGACCGGCGTGGCCGAGGTCCCGCACGTCAAGCTCGGCCAGCACGCGGATCTGGTCCTCGTCGCTCCCGCCACCGCCGACGTCCTCGCCCGCGCCGCCGCCGGGATGTCCAACGACCTGCTCACCGCGACCCTGCTCACCGCGCGCTGCCCGGTCGTCTACGCCCCCGCGATGCACACCGAGATGTGGGAGCACCCGGCCACCCAGGAGAACGTCGCCACCCTCCGCCGCCGGGGCGCGACCGTGGTCGAGCCGGCCGTCGGCCGGCTGACCGGCAAAGACAGCGGCCAGGGGCGCCTGCCGGAGCCGTCGGAACTGTTCGCGCTGGCAGAGAGATTCCTAGCCTCCCGAACGCACGCGTCGCTTCGCCCGGCAGGCCCGGGGTCCGCCTCCGCTGGCACGCCGAGTCTGGCCGGCCGGACCGTGCTGGTCTCGGCGGGCGGCACCCGCGAGGAACTGGACCCGGTTCGCTTCCTCGGCAACTGGTCGACCGGCACCCAGGGGTACGCGTTCGCCCGGTCCGCCGTCGCCCGCGGGGCCGATGTGACCCTGGTCGCCGCGAACGTGGAACTACCCGACCCGGTCGGCGCGAAGGTCGTCCGCACCGTCTCGGCCCGGGACATGCACGCCGCCATGCTGGCGGCCGCGCCGCACGCGGACGCGATCGTGATGACCGCGGCGGTGGCCGACTTCCGCCCGGTCGCGCGGGCCGGGCAGAAGATCAAGAAGGACGGCCGGCTGCCCGAGCCGATCGCCCTGACCGAGAACCCCGACATCCTGGCCGACCTGTCCGCGCGCCGTGACCAGAGCGGCCCGGCGGGCCAGCTGATCGTCGGCTTCGCCGCCGAGACCGACCCCGACCTGGACCTGGCCCGGGCGAAGCTGGCCAGGAAGGGCTGCGATTTCCTGGTCATGAACCAGGTCGGCGGGGGCCTCGGCTTCGGCGCGGGCGACAACGAGGCGGTCGTGCTCGCCGCCGACGGAACGGTCACGCCGATACCGCGGCGGTCCAAGGATGCCCTGGCCGACTTTGTCTGGGATTTGGTAGGCGCCCGGCTGGGCCGACAGTCAGGCTAGACTTCGCTGGTCAGTTGAGCTAACGGATGGAGAAGATCGAACGTGGCCCGTCGGCTATTTACCTCGGAGTCGGTTACCGAAGGACACCCGGACAAGATGGCCGACCAGATCAGCGACGCCATTCTGGACTCGATGCTCAAGGACGACGCGGACAGCCATGTCGCGGTCGAGACGCTCATCACGACCGGCCAGGTGCACGTGGCGGGCGAGGTGACCACGAAGACCTACGTGGACATCCCCGGCATCATCCGGTCGAAGATCCTCGAGATCGGCTATGACTCGTCGGCCAAGGGCTACGACGGCGCGTCCTGCGGCGTCTCCGTCTCCATCGGCTCCCAGTCGCCGGACATCGCCCAGGGCGTCTCCGACGCGTTCGAGTACCGCGAGGGCGAGGGCAGCGACGACTACGACCGGCAGGGCGCGGGCGACCAGGGGCTGATGTTCGGCTACGCCTGCCGCGAGACCCCCGAGCTGATGCCGCTGCCGATCATGATGGCCCACCGGCTGGCGCGGCAGCTGTCCGCGGTGCGCCGCTCCGGCACGGTGCCGTACCTGCGCCCGGACGGCAAGACCCAGGTGACGATCGAGTACGCGGGCGACAAGCCGGTGCGGCTTGACACGGTGGTCGTCTCCACCCAGCACGCCCCCGACATCAACCTCAAGGAACTCCTGGCCCCCGACGTCAAGGACTACGTCGTCGACCCGGTGCTCGCGAGCTTCGACATCGACTCCACCGGGTTCCGGCTGCTCGTCAACCCGACCGGCCGGTTCGAGATCGGCGGGCCGATGGGCGACGCCGGGCTGACCGGGCGCAAGATCATCATCGACACCTACGGCGGCATGGCCCGGCACGGCGGCGGCGCCTTCTCCGGCAAGGACCCGTCCAAGGTGGACCGCAGCGCCGCCTACGCGATGCGCTGGGTAGCCAAGAACGTGGTCGCGGCCGAGCTGGCCGACCGGTGCGAGGCGCAGGTTGCCTACGCGATCGGCAAGGCCAAGCCGGTCGGCCTGTTCATCGAGTGCTTCGGCACCGAGAAGGTACCGGTCGAGCGTATCCAGGACGCAGTGACAGAGGTCTTCGACCTGCGGCCCCGGGCGATCATCGCCGACTTGGACCTGCTCCGGCCGATCTACTCGCAGACCGCCGCCTACGGCCACTTCGGGCGGACCGAGCCGGACTTCACCTGGGAGCGCACTGACCGCGCGGCGCTGCTGCGCGCTGCGGTAGGCCTCTAGGGCTTCTAGGCCTCTACGAGCCTCAAGGCCTCAGGGGCTTCGGGGGCGCTGGGGTCGCGGTGGTGTTTCCCGCGCTGTCCGCTCCGCCGAGAAGACCACTCTGGCGGAGCGGAACGCGCGGGGCGCACCACTCGCGGCCCCGCTTCCCAGGTCTGCAAGGGAAACCCGGAGACCTGCTGAGCAGCCTTTTTACGGCTAACGCTGACGCTTCTGGCTCTGCGGTTTCTGTCCCGGCTAACGCTCGCCTTCGGGCTTTACAGTCCTTGCAAGTCCTTACAGTTTTGACTCACACCGGCCACTCCTATGGTCACTTGGACGTTTCAGCCCCTCTGGCATCCTTGGCCGCTCCAGCACTTCTGGCCCCCTCGACCCCCCAGACCCTCTCATCCCTCCCGCTCCTCCACCCGTCCACCCCTTCCCCCTCCCGGCCCCTTCGGGTCACCTAGGGTGGCGCGCTTGCGTGGGGTGTGGTGTACGTCACTTTGACTACGTAACGGTGTAGAGTGGTTATCCAAAGTGATCATTGATGAAGAATGATCTTGGTGCATATCGGCGTTTATTTGGGGTAGCCAATGCGCTTCTAAGCTGCGGCTTCGTCGTTCTTAGCGGCCTTGATCTGCGGAAATAGCTGGACGCGGAAGAGTGCCTGGTTGAACGGTTCCTGGGCCGGGTCGAGCGCTACCGAGGGCGAACGAGCCGTGCAGATGCGTATGCGTATGAAAGTGCAAAATGCGATGCGGATGCACGTGCATGCGCTAAGATCGGTCCTGTAGGTCCGGGGGGATAACAGGAGAACAAGCCGGGGTCGTAAGCGCTTCGCGCGGGCCCCTGTGCCCTGCTCCCGTGAGCGGCATCTGCCGGGCAACGGGCGGGGTCATACCCGTCAGGAGACGAGAAACGATGCAGGACATTCACAACGGGATCAGTGCAGCAGAGCTCGAGGGCGCGATCTGGCGCAAGAGCCAGCGCAGCAACTCCCAGGGTGCGTGCGTAGAGCTCGCTCGCCTGGACTCAGCCACGGTCGCCATGCGCAACTCGCGGGACCCGCACGGCACCGCCCTGATTTACCCGGCCACGGCCGTCCGTGCCATGGTCGGCGCGCTCCGCTCCGGCGAGTTCGACTACCTGATCGGCTAATCACGGCCGATCGGGCAGCAAAGCCCGCGGATTGGCTCATCGTGGCCGCTCCTCTCTCCGGGGTGGCCAGGCGAGTCCGCGTGCGGCCGGGCACGGGTGATTGCGGCTCCCCGTGCCCGGCCGTATGTGTTATCTGGTAGGACGGGACGGTGGCGGAAACTCGGAACGACGGCGCACTAGAGCTGCTGCCGGACATGCCGTCACTAGAACCCGCAAAAGCCGCAGAAAACACTAAAGGGCCGGAAAGCGCCGCCGGGGCAAAAAGGGCGAAAAGGTCGAAGGACGCCAGAACCCTGCGGCCTGCGGCCGAGCGCCCCGTCGCCAGGATCGCAGTCGACATGCCGCTCGCGCATCTGGACCGGCCCTTCGACTACCTCGTCCCTGAGCGGCTCGGAGCGCAGGCCAGACCGGGCGTCCGGGTGCGGGTCAGGTTCGCCGGCCAGCTCACCGATGGCTTCGTCCTTGACCGGGTCGACAGCAGCGAGCACCAGGGCAGGCTGAGCTACCTCGAGCGGGTCGTCTCGGCCGAGCAGGTGCTGACCCCGGAGATCGCCGGGCTGGCGCGCGCCGTCGCCGACCGGTACGCGGGCACGCTCGCCGACGTGCTCCGCCTCGCGATCCCGCAGCGCCACGCGGCCACGGAAACGGGCAAGGCGACGGGCGACCCGCCGGGCGCAAGCCCCGCCCAGGACCCAGGCGGCGGCCCCCCGCCCCGGCCAGAGGCAGGCCCGTGGGCCAGGTACCCGGCCGGCCCTGCCTTCCTCGACGCGGTCGCCGCGGGCCGCCCGGCCCGTGCCGCCTGGACCGCGCTCCCCGGGCCGACCTGGCCGGAGGAGATCGCCCGCGCCGCCGTGACCGCCGCCAGCGCGGGCCGCGGCGCCGTGATCGTCGTACCGGACGCGCGCGACCTGGCCCGCGTCGACGAGGCCCTGGTGATGCTCGGCGACGGCCCCGACGGCCCCGACGGCCACGTCACGCTGACGGCCGACCTCGGCCCGGCCGAACGGTACCGCCGCTGGCTCAGGGCCCGCCGCGGCCAGGCCCGGATCGTCGCGGGCACCCGCGCGGCCATGTTCGCCCCGGTGGAGAACCTGGGGCTGGTGGTGCTCTGGGACGACGGCGACGATCTGCACGCCGAGCCGCGCGCCCCGTACCCCAACGCCAGGGAGGTGCTCGCGCTCCGCGCCCACCGGGCCGGCGCCGCCGCTCTCATCGGCGGGTTCGCCCGCACCGCCGAGTTGGCCCAGCTCGTGCAGGCCGGCTGGGCCAGGGACCTGACCCCGGACCGGGCCATGCTCCGCGCGACCGCCGCGCGGGTGCGGCCCGCCGCCGACGAGCGGGAACTCGGCCGGGACGAGGCGGCGACCGCGGCCCGCCTGCCCGGCCTCGCGCTCCGCACCGCCCGGGCCGCGCTCGAAACCGGCGGACCGGTCCTGGTCCAGGTGCCGCGGCGCGGCTACCTGGCCGCGATCGCCTGCGGCCGCTGCCGGGCCCAGGCCAGGTGCGTCGCGCTGATCGGGGGAGCGCCGTGCAACGGCCCGCTGCGGCTGGCCGGCCAGCACGCCACGCCGGACTGCCGCTGGTGCGGCGCACTGGCGACCAGCTGGCGCTGCGCGGGTTGCGGCCATGACCGGCTCCGCGCGATCGTCACCGGCGCCACCCGCACCGCCGAGGAACTCGGCCGGGCCTTTCCCGGGGTCAAGGTGCGCACGTCCGGCGGTGACCTGGTGCTGCCGAGGGTGCCCGACCAGCCCGCGCTGATCATCGCCACGCCCGGCGCCGAGCCGCTGGCCGGCTACGCCGCGGCGCTGCTGCTCGACGGCTGGGCGCTGCTCGGCCGGCCGAGCCTGCGCGCGGGGGAGGAGGCGCTCCGCCGCTGGCTCGCCGCCGCCGCCCTGGTCCGGCCGGACGGCACCGTCCTGGTCCACGCCGACCAGTCCCTCGCGGCCACCCAGGCGCTGATCCGCTGGGATCCGGTGACGTTCGCGGAGCGGGAGCTCGCCGAGCGCGCCGAGCTCGGCTTCCCGCCCGCGGTCCGGATGGCCGCCGTGACCGGCGAGGCCGCCGCCGTGGCCAGCCTGCTGGCGGGCACCGACCCGGCGTTCGAGGTGCTCGGCCCGGTCCCGGTCGAGCCGGCCGGCCCTGAGCACCCGCCCGAGGCCGCGCCCGACGACCAGGTCCGGGCCCTGATCAGGGCGTCCAGGGCGCGGGGGGCGGAGCTGGCGCGCGCCCTGGCGGCGGCGCAGGCGGGGCGCAGCGCCCGCAAGGAGGGCGGCGGCGTGCGGGTGCAGCTCGATCCGGCTGAGCTTATCTAGATGCTGAGCTTATCGAGAGGCTGAGCTTATCGAGAGGCTGAGCTTATCGAGAGGCCGGGCTGATCTAGAGCCCCGATAGAATCGTTGGTGAACACGCGCTTGCCACCGGGGGACAGGCGTCGTCCGCCGTCGGAGGAGGATCTTCAGTTGCTCAGGGACATCAAGCTTTTCGGTGACCCCGTGCTGCGCACCCCTGCCGAGCCGGTGGTCGACTTCGACCTGGAACTGCGTAACCTCGTCGCCGACCTCACCGAGACGATGCTCGACGCGCCCGGCGTCGGCTTGGCCGCGCCGCAGATCGGGGTCGGCCTGCGGGTCTTCACCTACCACGTCGACGACGAGCCCGGCCACCTGGTCAACCCGGTGCTGAAGCTCGAGGGCGAGGAAGAAGAGGACGACGAGGGCTGCCTGTCGCTGCCGGGCCTGCAGTTCCCGACGCCGCGGGCGCCGCGTGTCATCGCGACCGGCTTCTCCATGTACGGCGAGCCGGTGACGATCGAGGGCACCGAGCTGCTCGCGCGCTGCGTGCAGCACGAGACTGACCACCTGGACGGCATCTTGTTCATCGACCGGCTCGACAAGAAGCAGCGCAAGCTGGCGATGAAGGCGATCAGGGAGGCCGAGTGGTCCGGCCTGGCCATCCCCGAGGTCAAGGTATCCCCGCACTCCACCCAACGGATTTCCTAAGGGAGGGTGCCACGTGCGCCTTGTCTTCGCCGGCACTCCGGAGGTCGCGCTGCCCGCGCTCCGCGCGCTTACCGTCTCCCGGCACACGGTGGCGGCGGTCGTCACCCGGCCCGATGCGCCCGCCGGGCGCGGCAGGCGGATGGTGGCCTCCCCGGTCGCCGCGCTGGCCGAGGAGCTGGGGATACCAGCCCTCAAGCCCGACCGCCCGCGCGAGCCGTCGTTTCTCGACCGCCTGCGCGCGCTGGCGCCGGACTGCTGCCCGGTGGTAGCGTACGGGGCGCTCATCCCGCAGGCGGCGCTCGACATCCCCCGCCACGGCTGGGTGAACCTGCACTTCTCCGTGCTGCCGGCCTGGCGCGGCGCCGCCCCGGTGCAGCACGCGGTCCTGCGCGGTGACGACATCACCGGCGCGACCACCTTCCAGCTGGTGAAGGAGCTCGACGCCGGCCCGGTCTACGGCACGCTGACCGAGCCGATTCGCCCGGCCGATACCAGCGGCGACCTCCTGGACCGGCTGGCGATCTCCGGCGCTGAGCTCCTGGTCGCGACCCTGGACGCGATCGAGGACGGCACCGCCCGCGCCGTCCCGCAGCCGACCGGCGGCATCAGCTTCGCCCCCAAGCTCACCCCGGCCGACGCCCGCGTCGACTGGAAGCTCCCCGCGCACCTGATCGACCGGCAGATCCGCGCGTGCACCCCCGACCCCGGCGCCTGGACCGACTTCGAAGGCGCCCGCCTCAAGCTCTGGCCGGTGACCCCGGGCGCCTCAGCCGCGACGGCGGCCCCGGCCCCGCCGCAGGCACCGGGTGAGCTGCGGGTGGAGCGCGGCGCGGTCTACGCCGGCACCGGCACCGCCCCGGTCCGCCTCGGCGACGTCCAGCCGGAAGGCAAGCGCCGCATGGCGGCCGCCGACTGGGCCCGCGGCCTGCGGGCCGGCTCCGCCGTCGGTCTCGGGCTCGGCTGAGGTGGGCGTCTACCGCCGTCCCGGTCCCCGGCACCGCCCGGCTGGCGCGGCTCCCGCCGCAGGCGCGGCCAAGCGCGACACCGCCCGCCGGTCGGGCAACCCGCGCCGCGCCGCCTACGACGTCCTGGCGGCGGTGGAGAGCCGCGAGGCGTACGCCAACCTGCTGCTGCCCAAACTGCTGGCTGACCGCGACATCACCGGCCGCGACGCCGCCCTTGCGACCGAGCTCGCCTACGGCACGCTGCGCGGCCAGGGAACCTACGACGCGGTCCTGGCCGCGTGCAGCGACCGCCCGCTCGACAAGCTCGACGCGCCGGTCCGCCTCGTGCTCAGGCTCGGCGCCCACCAGCTTCTCGGCACCCGCATCGGCGCCCACGCCGCCGTCGCGACCTCGGTCGACCTCATCAAGTCAGTGGCGGGCCACGGTCCGGCCGGCTACGTGAACGCCGTCCTGCGCCGGGTAGCCACGCGTGACACCGACGGATGGCTGGAGATCGTCGCCCCCGACTCGACGACCGATCCCGACGGTCAGCTCGCCGTCCGTTACAGCCACCCGCGCTGGATAGTCGCCGCCTACCGGGACGCCCTTGGCGGGGCCACCGAACTAGAGGCGGCCCTGGCCGCAGGCAACGCCCGTCCGCGGGTCACCATGGCCACCTTCCCCGGCGGTCAGCCCCGCGACCAGGTAATGCCACCAGACGCCGAGCCCGGCCGCTGGTCCCCGTACGCCTTCACCCTGGACTCCGGCAACCCGGCCGCGCTCATGGGCCCCGGCCAGGCCGCGGTGCAAGACGAGGCCAGCCAGCTGGCGGCCATCGCCCTCGCCCGCGCCCCGCTGGCCACCGCGGCCGTCGAGGCAGCGGGTCCCGCGCGCCCCGAGCTCTGGCTCGACCTGTGCGCAGGCCCCGGCGGCAAGACCCGCCTGCTGGCCGGCCTGGCCAGGACCACCGTGACCCCGCCCGCCAACCTGATCGCGGCCGAGCTCCACCCGCACCGCGCCGCCCTGGTGGCCGACGCCCTGAACCGGGCGAGTCACTCCCGGGCGGGGCAGGAGGTCGTGGTCGCCGACGGCACCAGGCCGCCGTGGCCGGATGGCGTGTTCGACCGGGTGCTCGTCGACGCCCCCTGCTCAGGGCTGGGCGCGCTCCGCCGTCGCCCCGAGGCGCGCTGGCGGAAGAGCCAGTCCGACATCCCGGCCCTGGCCGAGCTCCAGCGCGCGCTGCTGCGCTCCGCGCTCGCGGCGGTCCGCCCCGGTGGCGTGGTCGCGTACGTGACGTGCTCCCCGGTTCCGGCGGAAACCCGCGACATCGTGACCGCCGTGGTCAGCTCCACGGCCGCCATCGAGATCCTCGACGCGCCCGCGGTGCTGGCGGACGTTCCCGACCTGCGTTCGCCCAGCCCGCTGTTCGCGCAGCTGTGGCCGCACCGCCACGGAACCGACGCGATATTCATCGCGTTGCTCCGCCGTAGTGCACAATGAGTCCACCTCCCGCTCTTACGGGCCAGATTCTCCCGGGAAAAATTGATGCACTCCACGTCGCCGCAGCGCCGCACGGCCGCGCTCCGGATCACTAATCCTGGCCAGCCGAAGCCGTCGAGACGGCGCTCCAGGCTGATCGGCGTCGCCTTGATCGTGGGCACGCTCGCGATCGGCGTCTCGCTCGTGGCGACCGGCAGCGTCCCGCTCGGCTCGAAGACGGCGACCGCCCCGCCGCTGAGCCACTCCGACGTCACCGTGGATTTCGGCGTGCCGACGGTAACCGATGACAGCGCCGCGATCGGCGTGGACGAGTCCACCTACGGCACGCCGTCGGACATCAACGACCCCAAGGCCCAGGCGCTGCTGAAGAAGCTCGGGGTCGGC
>Ga0302314_10013905_pt1 | contig 13802 bp, 12 predicted proteins | sample III_Palsa_N2_3_FD_200533 | JGI IMG/M metagenome (GOLD analysis project Ga0302314, IMG submission 200533) | Peat permafrost microbial communities from Stordalen Mire near Abisko, Sweden - III_Palsa_N2_3 | ecosystem: Environmental > Terrestrial > Soil > Palsa > Peat permafrost | place: Sweden... | reverse complement strand
CCGCGCCGAGGCGGAATGGGGCTGTGCCAAGAGGGGGCTCCCGTGGTCGCGTCTGTGAGTACCCGGCGATCCCTGAGGGGGCGGGTCAGCGGCGGTGCAGCGCACCAGTCCACGGGGTACCAGCCTATCAGCGTGCCGCGCCGATCGCGTTCCCCCGCCGCCGCGCCGCCGCTCGTGCCGGGTCCCCCCGGCGTGCCGCGATCACCATCGTCACCGGCCACCCCACCTGCGTCGTAAGCTGCAATGACGTATTGCCGTCGCGCGCCCCCCAGCCCTCACGCCAGCCCCCACGCCAGCCCTGACGCCCCGACCCCAGCCCCCGGAACAGGCCCGCCTCCGGCCCCGTTCCCGGCGGTCGTCCGCCCCCGGCCCCCTCGCCGTCCGGCCCGGCGATACCGGCGCACACCCTGCAATTGGAGATCCACGTGGCTGCCCGCATCGAGGACTACGCACTCATCGGAGACATGCAGACCGCCGCCCTGGTCAGCCGGGACGGCGCGGTCGACTGGCTGTGCCTGCCCCGGTTCGACTCCCCCGCGGTCTTCGCCGGGCTGCTCGGCACCGACGAGCACGGCTTCTGGCGGATCGGCCCGGCCGACCCGGCCCGGCCCGAGGACGGCTCCGACCACGAGGGGGGCCACGACCGGGACCGCGGCCGGGGCCACTCCCGGTCCAGTGCGCCGCGCCTGCCCGCCTTCGAGGAGAGCGGCGAGATGCGGGCCCTGCCGGCGACCGCCGCCGCGCCCGCCCAGCCGGCCACCCGCCGCCGCTACCGGGGCGACTCGCTGATCCTGGAGCAGGAGTGGGACACCCCCCGCGGCAGCGTCCGGGTCATCGACTTCATGCCGCCGCGCCACGTCCTGGGGGACCCGCACACCGTCGGCTCCGCCGTCCCGCAGATGATCCGGATCGTCGAGGGCCTGAGCGGCCGGGTCCGGATGCGCTCCGCCCTGCGGATGCGCTTCTCCTACGGCCGGATCGTCCCCTGGGTGCACAAGGTCGAGGACGGGACCAGCACCCGCACCGTCGCCGTCGCCGGACCCGACTCGGTCTGGCTCGACGGCGAGGCCGAGACCTACGGCCGCAACCTGACCACCTACGCCGACTTCACCGTCGAGGCCGGGCGGCGGATCGCCTTCGCGCTCACCTGGCAGGGCTCGCACCTCGGCGCGCCCGAGGCCCCCGACGCCGAGGAGGCGCTGGCCGCCACCGAGCGCTACTGGCAGGACTGGGTCGCCCAGTGCACCTACCAAGGGCCCTACCGCGAGCCCGTGGTCCGCTCGCTGATCACCCTCAAGGCCCTCACCTACGCCCCCACCGGCGGCATCGTCGCCGCACCCACCACCTCGCTGCCGGAGGACATCGGCGGCGTCCGCAACTGGGACTACCGCTACACCTGGCTCCGCGACGCGGCCATCACCCTGTCCTCGCTGCTCCGCACCGGCTACCGGGAGGAGGCCGGCGCCTGGCGCGAGTGGCTGCTCCGGGCCGTCGCCGGCGACCCGGAGAACCTGCAGATCATGTACGGGATCGCGGGCGAGCGGGAGCTCACCGAGGCCATCCTGGACTGGCTGCCCGGCTACGAGGGCTCCGCCCCGGTCCGGATCGGCAACGGCGCCGCCGAGCAGCTCCAGCTCGACGTCTACGGCGAGGTCGTCGAGGCCCTGCACCTCGCCCACATGACCGGCCTGGCCCGCAACGACCACGCCCACCACCTGCAGCTCCAGCTGATCAGCTACCTGGAGCAGCACTGGCGCAACCCCGACGAGGGCATCTGGGAGGTCCGCGGACCGCGCCGGCACTTCGTCCACTCCAAGGTCATGGCCTGGGTCGCGGTGGACCGGACGATCCGGCTGATCGAGGAGACCCCGAACGAGGGCCCGCTGGAACGCTGGCGCGAACTGCGCGACGCCATCCACGACGACGTCTGCGAGAACGGCTACGACCCGGCGCGGAACACCTTCACCCAGTCCTACGGCTCCAAGGAGCTGGACGCCTCGCTGCTGCTGATCCCGCAGGTCGGCTTCCTGCCGCCGGACGACAAGCGGGTGATCGGCACCATCGAGGCGATCCAGCGCGAGCTGCTCACCCCCGACGGCTTCGTGCTGCGCTACCCGACCAGCGGCGGCGCCGAGGGCCTGGACGGGCTCCCCGGCGACGAGGGCGCCTTCCTGGCCTGCTCCTTCTGGCTGGCCGACGACCTGGCGATGATCGGCAGGCTGGACGAGGCCCGCGACCTGTTCGAACGGCTGCTGGCGATCCGCAACGACGTCGGGCTGCTCGCCGAGGAGTGGGATCCGAAGCACAAGCGGCAGGTGGGGAACTTCCCGCAGGCCTTCAGCCACGTGCCGCTGATCGACACCGCGCTCCGGCTCACCGCCTGCGGCGGCCTGCCTGGCCTCTGAGGCCCGGACCGGGGCGGGGAAAGCGGCAGTGGCGCCGGAGCGTTGTTTGTATATTTGAGGAACAAAGCAGGGTCCTCTCCAAGGAGCTCCATGTCCGCCTCGCTGTCAGCCTCCGCCGCCCCCACCGCCGTCCTCACCGCTCGGGCCCTGCTGCTCGACATGGACGGGACCCTCGTCGACTCCGGGGCGGCGGTGGGCCGGGTCTGGCGGCGCTGGGCCGCCGCGCAGGGGCTGGACGGGGACGCCGTGCTCGGCGTCGTCCACGGCCGCCAGGGCTACGCCAGCATGGCGATCCTGCTGCCCGACCGCCCGATGGAGCTCAACCACGCGGACAACCGGCGGATGCTCGCCGAGGAGACCGCCGACACCGACGGCGTCGTGCCGATCGAGGGCGCGCCGGCCTTCCTCGCCGCGCTGGGCGGGCTGCCGCACGCCCTGGTCACCTCGGCCGACGACGCGCTGGCCCGGGCCCGGATGGGCGCCGCCGGGCTCGCCCTGCCGCCGGTCGTGGTCACCGCCGAGCACGTCACCCTCAGCAAGCCCGACCCCGAGGGCTTCCTCAAGGGCGCCGCCGAGCTCGGCGCGGCCCCCGGCGACTGCGTCGTCCTGGAGGACTCCGAGGCCGGCGTCGCGGCCGGCCTGGCCGCCGGGATGCGCGTGGTCGGCGTCGGCCGGGCCACCGCCGGCTACGGCGCGACCGTCAGCATCGACCACCTGGGGCAGCTCCGGGTCGAAGCCGGCCCGGACGGCACGCTGACCCTCACCGTCACCGCCGACTGACCCGCGAGCCGCTGCCTCGGCCGGTCAGTGGCCGTTCTGGGTCGTCAGTTCGTCGTAGACGCTGAGCACCTGGGCCACCGTCGCCGCCTCGTCCGGCCAGGTCGAGGCCTGCGGCGGGCCGGCGGCGGCCAGGTCCGCCCGGCCGACCGGGTCGGCCAGCAGCCCCGACACCGCCTCCGACAGCGCCGAGCGGTCGCCGGGCGGGACCAGCACCGCCGCGTCGCCGACCAGCTCCGGCAGGCCGCCGACCGCCGTCGCCACCAGCGGTACCCCGGCCCGCAGCGCCTCCTGGGCGACCAGGGACCGCGCCTCCCAGCGGGAGGAGATCACCACCACGTCGGCGGCGGCCAGCAGGTCCGGGATGTCCGAGCGCTGGCCGAGCAGCCGCACCGGCAGCTTCTCCGAGGTGATCCGCGCCCGCAGCAGCTCGCGCTCCGGACCGTCGCCCGCGACCAGCACCAGCGGCTCGTCCTTGCCGCGCCAGCCGGAGGCCGCGTCGAACAGCAGATGGAAGTTCTTCTGCGGGACCAGTCGGCCCACCGCCAGCACGATCGGCCGGTCCGGCGCGTCCTTCGGCCCGAGCAGCGCCGCGCGGGCCGCCTCCCGGCGTCCCTCCGGCAGCGGCAGCGGGAGCGGGGGCGCGGCCACCGGGCTCAGCCGGGCGTCCGCCGCCCCCAGTGTCCGGGCCCGGGCCACCAGGTCCGAGGAGACCCCGAGCACCAGGTCGGCCGCGCGCGCCACCCGGCGCTCCATCAGCCGCAGCAGCCGCCGCTCGACGCCGGTCGCCAGGTTCGCCTGGTGCGAGGTGACCACCAGCGGCGTCCCCGCCCGCGCCGTGCGCAGCGCCAGGTCGGACAGCAGCGCCGCGCGCAGCCCGTGGGCGTGCACCAGCGTCGCCCGGGCGAAGGCCCGCCGCAGCTCGCCGACGGCGGCGGCATCGGTGCGCGGCCCCGGCGTCGGCGTGATCTCCACCGGGTGGAACCGCGCGCCGGTGGCCGAGAAGCCGTACAGCTCGTCGGTCTCCGCCGGTCCGCAGACCGTCACGTCGAGGCCGTGCGCGCTCAGCCCCTGGGCCAGCGAACGGACGTGCGCACCGATACCGCCGGCACTGCCGGCGAGGACCAGGACGGCATGCAGCTGTCCGGTCGTAGCTGCGGGGGTGTGCTCCACGGTCGGCGTCGTCTCCCTCTCGTTCGGGACGGGGCGGATCAGGTCGAACCCGGCCGGCCCGGCCCGGCCGGGGCAGGGCGGCCGGGTCGCGCGGCTGGTGGTCGGGACGGGGCGGACGGGGTCGTCGGGTCAGTTCGGGTCAGTTCGAAACTGTCCGGGCTGCTCCACGATGGCAGTTCGACCGGGGTCTTGGACAGTCGGCGTCAGCCCCTTCCCCGGGCTCACCCGTTCGGCGGCGCGGCCGCCGTTCTCGCCGCGGCCAGCAGCTCCTCCGCGTGGGCGCGGCCCAGTTCGGAGTCCTCCAGACCGGCCAGCATCCGCGACAGCTCCCTGACCCGCTGGGCGTCCGAGAGCGTGGTGACGCCGCTGCGGGTGACCGTGCCGTCGACGGTCTTCTCGACCACCAGGTGCCGGTCCGCGAACGCCGCCACCTGCGGCAGGTGGGTGACCACGATCACCTGCGAGGTCCGGGCCAGCCGGGCCAGCCGACGGCCGACCTCGACCGCGGCCTTCCCGCCGACGCCCGCGTCGACCTCGTCGAACAGGTAGGTCGGGACCGGGTCGGCCCCGGCGAACACCACCTCGACCGCCAGCATCACCCGGGACAGCTCACCGCCCGAGGCGCCCTTGGCGATCGGGCGCGGCGGCGAGCCCGGGTGCGGCTGCAGCAGCACCTCGACCTCGTCCACGCCGTAGGGACCGAAGTCCTCGGCCGGCGTGATCCCGAAGCTGACCCGGGCGTGCGGCATCGCCAGCTCGGTCAGCTCCGCCGTCACCGCCTTGGCGAAGGCGTCGGCGGCGCCCTGCCGCGCGGCGGTCAGCTGCCCGGCGAGCCCGGAGACCCGGCCGTGCAGCGACTCCTGCTCGGCCTCCAGCGCCACGATCCGGTCGTCGTCGCCGTCCAGCTCGGTGAGCCGGGTGGCGGCCTCCTCGGCCCACTCCAGCACCTCGGCCAGCCCGCCCTCCTGGCTGCCGTACTTCCGCACCAGATGGGCGAGGACCGCGCGGCGCTCCTCGACGGCGGCCAGCCGCGCCGGGTCGGCGTCCAGGTCGTCGGCGTAGCCGGCCAGGTCGCCGGCGATGTCGCCGAGCAGGTAGCCGACCTCCTCCACCCGGTCCGCCAGCGCGGCCAGCCGGGGGTCGTGGTGCCGCACCGACTCCAGCGCCCGCCGGGCCTGCGCCAGCAGCGTCCCGGCGTCGACCGCGTCCGGGTCGGCCGGCTCGCCGGCCAGCGCGCCGTGCGCCAGCTGGGCGGCCGAGGAGAGCGCGTCGGCGTGGCCGAGCCGCTCGGACTCGGCGGCGAGCTCGGTGTCCTCGCCCGCCAGCGGCTCGGCGGCGGCGACCTCGTCCAGCCCGTAGCGCAGCAGGTCGGCCTCCTGGGCACGCTCGCGCGCCCGGGTGGTCAGCTCGTCCAGCAGCGCCGTGACCTCGCGCAGCCGCCGGTAGGCGGACTGGTACTCGGTCAGCGGCAGGGCGACGCCGTCGCCGGCGTAGCGGTCCAGCGCGCCGCGCTGCCGGGCCGGCTGCAGCAGCCGCTGCTGGTCGGTCTGGCCGTGGACGGCGATCAGGTCCTCACCGAGCGAGGCCAGCAGGCTCATCGGCACCGACCGGCCGCCGATGTGCGCCCGTGAGCGCCCCTCGGCCGAGACGGTGCGGCTGAGCAGCAGCGCGCCGTCGTCCAGCTCCGCCCCGGCCTCCAGCGCGCGCGTCGCCACCGGCGAGCCGAGCGGCAGCAGCACTCTGCCCTCGACCACCGCCCGCTCGGCGCCGTTGCGCACCAGCGCAGGGTCGGCCCGGCCGCCCAGCAGCAGCCCGAGGCTGGTCACGACCATGGTCTTGCCGGCCCCGGTCTCCCCGGTGACCACCGTGAAGCCCGGCGACAACTCGACCACGGCGTCGTCGATCACACCGAGGGCCCGTATCCGCATTTCCTCAAGCACGGAGCTGACCTTACGAGGTTATGGGCCCTTCGTGCGACGAGCGGCACCGCTCCGCGCCTTCGATTTCGCGGTCCGGGCCACCGGCTCCGCAGTTCCGGGCCGCCGGAGCTGCTGTTCCACCGGCGCGTGGTTCGGCCGGGCCGGCCGCTCAGCGCTGTCCCGGAGCCCCGCGCCAACCGGTGACCGGAAGGGCGAACTTGGCGACCAGCCGGTCGGTGAACGGCGCGCGGTGCAGCCGGGCGAGGCGCACGGGAATCCGCCCGCGCCTGACCTCCACCCGCGCGCCGGCGGGCAGTTCCACCGTGCGCCGCCCGTCGCACCACAGCACGCCGTTGGGCGTCTTCCGCTGCACCTCGACCGCGAGCACCGAGTCCGGCGAGGTGACCAGCGGCTTGGCGAAGAGCGCGTGGGCACTGATCGGGACCATCAGCAGCGCCTCCACCTCCGGCCAGACCACCGGCCCGCCGGCCGAGAAGGCGTAGGCGGTCGAACCGGTCGGGGTCGCGCAGACCACACCGTCGCAGCCGAAGTTGGAGACCGGGCGGCCGTCGACCTCGGTCACCACCTCGATCATGCGTTCGCGTGATGCCTTCTCGACGGACGCCTCGTTCAGTGCCCAGTCCGTGTGCACCACCCGGCCGTCCGTGCGAACGATCACGTCGAGGGTCATCCGCTCCTCGACCTCGTAGTCACTGTCGACGACCCGCTCGACGACCTTGGCCAGGTCGTCCCGCTCGGCCTCGGCCAGGAAGCCGACCCGGCCCAGATTGACGCCGAGCATCGGCACCCCCGACTCCCGGGAGAGCTCGGCACCGCGCAGCAGCGTTCCGTCGCCGCCCAGCACCAGGATCAGCTCGCAGCCGGCGGCGGCGCCCGGACCGGTCGGCACCGCCTCGACCCCGGCCGGGAAACCCATGTCGGGGGCCTCCTCGGCCAGCACTCGCAGTCGGATCCCGGCCTTCAGCAGGCCCTCGACCAGGGACTCGACGCTGAGCAGGGCCTCCTCCCGTCCGGTGTGGGCCAGCATGAAGACAGTGCGGTCAGTCATGGATTCCTCCAGCGCGACAGGACGACCTCGGCCTCCCGCGCCTCCCCCTCGTGTCGGACCGGCAGATGACGGATTCCGACACTACCGGTTGGTCGTCGCCCACCGGCCACCAACCGTTCGCTACTGCGGCCCCTCGGCGACAGCGCGGGCCGCCTCGGCCGGGTCGAGCGGCTCCGCGTCACGCCGGAACCAGAGGAAGTACTCGACGTTCCCGGACGGCCCCGGCAGCGGACTCGCCGTCACCCCGCGCACCCCCAGGCCCAGCGCGGCGCCCTGGCCGGCCACCTTCTCGATCATCTCCTGGCGCAGCTGCGCGCTGCGGACCACCCCGCCGCTGCCGAGCCGCTCCTTGCCCACCTCGAACTGCGGCTTGACCATCAGCACCAGGTCGCCGTCGACGGCGGTGCAGGCGACGAGGGCCGACAGCACCAGCCCCAGCGGGATGAACGAGAGGTCGCTCACCACCAGGTCGACCGGGACGCCGCCGATCTGTTCGAGCGTCAGCTCGCGCACATTCGTGCGGTCCATCACCGTCACCCGCTCGTCGCTCTGCAGCGACCAGGCGAGCTGCCCGTAGCCGACGTCCACCGCCAGCACGCCGGTCACCCCGGCGCGCAGCAGCACGTCGGTGAAGCCGCCGGTGGACGCCCCGGCGTCCAGGCAGCGGCGGTCCGCCACGGCCAGCCCCTGCGGGACGAACGCCGCCAGCGCCCCGGCCAGCTTGTGGCCGCCCCGGGACACGTAGTCCGGGTCGTTCTCGTCCTTGGCCACGACGACCGCCGCCGAGGTCTCCACCTGCGTGGCCGGCTTGGTCGCCGTGGCCCCGCCGACGGTGACCCGCCCGGCGGCGATCAGCTCGCTGGCATGCTCCCGCGAACGGGCCAGATTACGGCGGACGAGTTCGGCGTCCAGACGGCGTCGTGCGACTGCCACGTGCGGTTCAGCTCCTGCGTTCTCGGGACTGTCGATCGGTGGATCGGGTGCTGGCTTCAGGGGTTCGGCTTCAGGGGTTCGGCTTTCAGGGGCGCGGCTGGTCGAGCGCGGCCAGGGTGTCGCGCAACCGCTGGTGGACGCTCTCGAACAGCTCGGCGCGGGCCCCCGTGGGCACGTCCGCCAGCTGTTCCAGCTGTCCCAGCGCGGCGTCCACCCCCGGGTGGCCGGTCTCGGTGAGCTGCGGCAGCGGAACGGGCGCCGCTGCGGGTCCGCCTTCGACCTCGGACGCGGGCTCGGACGCGGGCTCGGGCTCGGGTCCCGGTCCGCGCGGCTCGGGATCGGGCCCGGCCCCGAGGGCTTCCGCCACCGGCTCACTCATCGCCGGCGGACCCCTTGGCCTGCCGAGGCTTCCGCGCCGGGGCCTGCGCGGCGGTGGCCGGCGTCTTCGGCGTGGCCTTCTTGGCGACAGTCTGCTTCGCCGTGGTCTTCTTGGCCGTGGTCTTCTTCGCGGCAGTGGTCGTGGTGGCGGCCGTCTTGGCCGGAGCCTTCTTCGGCACAGCCTTCGTCGCCACAGCCTTCTTCGCCGGAGCTTTCTTCGCCGGAGCCTTCTTCGCCGGAGCCCCGTCTGCGGAAGCCGGCTCGGCCACCGCCTTCTTGGTCGCGGCCTTCCTCGGCGCAGCCTTCGCCGGCGCGGCCTGCTTCGGCGCGGCCTGCTCCACTACCGTCTTCTTCGCCGCAGGCTTCTTCGCTGCGGTCTTCCGCGCCGGTACCCGTTCCGCGACCTCGGTCGGCCTCGCCGACGCTGCGGCGCTACGGCCCTCGGCCACCTTCCGCATGCCCGGGACGGCCGCGCGCCGCCTGGCCGCAGCGGCTGCCGCCGCGCTCGCCGCTCCGTCCTCCGGGTCCACCACCACCCGGACCGGGCGCGGGGCCCGTCGGGGGAACGCCTGCTCGGCCCGCGAAGCGGGCTTCGGCCGCGACTCGCGTTCCGGCTCGCGTTCCGCTTCGGGCTTCGGTTCGGGCTTCGGCTTCGGCTTCGGCTCGGCCGACGGGGCCGCCTCGTCCTCCCCGCCCTGGAGGGCGCGCACCTGCCGTTCCAGCAGTTCCAGCACCACGCCGACCTGGACCATGCCGTCGCCCAGACGGCTCCACGCCTTGTCCGCCTCCGAACGGACCAACCCGATCAGCAGCTCCGAGTTGCTGCGCCCCGCCCCGACGACCTCCTCGGCCAGCGACAGCACGGACGCGGGAACCTTGGCGCGCAGCTGCTCCGGATCCAGACCGGACAGCTCCACCAGCTCGCGGGCGCCCGACTCGGCGCGCCGCCGAAACTCCCCCGCCGCCCCCGCTGCGGCATCGGCCGCCAGCTTGAGGTAGTCGCGCAGCATGTCGCGCATCCGGCCCTCCCTCTCCTGGATCGTGGTCCCCTTGGTGCGTCCTGTTGTTCGGTGCCCCAGGAATGACGCTACAGCTTCACCGCGCCGCACCCGGTATCAGCGCGGGGTCCCGGCGCTGCGGTAGCGTCGCCGGAACCGACGCCACCCTCCCAGCGACCAGGAGCACACAGCGCCATGGCCAACCCCGCCGAGTGCCGGGCGGCACTGATCCAACTCAGCGAGAACCTGGGCAACGCCAAGGGCGACGTCCGCGCCGCCGCCACCCTTGACCGCTCGCTGACCTGCTGGATCACCGACCTCGACCTGACCTTCACCGGACGCCTCCGGGACGGCCGGATCGAGGACATCACCGAGCTCCCGGGCAAGCCCGCGCAGAAGGCGCAGCTCCGGCTTGCCATGAAGGGCGACGACCTGGTCGAACTGGTCAACGGGCGGCTCAACTTCGCCTCGGCCTGGGCGTCCGGACGGGTCAAGCTGGAGGCGAGCATCCTCGACCTGCTGCAGCTGCGCAAGCTGCTCTGATCCCCGGCGGCGCCCCGGCCGGGGCGCTCAGAGGCCGAGCTCGGTGAACGCCTTCCGCCAGTCGGGCGCCTCGGCGGCGGACGCGTCCGCCTCGGCCCAGACCGCCGCGCACAGGGCGCGCAAGCCGTCGTACGGGTCCTCGCCGCGCGACTCGCCGAGGCCGACCGCGCCGTCCCGCACCGTCGCGGTCCAGCCGCCGCAGCCGAAGGAGCCGTCCGCCCCGGCCACCAGCTCCGGCTGGACCCGCAGCAGGCCGCGCAGGTCGGCCGCGAGATAGGTCGGGCGGTGCTCCGGCGGCGCGGACGGCAGGTCCCGGGCGGCGGTGACGCCGGTGAACACCAGCAGGCTGTCCACGCCGCCGTTGAACGCGCCCTCGATGTCGGTGTCCAGCCGGTCCCCGATCACCAGCGGCCGCTTGGCGCCGGTGCGGATCACCGTCTCCCTGTGCATCGGCGGCAGCGGCTTGCCGGCCACCACCGGCTCCACGCCGGTCGCCGTGCGCACCGCCGCGACCAGCGTCCCGTTGCCGGGGGCCGTGCCGCGCGCGGTCGGGATGGTCAGGTCGGTGTTGGAGGCCACCCACGGCAGGCCCTGCGCCACGGCGTAGGAGGCCTCGGCCAACTGGGTCCAGCCGACCGTCGAGTCGTAGCCCTGGGCCACCGCGAGCGGGCCGTCGTCCAGCGAGCGCACCGGCTTCAGCCCGCGCTCCGTCAACGCCTCGACCAGTCCCGCGCCGCCGATCACCAGCACCGGCGACCCGGCGGGCACCCGGTCCGCGACCACCCGGGCCGCCGCCTGCGCCGAGGTGATCACGTCGCTCGGCTCGGCCGGCACGCCCAGCTCGGTCAGGTGGTGGGCGACCGTGGTCGGCGTCCGCGAGGCGTTGTTGGTCACGTAGGCCAGCCGCATGCCCTCCGCGCGGGCCTCCGCCAGCACCTCCACCGCATGGTCGATCGCCCGGGGCCCGGCGTACACCACGCCGTCCAGGTCGAGCAGCGCCGTGTCGTAGACCCGGTACAGCGGCAGCGCCCCGCCGGAGTGCCGGTCGTCCGCCGGGACGGGAGAAGTGTCGGGAAGGTCAGGCATGGGTCGGATCTCTCTACTCGTCCTGGTCCTGCGCACCTCTGACCGTACCGAATCCTCCGGCCCGGGCCTTCAGCGTCGCCCGGGTCTGCCGCAGGGCCGCCCGGTAGTGCTCCGACTCCGGACGCATCGCGACCGCCAGCGCCAGGTGCTTCGCGGACTCCTCGAAGTCCCCCGTCCGCGCCGCCGCCAGCCCCCAGCCGAACTGTGCGTAGTCGTCCGACGGATCCGCCTGGGCGACCTCGCGGAAGTTCTCCAGCGCCGCCGCGTACCAGCCGGCGTCGAACTGTGCACGGGCCAGCGTCTCCCGGATCGCCGTCGAAGCCGGCTCCGACTCGGCGGCCCTGGCCAGCAGTTGAACAGCGGCACCCGGGTGGCCGCCAGCCAGCAGGTCGCTGCCCCGCCGGAACCACTCGTAGACATCCCCACTCGGAGCGCCTTCGTCGTGGCGCGCCCTCTCCCGCATCTGCGACCCCTCTCGCTTCCTTTCCGCCCGATCAGCGATTGAAGATCAGCCAACCAGGCATACCGATTAACATGCCCAGAGTGAGCGCAGTCAGTGCAGACGACGCAGAAGAATCCCGATACGGCGACGCGGGCCGAGTGGCCGCCGCCGGACTGTCCCTGGCCCCCTTCCGGGGCCTCCGCTACGACCCGCAACAGGTCAGCTCACTCGCGGCGGTGACTTCGCCGCCCTACGACGTGGTCGACGCCGACGGACGGCTGCGACTGGAGACCGGCGACCCCCACAACGTCGTCCGGCTGATCCTGCCCCGCCCCCAACCGACCCCCGAAAGCGGCTACCGCCACGCCGCCTACCTACTCGCCGCCTGGCAGCGCAAGGGTGTGCTGACCGCCGACCCCGACCCCGCGCTCTACGTGTACGAGCAGCGGACACCCGCCGAGAACGGCACCGCAGGCACTCTCCAGCGCGGCCTCATCGGCGCCCTGGCCGTCAGCGGCGCCCAGGCCGGGGTGGTGCTCCCGCACGAGGACGTGATGCCGCGCCCGGTGGCCGACCGCGTCGGCCTGATGCGCACCACCAAGGCCAACCTCGAACCGATCCTGCTCACCTACCGGGGCGACGGCAGCGCCGCCGACGTCATCGAGCGCGCCGCCGAAGGCCCGCCGCTGCTCACCACCACGACCAGCGACGGCACCACTCACCGCCTCTGGGCCGTCACCGACCCCGGCGACCAGGCCGTCGTCAGCAAGGACCTGAGCACCTGCCGTGCCCTGATCGCCGACGGCCACCACCGCTGGGCCATGTACCTGCGGCTCCAGCGCGAGCACCGCTACCTCGCCCAGAGCCCCTGGGACCGGGGCCTGGTCCTGCTCGTCGACACCGCCCGCTACCCGCTACGGGTCCGTGCGATCCACCGGGTACTGCTGCAACTGCCGGTCAAGCAGGCACTGTCCGCCCTGGACGACTCCTGGACCGTCAGCGACGCCGGAGGCGGAACCCTGGACTCCGCCCTCGCGGCACTGGAAGCCGCCAAGGACGCCGGACTCAACGCCTTCGTGATCACCGGCGACGGCCGCTTCCGGCTGGTCACCGGACCCGACGCCGCCACCCTGGACGCGGCCGTCCCGGCCGACCGCCCGGAGGAGTACCGCCGCCTCGACGCCACCGTGCTGCACTCGGTCCTGCTCGACCGGGTCTGGAAGGTCCCGGACAACCCCGACCACATCGGCTACCTGCACGATGCCGCCGCCGCCGTGCGTGAGGCCGAGCAGATCGGCGGCACGGCGGTGCTGCTGCACCCGGTCGCCGAGGGCGTGGTGCGGCGGCTCGCCGAACAGGGTGTGACCATGCCCCGCAAGTCCACGTCCTTCGGCCCCAAACCGGCCACCGGCCTGGTCCTGCGCAGCCTGCTGCTCGGCTGAGAAGCGGCACAACATGACTGTGGCCCGCACCGGAGATCCCGGTGCGGGCCACAGTCCTACTTCACTGCCTACTTCACTGCTGGGGGCCTACTTCTGCTCGGGCTCCAGGAAGGGGGACGCCGAGGGAGCCTTGAAGCCCTCTTCCTCGTCCTCCTCCTCGTCGTCGTCGTAGTAGTCCTCGCCGCCGCCGGCCGCGAACTCCCCGTCCTCGGCGTCGTCCTCGTCGTCCTCGTCCTCGGCGTCGTCCTGGTCCTCCAGGTCGGAGTCGTCGGCGACGGCGTCACGGACATCGGCCTCGGCCGTGGCCTTGGTCTGGGCCTCGGCGCCGTTCTCGTCGTCCTCGACCTCGACCTCCGGGTCGAGCGCGTCGACGAACTCGATCCCGTCGATCTCGGCCAGGCGCTCGGACGCGTTGGTGGACCCGTTGGTGTCCGCCTCGGCAGCCTTGGCGAACCAGTCGCGTGCCTCGTCCGCACGGCCGGCGCCGATCAGCGCGTCAGCGTAGGCGTAACGCAGACGCGCGGTCCACGGCTGCACGGAGTTCGAGCCGAGCTCGGCGCACTCCAGGGTGACCACGGCGGCGTCGAACTGCTCCATGTCGCTGCGGGCACCCGCAGCAACCAGGCGCATCTCGATC
>Ga0302314_10013903_pt1 | contig 13803 bp, 11 predicted proteins | sample III_Palsa_N2_3_FD_200533 | JGI IMG/M metagenome (GOLD analysis project Ga0302314, IMG submission 200533) | Peat permafrost microbial communities from Stordalen Mire near Abisko, Sweden - III_Palsa_N2_3 | ecosystem: Environmental > Terrestrial > Soil > Palsa > Peat permafrost | place: Sweden... | reverse complement strand
CTTGGAACGAGGTCACGAGATCGGCGCAGCGATCGGCGAGACCGGTCGCGGTCGCGCTTCCGGGGCGAGCGTCGACGCCCGAGGCGACCGCGAATGCGCGCATCTCGTCGTTCGGCTCGATTGCGATCGCGTGCGCTCCCGCCTCGGCGAGCGCGCGCGTCGAAATCCCGGTTCCCGCGCCGATGTCGATCGCGGTTGGCTGCGGCGCGAGCCCTTCGAGAATCGCAGCTATTGCGACGCTCGGATAGCGCGGCCGATACCGATCGTAGACGTCTGCGAGGCCGCTGAAGCGCGTCACGGTCCGGGACGGCTCGTTCATCGAAACGCTTCCGAATGAACTTCCGCTTCGAAACCGGTTGGTTCGCCCGGGGCGCCGCCCAGGGCCGAATCGATGACGTCGAAGCAGCGATCGACCTCTTCGTGCGTGTTGTAGTGCGCGAAGCTGAGGCGCACGGCCCGGCCGCGCGTCTCGGGCGCCAGGCGCGCCATCAGCCGCGGCGCGTAGTAGTCGCCGACGCGCGCCTCAATTTGCGCGACCTCGAAGCGCTCCGCCAACTCGTCGCTCGGCATCCCTTCGATGTTGAACGCAAACACCGGAAGGCGAGCCGACGACGGCGGCCGGCCGTAGAGCCGCAAGCGCGGTTCACGCTCGGCGAACTTCGTGCAGACGTACGCCGAAAGTTCGATCTCGTAGCGCGCGATCTCTTCGAGCGCAAGTCGCGGAAGCGCGGCGATGTCGCGGAAGTAACTCATCGTGCCGAGCCATCCGGCCATCGCTTCGTAGCTCTGCGTTCCGCACTCGAGGGTCCAGAAGCGCGGGTCGTGGCCCGGCGCGTGCGCGTCGTCGTTGCGGACGAAACGATCGAGCAGCGTGCGACTCGCATACCAGAAGCCGAGGTGCGGCGCGTACATCTTATAAGCGGAGAAGAAGGCGAAGTCGATCGCGGGATCGACCTCGAGCGCGAAATGCGGCAGCGCCTGCACGCCGTCGACCACGACGGTCGCGCGCGCGTTCTTTGCCAGTTGCGCGAGCCGCCCGACGTCAAAGACGGTTCCGGTCGCGTTGGAAGCCCACGGCAGGGCGACGAGCACCGGGGCGCGGTCGAGGAAGGCGCGGTACTTCGCTTCGTCGAGGTCGCCGTGTGCGTCGACCGGCACGACGTCGACCTGCGCGCCGAAGCGGCGCAGCCAAACCCACGGCGCGACGTTCGCTTCGTGATCGGCAGCCGTTACGACGACGCGATCGCCGCGCTGGACGACGCTCGCGAGCAGTCGCGAGAACGACATCGCGATCGTTGTCGCGTTGGCGCCGACCCCGTTGTGACTTTCGGAGACTTGCAGCAGCGCCGCGAACTCGGCTTTCGCCTGGTCGGCGAGCTCGCCGACCTTCGCGGTGCGCGCAAAGATCGACCCGCGTTGCGCGTTGTCGTAAGCCAGGTAGTGCTGCACGCGCTCGAGCGCGCTGTCGGGCAATTGCGAACCGGCGGCGTTGTCCGCAAGAATGCGCCCGTGAACGGCGGCGCCCATGACGGCCGGAAAACGATCGCCGTTCATACGCGCGCGGCAGCCGCTTCGAGAGCGCGATAGGCGCGCGAGACGACGTCGCGTCCGAGCGCACCGGCGATGAAACGCGAAGCGTCGCGGACGCGCGCGAGGTCGACGCCGGTTTCGATCCCCATGCCGTGGAGCATGTAGAGCAGATCTTCGGTCGCAAGATTCCCGCTCGCCCCAGGCGCGTACGGGCAACCACCGAGGCCGCCGCTCGAGCTATCGAAGATCGTGACGTTCATCTGCAGCGCTGCGACGACATTGGCGAGCGCAGTCCCGCGCGTGTCGTGGAAATGCATCGCGAGCCGCTCGACCGGCATCTGCGTCTGAAGCGCGCCCGCGACTGCGACGACTTGGTTCGGCGTGGCGACGCCGATCGTGTCGCCGATCGAGATCTCGTCGACGCCCATCTCTGCGAGCGCGTTCGCAACGCGCGCGACGTTCTCGACCGGAACCGCACCCTGGTACGGGCAGCCGAACGCGGTCGAGACGTACCCGCGAACCCAAATGCCCTCGGCTCGCGCCGCTTTCACCACGGCGCGAAAGGTTTCGAGCGACTCGTCGATCGTCATGTTGATGTTGCGCTGCGTAAACGCATCCGAAGCGGCGGTGAAGACCGCGATTGCCCGCACGCCGGCGGCGCGTGCGCGATCGAGGCCGCGCAAGTTTGGAACGAGGCAAAGATAGGTGACGCCCGGGCGGCGCTCGATCCCGGCCATGACCTCTTCGGCATCGGCGAGCTGCGGGATGGAACTCGGTCGCACGAACGACGTCGTCTCGATGACGGCAAGGCCGCTTGCGGACAGGAGATCGATGTAGTGGATCTTAGCGGTCGTGGCGACGACGCCGGACTCGTTTTGCAGTCCGTCGCGCGGGCCCATCTCGCAGACCTTGACGCGCGATGGCAACGACGACAGCGAAAGCGCGCTCATGCCGCGCGTTTCCCCCAATGTCCGGCGGCCAAACCCTTCCTTTTTTCTGTCATGCCTCAAGTTCCACGAGCGTGGCCCCTCCCGCGACGAGCGCTCCGGGGGCGACGGCGACGCTTTTCACGACGCCGTCCCGTGTAGCTTCGATGCGGTGCTCCATCTTCATCGCTTCGAGGACCACAAGGAGGTCGCGTTCCAGGACGGTGTCGCCGGGCCGCACCTCGACCTTGACGATCTTGCCGGGCATCGGCGAGACGATTGCCCCGAGGCCGGCCGCGGTGCCCCCGGTCGCTCCCAGCGCGGGCGGCGGCGCGAACGCGAAGCGGTAGCTCCGCGCGTCGTACACGACCGCGACGCCGCTCGGGTCGACCGTCGCGTGCCCGGCGAAGCGCTTGCCCTCCATGCGGACGACGATCCGGCCGCCCGCTACGTCCAGCTCGAATTCGCCGCTGGGGTCCCCGCGGAGCTGCCAGGTTTCGTCGCCGCGCTGCGAACCGGTGACCGCGAACGTCCGGCGCGTGCCGGCGAGCCGGACCGGGATGCCCGCGTGCCCGACCCGCCAGGCGCGCGGGTCGCTGAGTACCGCTGCGATTGCGATCAGCGCGGCTTCCTGCGGCTCCTCGGCCGAGCCGTCGATGAGGCCGGCTTGTTCGACGAGGAATGCGGTCGTCGTATTGCCTTCGCGGAACGCCGCGTTGCGTGCGATTCCAAGGAGGAGCGGCAGGTTGGTGCGCACGCCGTCGATGCGGAACGTTTCGAGGGCTTCGCTCAAGCGCGCGACGGCGCTGTCGCGATCGGGTCCGAAGGCGATCAGTTTCGCGAGCATCGAATCGTAGTGAATCGAAATCTCGCTGCCCGCGCGCACCCCCGCATCGAGGCGAATGCCGGGGCCGGCCGGCGGTTCGAAGCGCACGATCGTTCCGGTGGCCGGCAGGTAGCCGTTGCCGGGATCCTCGGCATTGATCCGCGCTTCGATCGCCCAGCCGCGCGGCACGACGTCGCGCTGCGCGAGATCGAGACGCGCACCCGAAGCGATCGCGAATTGCAGACGCACGAGGTCGAGTCCGTACACGAGCTCGGTGACGGGATGCTCGACCTGCAGCCGCGCGTTCATCTCTAAGAAGTAGAAGTCGCGGTTTGCGTCGAGGAGAAATTCGACGGTCCCGGCGTTCGTGTAACCGACCGAGCGCGCCGCGCGCACGGCGGCCGCGCCCATCCGTTCGCGCAACTCGGCGTCGAGCGCGACCGACGGCGCTTCTTCGACGACTTTCTGATGGCGGCGCTGGATCGAGCACTCGCGCTCGCCGAGATGGATGGTGTTGCCGTGCGTATCGGCGAGAATTTGAAATTCGATGTGGCGCGGGCGCACGAGGTATTTTTCGAGCAGCACGGTGTCGTCGCCGAAAGCGGCCAGCGCTTCGCGTTTTGCCGATTCGAGGGCTTCGTCGAACTGCGCGAGGTCCGTGACGACGCGCATCCCGCGCCCACCCCCGCCGGCACTGGCTTTGACGAGCACGGGCGTACCGATGCGTTCGGCCTCGGACCGAAGCGCTGCGGGGCTTTGATCGGCGCCGTCGTAGCCGGGGACGACCGGCACGTCGTGTTCGCGCGCGCGGCGCTTAGCTTCGATCTTGTCGCCCATCGCGGCAATCGCTTCCGGCGTCGGGCCGACGAAGACGAGCCCGGCGTCGCGGGCCGCGCGCGCAAACGGCGCACGTTCGGAGAGGAAACCATAACCGGGATGGACGGCGTCGGCGCGCAATTCGCGCGCGGCCCCGATAACGCGCGCGATGTCGAGATACGATTCGGCCGCGGGCGCCGGGCCGACGCACGCGGCATCGTCCATGAACTCGAGGTGATACGCGTGCGCGTCGGCTTCGGAGTAGATGCCGAGCGGCACGATCCCGCCCTCGCGGGCCGCGCGCGCGATCCGCACGGCGATCTCGCCGCGATTCGCGACGAGCAGCCGCCGGATCGGCTTCACGCCATCCACGCAGCCGGCCGCTTTTCGAGAAACGCGCGCAATCCGTCCTGACCTTCGGCGCTGGTCCGCTGCGCGGCGATCGCTTGGGCCGTCGTCTCGAGCGTCGCGTCGTACGGTTCTTCCCGGACGCGCGCGAACAGCGCTTTGGTCGCGGCGATCCCGGTGGGGCTTGCGCTGCGCACTTCGTTCGTTACGCGATCGATCGCGGCATCCAGATCCGCTTCCGTTGCGACGACTTCGTGGACGAGCCCGATCGCAAGCGCGCGCGCCGCGCTGAAGCGCTCGCCGGTGAGTGCCAGCGCGCGCGCGTGCGAGCTGCCGATCTTCGCGAGCACGAATGGCGAGATGACGGCCGGCATGATCCCAAGCTTCGTTTCGGTGAAGCCGAAGAGCGCATCGGCCGAAGCGATTGCGACATCGCAGCACGCGACGAGGCCCGCACCGCCGCCCAAAGCTGCGCCGTGAATTCTTCCGATCACCGGCTTCGTGAGGCGGTCGAGCGTGCGGAACATGCGCGACATCGCGCGCGCGTCCTCGAGATTCGCCTCGCGAGTGAGGTCGAGCGAGGCGCGCATCCAGTTGACGTCGGCGCCGCCGCAAAACGTTTTGCCCGCGCCCGAGAGAACGACCGCGCGCACGCCGGCGTCGGCATCAAGCCGTTCGAAGGCGGACCGCAACTCGGCGATGAGCTCGGCATTGAAGGCGTTTCTCACCTCGGGCCGGGCGAGTGCGAGGTGCGCGACCGGTCCGTCGCGGCGCACCGTCAGCAGGGTGGGCTCCATCCGGGCCGCTTTTCGCATGGCGTTGTCGGCTCCCTTACCGTGGCGACCGGCTCGGGGTGATAGGATGCGGGCATGGATGCAACCGCCGGTTCGTCGGCACCGCTGCCCCGGGCGCGCTCGAGCGAGGCCGGTGTGGTCGTCCGGCGCCACTCGCTCGTGACGCGAACGACGCACTGGGTCGTCTTCATCGCAATGATCGTGCTGACGATGAGCGGGCTGCAGATCTTTAACGCGGCGCCATATCTCGACGCCTCCGACAAGAGCGATCCCGCGCGTCGCGTCCTCTCGCTCGATGGGCGCACTACGCCCGCCGGCTCCGTCGGGGTGACGACGATCCTCGGCCACGAACTGACGACGACGCATCTGCTCGGCTACACCGACGACGGCCAGGGCGGCGAGACGGCACGCGGCTTCCCCGGCTGGATCACGTTCCCGGGTTATCAAGATCTCGCGGGCGGCCGCCGCTGGCATTTCTTTTTCGGCTGGGTTCTCGTGCTTGCGGGCGCGGTGTACCTGATTTGGGGCATCGGACGGGGGGAGCTGTCGCTGCTCATTCTACGGCCATCCGATCTGCCGAAGTTGTGGCCGATGCAAGCCTACTACCTCCGGCTGCGCAAAGAACCGCCCGATCACGGTAAGTACAATCCGCTGCAGAAGGCCGGATATACGCTCGTGCTGTTCGTGCTCACGCCGTTCGTGATCGTGACGGGCCTCGTGCTCGCGCCGGGATTTGATGCGGTCGCGCAACCGATCGTGTGGCTGCTCGGTGGACGTCAGTTCGCGCGCACGTGGCATTTCGTTGCGATGCTCGCGTTCATTGGGTTCTTCTTCGGGCACGTCTTCTTGGTCGTCGCGACCGGCTTCGTCAACAACATGCGCAGCATGATTCTCGGCACGTACCGCCTCGGCAAACATGAAGGGACGGGGCCGTGAAGCGCAAGGTCTTCGTTGCTTCAAGCATCGCCGCAGCGCTTGCCGGCTGCGCGAAGATCACCAACGGTCTCAACGAGTGGCAACCGGCTCAGCCGATTCTGAACTCGGCGGAGACGCTCAATCAGGCGATCATTGGAACGCGTGGGACGGCGCGGTTGTACAGGCCTGGAGACGTCACGCTCGACTATCCGGTAAACAGCCTCGATACGCCGCATCAGCCCGAGTACTTGTCGCTCATCGAAAGCGATTTCACGACGTATCGGCTGCCGGTCGGCGGGCTCGTCGACCATCCGCAAACCTTCACGCTGCGTCAGCTTCGCGCGCTCGCCACGCTCGACCAGATCACCCGCCACGACTGCGTCGAAGGCTGGAGCGTCGTCGGTGCCTGGCGCGGGTTGTCGCTCGGTTCGTTCTTGAAGCTCGTGCGCCCGAAGCCCGAGGCGCGTTACGTCGTCTTCTATTCGTACGATCACGACCAGAGCGGCCAGCAGTTCTACGGCAGCCTCAATATGGCGCAGGCCGTCCACCCGCAGACGATGCTCGCCCTCGACCTCAACGGCAAGCCGATCGACGCCGCCCACGGCGCTCCGGTCCGCCTGCGCGTCCCGACCCAGCTCGGCTACAAGAGCACGAAGTGGATCCGGAACATCGCCCTGGTCTCCAACTTCAAGGACATCTTCGGCGGCCAAGGCGGCTACTGGGAAGACGCCGGCTACGCCTGGTACGCGGGCATCTGAGCTCCCGCTCGGCGTTGCTACTTTCGACTTTCCGGTCGCTTATTGGGCACTTTGGTCCCAAAAGACGTTAATTAGGGTCCTAAGGCGCACATGTGATCCAGGTCACATAACGTACAGTGTCCTCACCTTGCTCCGGGTTTCAGGCCCTGGAACTTTTTTTGTTGTTACAGAGGACTTGAAATGGAATTGGTTGCCTTCTTTTCCGGGGTGTCGAGCTTCGCGATGCACCTCAGCGGATTCGCCTCGCTTTTGAGCCACATGGTGATGCTCCCGATGAATGGTTGGGGCGGATTGGCTGAGAGTGGTTGGGGCGCTTTAGCACCGTAAGGTTCTCGTCGAAGGGAAGTCCGCCGACCTAAGGTGTCGCTTGGAGTTCGGCCGATAAGCTCGGTGAGAGGGGTTTAGCCCGCCTCTCACCGTCATCGACCATCGACGAAAGGGTACCGCTGAGAAACTCGGCCGCTGCGCCGCCTGACGGCGAATCCGACACTGCTCTGCTAGCGTATCGGGTGGCTGACTTTGCCCTCTGCGCGGAAACGCTCTCGCGTAGCGGTAGCCTGTCGGCAGTCGCGTTGCGAGCGCGTGCACTTTTGCGGTGCGGCCACTATGGCGAAGCACTTTCGGCGGTGTCCGCGATCGAGCTGGATGGTGCTCCGGACGGCTGCGCGGCGGAGATTCTCGCTCTGCGAGCGTCGGCGTTTTCCTTGCTCAACGATCATCGGGCTGAGGCCACGCTTGTGGATGCCCGCGCGCGCGCCTACTCGTCCGGTTGTGCTGCGGTAGAGTGCGAAGTTGAATACCTGGCCGCCAGGCTTAGCTGGATGGAAGGCCGCGTCGTCGAGGCGTTGGTTGGTGTAGAGCGGGTGCTGGCGGTCGGGCACGGGCCCTCCTGGCTCGACTCTGGGCGAGCCGAGCCTTGGAGGTCAGCAGCCTACTGGCGCGCACGTGCGCACGAACTGCGCGGCGTTAGCGAGGCTCTCAGAGAGGATTACGCGGCTCAAGCCGTCTCGCTGATGGCTGCGTTCGAGGAGTTCGATAGCGGACCGGTCATCGATCTGTTCGCCGAGGCGTCGATGCTTCGCAACCTGGCGATTCTTGCGCGAGACGTTGCATCCCCGGAGATTGCCGAGTATGTTCGCAGTCGCAGCGAAGCGGTTGCTTGGAATCAGAACACCGCGTCCCTCGAATTCGAAGTTTTTCGCGCACTCGGATGGAGCCAAGCTCGTTACGGGGACCACCTCGGGGCATTCCGGTATCTGCGCCGGTCCGCGGAGGTTGCTCCGTCGGCGGCATTGCGAATCCGCGCAATCGTGGACCGTACCTTTTTGGGGCACGAACTTGGTGAGAACGACGCGGCGAGTTATGACTTCAATCTTGAGGTCGAGATTGCCAATGGCGTCAACTGGGACGAATTGAGTGGCGTCGAGCGATCGACGCTTTACGCGCTCGCAGCCGGCGTTGCGCCGATAGACCCCGGGCAAGCCCGTCGCCTGATCGATCGCTACTTTTCAATAGAATCACCCGTTTCCCCAAGCGAAATCTTCAAGCGCGACCGTCGCCAACGCGCCGATGAATGCTCCGCCCATGCCGCAGTGCTTGTTGCTGAGGGCGAACGCGAACGCGCGATCTCCCTGCTTCAAGAAAGCTTTCGGATCTGGTCCGAAGTCGGCTACGCCTGGCGCGCCGCGACCGTTGCCGCCGACCTCGCCGAACTTACCGGCGAAAGGCGCTTCTTTGACGTCGCCGCTCGTGAAGCGGCGAACCAGCCGCATTCGTGGTTGGCCCGCAGGCTCGCCGCCCTCGAAACCGCTCACTCCGCTTCTTAAGCGCGGCCTTAATCTCACGGCCACTGCGCTTAGTCGCTTAGCATGCGAGAGAGCGCTTGTTGGTATGAACTTCTTACTAACAGTTACATCGCAGGAGTAGGTCTTTCGGCCTGAAATGAAGGGTTTAGGGCCTAAAGGCGGATGTGTGTTCCTGATCACAGCTCGTACGCTTGCAAGGCCTTGCAGCCGGCTAATCCCCGGGCTCTTCGTCCATCCAAAGGACTTTCAATGTTAGCCGTAATTTCATTCGCCCCAGTAGTTTGCCACGTTTACCTCGCCGATTTCTTTGGTCTAGGAACCTTGATAGGCCATAGCCTTATAAGCATCTTGGAAGGCTGGGGCGCTGGGCAACTAGGCTGATCTCGGTGCTCCGGCCAGCCGGAGCTGATTGTCGGTGTTGTAGGAGAATGTGCCTTCGGAGCCGATACTGAGGGGAGGGCGGGTTTCCGCCCTTGTTTCTTTTGGTTTAAGGGAGAGCTCTGAGCAAGACGGTTACGCGACTAAGACCGCGTAAGGGTAATTTCGAGACGGCACTGCGGGCGTTCTGCAGTGCCGACTTTGCCTTTTGCTCCGAGGCGCTCAGCGAGTACTCCACACCGCAGGCTTCAGCGTTACGCGCTCGGGCATTCGTGCGCGCCGGACGCTACACCGAGGCACTAGCCACGATAGCTGCCCATGACACCGCCCGCCTTTCGCATGACGATGGCGGTGAGTTGCTCATACTCAAGGCGTCAGCGATGGTCGGGCTCCGAGATCCGGAGGCTGAGCAAACCCTCGTGGAGGCCCGCGCTCGCGCATTCTCTTCCGGTTCCCCCGCCCTCGAATGCGAGATCGAGTACATAAGTGCGTTCCTCGCTTGGACTCAAGGCCGTCTCGACGATGCTCTCAACGGAGTCGACCGAGTGCTCGAGGTGAGCGAGAACTGGCCCGGATGGGTGCAACGGCCTCCGGAGGGCCCGTTCTTTTCGCCGAGTTACTGGCGCGCGCGTGCTTACGACCTGCGTGGTCTGACCGAAGCACTTTGCGAAGACTATGTCGCGCAGGCCCAATCGCTAGCAAAGGGCTTCGAAGAGTTCGATCGCGCGCAGGTAGTCGATCTTCGCGTTGAGGCCGCGATGCTTGCCAATTTAGCCGTCCTCGCGCGAGATCTCGAAGAGCCTGATCTGTGCAACTATGTGTCGGATCGAGCCCAACGGATAGCTTGGAATGACCATACTGCTCTTTTCGAATACGAAGTTTATCGTGCACTTGCTTGGGGCCGTGCCCGGATGGGAGACCACTTGGCGGCCTTCCGCTTCTTCCGTCGCTCCGCGGATTGCGCTCCGAGTCTCGCTCTTCGAGTAACGTCGGTGGTCGATCGTAGCTTTCTGGCCCGAGAACTCGGGGAACTCGTTACGGCGACTGAGGATCTCGAATACGCTGCGCGTCTAACAAAATCTATTGATTGGGAGACGTGTAGTGGTCCGGAACGGGCAGCCCTCTTCACGCTCGCTCACCGCATCGCGCCGTGTGATCCGAAGGAGGCGCGCCGTCTCTACGATCGTTACTTGGCCTTGAAGTCGCCCGTATCTCCCTTGGAAATGCCGGCGAGCGGCAATCGCCGCCATCGGGCCAACGAGTGTGCCGCTCACGCGGCGGTATTGGTTGCCGAAGGGCATCGCGAGCGCGCTATTTCGCTCCTTCGAGAAAGCTTCCAAATCTGGTCCGAAGTCGGGTACGTCTGGCGCGCCGCGACCGTTGCAGTCGACCTGGCCGAGCTCACCGGTGAAACGCGGTTCTTTGAAGTCGCAGCTCGCGAAGCGGCAAAGCAGCCGCATTCGTGGCTGGCGCGCAGGGTTGGCGCACTCGCCGCCCGGCAGCCGACAGCGGTAGGCTCCTCGCCGCAAGGCTGACACCGGGTCCGGCGTGAAACGACGCCGCATGCGTCGTGTTCTCGTTTCGCTTGTCTTGGCGGCGGCAATCGTCGCGTGCGGGTTTCCCGTTCGGCCTTTGCGCGCGGCGGATGCAGGGGCGGCGCCCGCGCCGTCGCCGATTGCCGACGCTAGATCGAACCTTGATTCCCTCGTTGGTTGGCCATCCGGGCAGAGCGTGGTCGACGAACGTAAATGGGAGGATCAGTTCATTGCGGTGCCCTCGCCCGAGAACGCGATGGCAATCGAAGAGAAGCTTTCGTCGGTGCCGCATCGCGCGGGGACTCCGGCGGATTATGCGACGGCGCAGTTCGTTTCGGAGCGCCTCAAGGCCGACGGGTTCGACGTGGAGATGGTGCCGTTCGAGGTGCTCTACACCAACCCAACTTCGCAGACGCTCGAGTTGACGGCGCCGCAGCCTCACCCGTTTGATCTGCTCGAAGGCAAGCCCGGGCATCATACCGATGCGGAGAAACTTGCCGGCCCGTCGTTCATGGAAAATTCCGGCGACGGCGACGTCACGGGGCCAATCTTCTATCTCAATCACGGGACGCCCGACGATTGGGCAGCCTTCGACGACATGGGTGTGACGATGCCGCCCGGATCGATCGTCATCGAACGCATCGGCGCGTCCTCGCGCGATCCCCAGCTTGGCGCGAAGAGTTGGGAGTTACTCAAGAAACATGGCGTCGCGGGCCTCATCGTCTACTGGGATCCGATGGACGACGGCGTGTACGGCGGCGAGACGTGGCCGAACGGCAACTGGAAAAACGCGTACATGACCGAGCGCATCGGCGGTCCGAAGCCCGGCATCGGTGCGATCGCACCGCCGGGCGACCCGACGCTCCCGGGCGAAGCGCCGTTCCCCGGCAAAAAACATCTCGCGTGGGAGCAGACGCAGCACGCCGACATCCCTGAGATGGACGTGACGCAGTCGGTCGCGCGCACGTTGCTCGCCGGGATGACCGGCCCGGTCGTGCCGCACGACTGGCATGGTGGTTTCGAGATGGTCGAACGCGTCGGCGGAAACGAGAAAGTCCACCTCGCCGTCAAGATGGAGCGCAAGCTCGTGACGATTTGGGTCGTAATCGGCACGATGGAGGGCGCGACGAAGCCGCACGAATTCGTCATGATCGGCAGCCACCGTGACGCGCAAACGTTCGGTGCAATCGACCCCGGCAGCGGGACGACCGTCATGATGCAGGACGCCGACGCCTTCAAGAAGCTTCACGACGCCGGCTGGCGCCCGAGCCGTTCGATCGAGATCGCCTCATGGGATGGTCACGAACTCGGCCTTTGGGGCTCGATCTCGCTCGCGTACGCGCACCAAGATTTTCTGCGGAAGCATGTCGTGCAGTACATCAACACCGATCAACTCACGAACGGCCCGCCGTTCGTCGCCTCGATGAGTCCCGAGCTCTGGGCCTTCGGTCACGAGATCGCATCATACGTCAAAGGCCCCGACGGCAAACCGCTGATCACCGTCGACACGCCGAAGAAGCCGGTGACGGTCCCACCGGGCGGCGGTTCGGATCATCAGATCTTCATCTATTGGCTCGGTATCCCGAGCTCGACGACCGGCTTCTACGGTCACTTCGGCGCGCACCATAGCGCCGAGGACAACATTGAGGGCATCAAGACGTACGATCCCGGCATGAAAGAAGCCGTCGCCATGGCGCAGTTCACCGGCGTTCAGGCGATGCGCGCCGCCGGCGCCGTCGAGATGCCGCTCCGCCTAACCGACGTCGCGACCCAACTCGTCAAGGACATCGACGCCGCAAAGAAACTCGACCAGTACGACGGCATCGACCTGAGCGCGCTGCGCGACAAAGCCATGGCTTACGAGGCTGCGGCGAAAGCGTTCGACGCGCGCCTGCTCGCGGCCGAACATTCCGGCGATCCGTCCGCCCTCGATGGCCTCGAGAAGAAGGCGAAGATCGCGCGCGACGTTTTCTGGATGCCGAACGGCCTCACGTACAACAAGTACTGGCACACGATCGACCGCAACGTTATCCCCCTCCCCGAACTCAACTACGCCGCTTTCGAAACGACCAACCGCGACGCGGATATGAAAACGGCGCTCGACCGTCTCGAAACCTGCATTCAGAAGGCAACCGACGCGTTAGGGTGAGCGCCGAACGAAGATAACGTCAAACGAACTCAATAAGCGACTCTTATTGAGTTGTACATGGCCCACGCAGCCACACGAAAGCGGATCAAAATTTTGTCACCCAGAGCGGAGCGCCCCTTCGCAGGCTCAGGACAGGCTCCGGCGCGCAGTCGAAGGGCCGACGGTGCAAGGCCAGATCCCGTCGGCGCTTCGACGAGCTAAGCATGACAAGCGCGGAGGAGGTCGTCATGCGTATTCCGCACGAAACGTACTCCTTTCGTATGTCGAAGCTGATCTACATCACCAGTACGTCGCTCGACGGTTGCGTGGAGGACGACACCGGTGCCTTCGATTGGGTCAATCCCGATCAAGTACACGCGTTCATCACTGAGTTGGTGCGGCCGATCGGAACCTATCTCTATGGGCGGCGACTCTATGAGACGATGGCCTACTTTGATGCGCCGGTGATCGAGGACTATCCACCCGAACACCGCGACTTCGCACGGGTCTGGCAGAAGGCCGAGAAGATCGTCTTTTCACGAACGCTGGCAGGCGCTACGAGACGCAACACGCGTGTCGAGCGGGACTTCAACCTCGAGGTTGTTCGGAAGCTCAAGCGTGAATCGGAGCACGACATCAACATTGGCGGCGCCGAGCTTGCGGGGCTTGCGCTCGAAGCCGATCTCGTCGACGAATGTCACCTGTTTCTCAACCCGATAGTCGTCGGCGGCGGAAAGCCGGCATTCCGAGCCGCCTTACGACGGAATCTCGAACTGCTCGAGACGCGCCGTTTCAGCACCGGAGTAATCCACGTGCGCTATCGCATACGAGGCGTTACTCCTTAAGGAACTAGACGACATCGGCACAGAGGGCCGTCCCTCCCTAAGAGTTGCAGCTAAGCCGGGCTTGAAGAGCTCGGGCTACCGATTGAGGCTCGGCCGCAGGGCTCTTCTCGAAAACTGACCTGACGTCGTAAAGAACCGGGGCGGCTTCGGCGATCGCGGAGCACGCCTTCATGTGTCTCTGCGCCTCGGGATTTTTCAG
>Ga0302314_10013900_pt1 | contig 13807 bp, 15 predicted proteins | sample III_Palsa_N2_3_FD_200533 | JGI IMG/M metagenome (GOLD analysis project Ga0302314, IMG submission 200533) | Peat permafrost microbial communities from Stordalen Mire near Abisko, Sweden - III_Palsa_N2_3 | ecosystem: Environmental > Terrestrial > Soil > Palsa > Peat permafrost | place: Sweden... | reverse complement strand
CCGCAGTTGGCCCACGACGATGCTGAGCACGACCAGCAGCCGGGCGGTGAGCAGCGCCGAGCGCTCGGGCTCCTGCTCGGTGCCGGCGCCCGGGCCGGGGCCGCTGTGCAGGATCCGGGCGTCGGCATAGCCGCTGGTGGGGCGGATCTGCGGGTAGCGTTCGGGGACCGGGCGGTTCAGCCGCGGCTGGTCGCTGCCGGGGTGGTAATCGGGCGGGAAGCTCATGGACCGTCAGTTCCCTTCACCGTTGGCGCGTTGATGGCAGGTGATGGCGTCGGCCCGGGGGTGGGCCGCGCCGAGGCGGCCGCAGGCGGCGGGCGGTACGGTCTCGTCCGCGTACGCCGTGCCGATCGCCCAGATGCTGCCGTCGGCCCGCTCCTGCATCAGCACCTTGGGCAGTCCGCGCGGGGGCGGCCCCTGGGTGACCTGGCCGGTGCGGATGTCGAACGCGCCCTCGTGGCAGGGGCAGTAGAGCTCGCCCTCCTCGCCGCGGTCCTCGCGCCACAGCACGCCGCAGGCCAGATGGGTGCAGACGGTGGAGTAGCCGACCACGCCGCCGTCGGCCAGTCGGACCGCCATGGCCCGGTCGTATGCGCCCGGATAGGTGAAGAGCACGGCCTGGCCCGGCGCGAGCCGGTCGGCTGCCTCCGCGTCGCCGTGCCGGTGCAGCACCCCGGCGGAGACGGCGAGGCTGCCGACCGTCAGCCCGCCGGAGACGGTGGTCATCACGCGCAGGTAGTCGCGGCGCGAGGTCAGCGAGTCAGCGCTGAGGTGGTCGCGCAGGACCTGCTGCGACCGGCCACGGAGGGCCACGGCGCGCGCCGGTTGCCGGACGCGCACCGGGCCCTGGGCCCTGGGTGTCAGCGTCGGTGGAGGGTCTGCAGGGCCTCGATGAGGATCTTGGGGTCGTGCTGACCCTTGTAGACGCCGGGGGGCTGCCTGTCGAGGCCGAGCAGTCCGGCGACGGCGGTCCATGCGGTACGCACGGAGTACTCGACGGTGAAGACGACGTCGTCGGGGACCTCGGCGTACTGGCCGATGAACGCCAGGTTGGTGGAGCCCTTCGGGACGACCTGGGGGCGGTCACCGGCCTTGCGGACCAGGAACTGGCTGGTGATGTAGGGCATCATCGCCGGGATGACGATCGAGCCGTCCAGGATCTGCTGACGCTCGTCGAAGCGCAGGTGCTGCAGGACCTCGTCGAGGATCTCGCGGCCGGTGCACTCGCGCATGGGCTTCTTGACGAAGTCACCGGGCTTGTCGGGGAACAGGGCGTAGCCCCACCACACGAAGGTGTCCTCGGGCTGCTCGCGGAAGTGCGGCTGGTGGTTCAGGACGATGGTCAGCAGCCAGTTGGAGTCCTTGAACGTGATCAGACCGCCCTTGCCGGCCTCGCTTCCGCTGAACTGCTCCATGAGCTTGAAGAAGACCGGGTCCTTGGTGGTGACGGTGAAGGACTCCCAGGTGGAGTCCTTCACCGAGGAGTCGAACACCCTGGGGTTCCCCAGCCCCGGGCGCTTGTTCGCCAGGGTGTGCCACAGCGCCCAGGAGCCGCTGGAGGTGGCGGTGTCCAGCGCCGGCACGGTGTCGGTGGATCCCAGGGTGGAGTTCGCCGTCATCGACCCGTTGGTCACCATCACCAGGTCGCGCGGGCCGATCGGGGTCTCCTCGGCCTTCCCGCCGCGGGTCCAGGTGATGGCCTGGGCCGTGAGTGCGTCGCCGGGGGCCAGGCGCAGGTCGGTGACCCGGGTGCCCAGCTGCAGGGTGACGCCCTGGTCGGTGAGCCACTTCAGCAGCGGGCGCACGATGGAGTCGAACTGGTTGAACTTGGTGCGGTAGATCCCCGACATGGAGTCGAAGGTCTTGAACAGGTGCACGAAGCGGTTGAGGTAGCGGCGGAACTCGATGGCGCTGTGCCAGGGCTCGAAGGCGAAGGTGGTGCACCACATCGCCCAGAAGTTGGTGGAGAAGAACTCCTCGTGGAACAGGTCGGCGATGCGCTTGCCGTCCAGGAGCTTCTCCGGGGTCGCCACGCACGCGACCAGTTCCAGCCGGTCGCGCTCGGAGAAGGTCATCGAGTGCGCGTCGATCACCGTGCCGTCCGCGTCGATCAGGCGGGCGTGGTCGTCCCAGGCGAAGTCCTCGTGGAACGCGAAGGTGTCCTCGGTCACCGACTTCGTCGGGTCGTCCAGCGAGGGGATCGAGGACAGCAGGTCGTAGGTGCAGTCGAAGTGCACCTCGAACATCCGTCCGCCGCGCATGGTGTAGCCGGTCTCCGGGGAGCCCGCCGCGTCCAGGCTGCCGCCCTCGCGGTCCTGCTCCTCCAGGATCACGATGTCCGACCCGGAGAACCCGCCCTCGCGGATCAGGAACGCCGCCGCTGCCAGCGACGCAACCCCACTGCCCACCAGATAAGCTCTCGCCACAACCATCCCTCAGTCCATGTCCGCAGGAGCGATACGGCTGCAAGGGATCCCCGTTGGCGCCACGGGTGACACGCTGAGCGGATCCAAGTCGCCGGGATGGCCGAGACCCGGCGCGGCCGGGAGCACGGGGCGGCAGCGCTACGGCTTGCGGGCGAGGCCCGCGTACGACATCACCTCGTGGTCCTTCAGCACCGGGCTGTCGTCCAGGTCGGGGTGCCAGCGGTTGATCAGCACCACGCCGGGCTCGTCCAGTTCCAGTCCGGTGAAGAATCGCTCCACCTGCGCGAGGGTGCGCAGGTGGTTCTCGATGCCCGCCTCCCGGTAGCGCCGGGACGCCACCTCGGCCTGCTCGGGCGCGGAGTCGCCGGTGCCCGTGGTGAGCGCGAGGAAACTGCCGCTGGGCAGGGCCTCCAGCAGTTCTTGGACGAGCGGGAGGGCTGCTTCGTCGGACAGGAAGTGCACCAGGTTGACCAGGGTCAGTGCCACCGGCCGGCCCAGGTCCAGGGTGCCGCGCAGCGCCGGGTCGGCGAGGAGCTTCTCGGGGTCGCGCAGGTCGCCGTCCATGTACGCGGTACGGCCCTGGGGAGTGCTGGTGAGCAGGGCGCGCGCGTGGGCGAGCACGATCGGGTCGTTGTCCACGTACACGACCCGGGAGGCCGGCTCGATCGCCTGGGCGACCTCGTGCAGGTTCGGGGCGGTGGGGATGCCGGTGCCGATGTCCAGGAACTGCCGGACTCCGTGCGTCTCCACCAGACGGCGGGTCAGCCGGTGCATGACGGCGCGGGCCGCGCGGGCGGAGGCACGCGATCCCGGCCACTGCGCGGCGATCTTGTCACCGGCTTCGCGGTCGGCGGCGAAGTTGGTCTTTCCACCCAGCATGTAGTCGTACACCCGGGCGGCGTGCGCGCGGTCGGTCTGCAGATCGACCGTCGGTATCGGATCGTGCTGATCCGGCCTCATCCAGGAGGCAACCTCTGGCCTCTCCACTCGCAGCATCCCCTTGCGTCGTTAGTACCCAACTGAACCATAGGGGATGATGCGTCGTCAGCGCCAAGCAGTGGCCGTTATTCAGCGAGGTTCTGGGTGCCCAGGACGGCGAGCAGCGCGAGGCGTTCGGCGTCCTCGGTGCCGGGCTCGGCCGTGTAGACCATGATGCGCAGGTCACTGCCCCCCACGCTGAGGGGTCAGCAGGCTGCTGCCGGTCGCCCCGCGGCTGCCGGAGCCGAGACGGTCGGAGCGGAGGCGGTGGTCCGGTCGCGGTCCGGCTCGGCGGGCAACGCCGCCGCGGGGGCGGTCCGGCGGTGGGCCTCCAGCCGGGCCGGACTGGGCCAGCGCACGTCCTTGGCCCAGCCGGCCCGCTCCAGCAGACGGATGACGGCGGCGCTCAGGTCGATCTGTCGGCGGTCCACGCCGTGGCGGGCGCAGGTGGGGTCGGCGTGGTGCATGTTGTGCCAGCTCTCCCCGAACGACAGCAGCGCCAGCGGCCAGAGGTTCGTCGCGCGGTCGTGGCGACGGGTGCGGAACGGGCGCTCACCGATCATGTGGCACAGCGAGTTCACGCTCCAGGTCACGTGCTGCAGTACCGTGACCCGCACCAGGCCCGCCCACAGCAGGGCGGTGAGCGCGTCGTGGAGCGAGCCGCCGATCGCCCACCCCAGGCCGAAGGGCAGGGCCAGGGACAGGACGCACAGCGCGGGGAAGGCCGCGGAGACCATGCGCAGGTCACGGTCGGCGAGCAGGTCGGGGGCGTAGCGTTCGGGCGGCGTGTGGTCGGCGCTGAACAGCCAGCCGATATGTGCGTGGGCCAGGCCGCGCAGTTGCCCGCGCATGGTGGTGCCGTAGCGGAAGGGTGAGTGCGGGTCGCCGGGGCGGTCGGTGAAGGCGTGATGGCGGCGGTGGGTGGCGACCCAGCCGGTCACGTCACCCTGGAAGCTCATCGACCCGGCCACCGCGAGCACGATCTTGAGCGCGCGGTTGGGCGTGAAGCTCTTGTGGGTCAGCCCGCGGTGGAGTCCCACCGTGACCCCGAGGCAGGTCAGCGTGTAGAACACCGCGGCGAGCATGACGTCCACCGGGTTGATCAGCCGCCCCCACAGCACCCACCCCGCGAGCACGACCGCGAGGAACGGAAACGCCACGATCAGGGCGGTGGCCGCCACCTGCCATCCCTGCGGACGCGCGCCGGGGGCGGGCCGGGCGGTGGGGAAGGGCTCGGTGCCGTCGTAGGTCGGTTGCCGCGACGCCGGGGCGTCATCGGGCAGCGCCGTCGTCGTGCTCTGGCTGTGCTGGGTACTGGGCACCGGGACTCCTGGCCGTCTGGTGAGCGACGCAGCCGGGGTCCGGGGCAGCAGAGGTGGCACCGCCGTCGCGGTCGCGCTCCCGAAGGCGACTTCGCTGTTCGCCCGGGAGCGGCACCTCTCCTCCAACCTAGTCCTCCGCACCGCCCTTGGCACGGCTCTCCGGGATACTTCAGCCGGATTTCTCGACGGGGCGCGCCGTCCCACCCACCGGCCCCAGCGGCAGGGTTCGTCGACCCGGGACGGGGCAGGCGTGGAACGACAAGCACGGCGCAGGGCTGTGGCTTCCCGGAGTGCCCGGGGAGTCCGCACCCGATCCGTTTCGCCTCGACTCGGCGGAACCGGCCGGGTCCCCTCTCGTCGTACGGAGGTTTCGCATGGGCATCATCGCCTGGATCGTTCTCGGGCTACTGGCCGGGGCCATCGCCAAAATGCTGATCCCAGGCAGGGACGGCCACGGACTGATCCTCACCACCCTGACCGGAGTCGCCGGTGCACTCCTCGGCGGGTTCGTTGCCACGCGGTTGTTCCACGTCGCGGGCCTCCAGGGGTTCTTCAACCTCTCGACCTGGCTCTGCGCCATCGCGGGCGCCGCAGCTCTCCTCCTCGTCTTCCACCTGGTCTCCGGGCAGAGCACCGGACGCAGTCGCGGCCGACGCTGACGATGCGGGATCGCGAGCGGTTCACCGTTGCGGGGTCCTGGCCGAGCGCCTCCAGCGCAGCGCGATGAGGACCAGGTCGGCGACCAGCAGCACGACTCCGATGACCAGCAGGTAGAGCATGCCCTTGACGACGGCCCCGATGATGCCCAGCACGATCGCGACGATGACCACGAACAGGAACAGGACCATTGCGGTGCCTCCTGGGCGGTGGGTCAGCGGCGGGCGAGCTGCCGCTCGCCTCCGGCGCCGGGTTCGTAGGCCAGACCGTAGTGCCGGAAGATCGCTTCCTCCTCGGTCGCGGGCAGAACGTCGTCGGTGCCGATCGAGGGACTCTCTTTCACCAGCGACTTGCTGTAGTTGACCTTGATGTATCCCGGTCCCGCGATCGCGTGGTCCAGGGGGACGAAGACCAGGCGGTGGCGGGTCGGCAGGCCGATCTGGACGGTGGCCATGGCCGGCTCGTCGGTGCTGGTGTCCACATACACCGCCTCCAGAATGCCGATCTTGTGGCCGTCGGAGTCCACGACACTGTGCATGCGCCACTCGCGGATGTCCGCCGCTTCGATCATCTCGCACCCTTCTCGGACGGTCTGCCGGGACCAGGGGCCCCGCCCCTGCGCCCCGCACACTCCCAGCCTGCTCCACCCCGCCCGGCGGCGCCAGAGCACCCTGCCGGGCAGGCCGACCCCGCTGCCGCGGGATCCGCACTACATTTGAGAGCAGCGCCGGGCAAGGGCCGGGCGCCACCGGACTCAAGGGGGCACCGTGCACGCCGGCGCACCGTACGCTTCCCGTGTCCACGACACGGGCCACCGTGGTCAGTGACCAGATGGCCGCCGTCCTGGCCCAGCTGCACCGCGGCGACTGGTCCGACCTGGCCCGGCGCGGAGCCCTGGCGCTGGGCGCGGACGGCCTGTCGGTGACCCTGATCCCGCGCAGTGCGGACCCGGTGGGGGAGGTCATGTGGTCCTCCTCCGCGCTCGCGCGCCGCTTCGACGATCTGCAGTTCACCCTGGGTCGCGGACCCGCCCTCGACACGGCCCGCAGCGGCCTGCCGGTGCTGGAGACGGACCTGCGAACGGTCAACGCCGAGCGCTGGGACACCCTGCCCGCCGAAGCCGAGCTCCTGCCCGTGCGCGCCGTCTTCTGCTTCCCCCTGGGCATCGGTGCCATCCGCCTCGGGGCACTGACCGCGATCCGGGCCACCTCCGGGGTGCTCGGGGGTCCGCAGACCCACGACGCCCTCGGCCTGGCCACCGCGCTGACCGCGCACTACCTGGACCGCTGGGAACCGCCCCGGACCCTCTACCGCGCCGTGGTCCACCAAGCCGTCGGCATGCTCAGCGTCCAACTCGCCCTGCCCCTGGCCGACGCCCTGCTGCGGCTGCGGGCCTACGCCTACCAGAGCGGACGCCCCGTCAACGACGTCTCCCACGACATCGTCACCCGCCACCTGCGCCTGGACAGGAACAGCGATGGCACCAGCACCCCGCCGGCACCGGAAGAGAAGGACTGACCCGCGATGACACCCGCGCAGCAACGCATCACCGAGGTCTTCGTGGAGGTCGCCGACTCCCTGACCGACGACTTCGACATCATCGACCTGCTCCAGCGGCTGTCCGAGCGCTGCGTGGAACTCCTGGACGTCTCGGCTGCCGGGATCCTGCTGGCGGACCAGTACGACGAGTTGCAGATCCTGGCCGCCTCGGACGAGAACACCCGGCTGCTGGAACTCTTCGCCCTCCAGCACGACCAGGGCCCCTGCGTCGAGTGCTTCCGCAGCGGCCAGTCCCATACCGACATCGACCTGACCACCGCCGGTGCCCTCGCCCGCTGGCCGCGCTTCACCGCCCAGGCCCGGCAGAGCGGATTCGTCCGCACCCACGCCATCCCGCTGCGGCTGCGCCAGCGCGTAGTCGGCGCCCTCAACCTCTTCCACGAGCAGCCGGGCACCTTCACCCGGGCGGACGAGCTGCTGGCGCGGGCCCTGGCCGACATCGCCACCATCGCGATCCTCCAGCAGCGCACCCTGCAGCACAGCCAGCTCGAACGCATCCAGCTGCAGACCGCCCTGGACACCCGCATCGTGATCGAGCAGGCCAAGGGCGTCCTCGCCGAACGCTGGCAGACCACCGTCGACGACGCCTTCGCCGTCCTGCGCAACCACGCCCGCAGCCGCCACCTGCGGATCACCGACCTCGCCCGCCGCGTCATCGACGGAGGCCTCGACACCGAAGCCCTCCTGCACGGCATGGACGTCACCCCCGGCGACGCAGGCTTCCCACCCCCGCACCACGAAGCCCCGTCCCCCGAACTCCCGCCGGACACCCCCGCGCCGACACCGGAGTGACCCTTTCCAACAGGCTCAGCGGGGCTCGGGCGCGACGGGCCCGATGACCGTGGCGGGGGTCTGCGCGCAGGACCAGTAGACCTGTCCGTCGTGCCGCTCGACGCGTCGGCCGGGGCGACCGCCGAGGTGCTGTACTCCAGCAGGCGGTCGACGTCTCCGTCCCGTCCGCCGTCCTGGTCGTCGTACGGGATGCGGCGCCGCACATTCCGGGATTGACTCGGAGCGGGGGTGACTCGATCCGTGCCGGTCCAAGGAGTACAACTGTGTCGACGCCGACAAAACCGAGCATTGTGTTCGTCCATGGCCTGTGGGCCGACGGCTCGTGCTTCAGCAAGGTGATCCCCACTCTCCAGAAGGAGGGGCACGAGGTGATCGCCGTCCAGAACACCCTGGAGAGTCTCGAAGGCGACGTGGACGCGGTCTCCCGCGCGCTGGCCCGGGTCAGTGCCCCGGCCATCCTGGTCGGCCACTCCTGGGGCGGCTTCGTCATCACCGCCGCCGGAACCGACGACCGCGTCGCCGGACTGGTCTACATCGCAGCCCTGGCTCCGGACGCCGGCGAGACGGGGGAGACCCTGATCGGCAAGTTCGACGCCCCTCCGGCGTTCGCCCACCTGGAGGTCGAGGACGGGCGGATCTGGCTCGGCCGGGCCGGCGTCGCGGACTTCTGCGGCGACCTCTCCGCGCAGGAGCAGCAGCTCGTCTGGGCGACCCAGGGCGCACCGCACGACGACCTGCTGGCGGTCTCCAAGACCGATGCCCCGGCGTGGAGGTCCAAGCCGAGCTGGTACATCCTGGCCACGGGGGACCGGACGGTCAATCCCGAGCTCCAGCGCTTCCAGGCCGACCGCATGGGCGCCACCACCGTGGAGGCCGACTCCAGCCACGTCGTCATGCTCTCCCACCCCGACACGGTTCTCGCTTCGATCCGCGCCGCCGTGCAGGCAGTCCAGACGGCCTGACCGGCCGCCAGGAACTGCCGTCAGCAGCGCTGTGCTGCGGTGGAGGTTGGTCGCCGTCGCGATCAGCCTCCACCGCATCGACGTCCGCTGACAGGGCTCTGCGGGTCAGGACGTGGTCAGGCTCAGCGTCCAGTCCAGGGACAGTGCGGTGGTGCCGGTGGTCGTGGCGGTGACCGTACTTCCTCCGGGCGGTGTCACCAGTCGGAGGGTGCCACCGCACGTCATGTCCGTCCCCTTTCCCTTCGAGGGTTGCAGGTGCACGACGCCCTCCCCTCGGCAGGTGAGGGTGAACGTTCCGCTCACTCCCGGCGTGGAGTCGGCGCCGAAGCGGACCGGGGTTCCGGCGACGATGCGCAGGCCGGTCCCGGAGGCCGGCGCGGGCAGGGCCGAGGCGGTGGGAGCCGGGTGGGCCGTTGCACTGGCGGCGGCCTCGGGGACCGTGTGGCCGCTGCACCCGGCGAGTGCCAGGGCTGCGGCGGCCGTCGCCCACCCGGCAAGGTGGTGTCTCAAGACCTGGTCTCCCAGTACTGGATGCGGATCGAGTGGGAAGGCGCTGTCAGCGTGCCCGAGGCCATGGTCTTGACGGTGCACGGCGCGACGATCTCCGTTGTCTTCCACGGGATTCGGTAGCCGTCCGACCCGGGCTGGGCGTTGCCGATCATCCCCGGGCTGACGTGGTAGGTCGCGCTCAGGGTCGTGGATGCCGTGACGGACGCGCTGAGCGACACGGACACGCTGGCCTCGGCCTTGGCGATGAGGCCGTTGATCTCGGACTTGGCCGTGCCGGTCACCGAGGCGCCGACCGTGGCTCCCGCCTGGAACGACACGCCCATGTCACCGCCCTTGGGCCCGTACGGGCCGGAGCGGAAGACCGGAACCGGTGCGGCTATGAAGTACGGCTGCTTGCTGCCGAAGCTGGTGGAGACCTGACCCACCTCGGGGCAGTGCATCGGCCGCATCGCTGCGGCCTGGGCCGCTGGGACAGCCACTCCGACCGTGCAGAAGGAGGCGGCAGCGATGGTGGCGAGAGTGCGGCTGGTGGTGCGGTGCAACGTTGTTACCTTTCCCATTTCCGCAGCTCATGCGGCTGCGGACGGGATGGAAGCTATAGAGGGTGCGAGAGCGCCGTCAATGGACGACGGGTGGTTCCGGCCATCTGGCGGGGTTCAAAACGGAATGATTCGGATGTGCACGCACCATGCACCCCGCCAGGTGGCGCTCCATGATTCCGGCTGCGCCGGCGGTGGTTCAGTGCTGGTGCTCCTGGGCGGCGAAGGGGTTGGTGTAGGTCTGGGCCGGCAGGCAGGTGGGAGCGGTGCCCTGCAGGAGTCCGGCCACCCAGTCGCGGAAGGTGTTGACGGGGGAGGTCTCGGCGAGGGGGAAGTACAGGAAGAGGGTGTCTCCGGCGGGGATCTTGTCGGGGACGACCTCCATGACGGTTCCCTGGCCCTGGTCGGCGAAGGTCAGCCCGGACTTCGCGGCGTCGCCGGCGGGGGCATCGCGCAGGCCCTCGAGGTCGGGGGCGTTGCCGACGGCGCGGATGCCGTCGCTGCAGCCGGGGTCGCCGGCGTAGACGTGGGCGCGGATGCCCAGGCGGTCCAGGTTGTGCTGGAGACCAGCGAGGTCGATCTTGTTCTCGGCGTTGACGACGGTCAGTGTGACCAGGTGGTTGCTGCTCTGCAGGGTGTAGCCGACCGCGGAGATGGTGCCGGTCGTGACGGTGGGGCCGGAGGCCTGGGGGGAGGAGCTGAGGGGGTGGCCGGTCAGCGAGGCGATGGCGATGCCGGCGGCGGCCAGACCAGCCGGGATCGCGATCCGCAGGGCCAGGGTGCGGCGGCTGCGCGGGCGCTTGGCGGGGGTGGTCCGGTGGTGGTCGGCCACGGTGTTCATCAGGTGTTCCTTCAGCAGGAGGTGCCGGCTGGGGGAGAGGTCCGGGTCGGCCGCGGCCGGCAGCAGCCGGGCCAGTTCCTCCCGCTCGGCCTGCTCGGACCGGGACTGGGGGGTGGCGTTCATCGGTGGGTCTCCTTGAGCGTCGTGGCTGCAGATGCGCAGTCATCCAGTACCTGTCCGCGGGCCGGGCGGCGTTGCATGTTTCCCTGGGCGGAGGCGGATGCCGACAGTTGTTTCTCGGTCAGCTCCTGCAGCCGCTTGCGGGCGCGGGAGAGCCGGGAGCGGATGGTGCCGACCGGCTTGCCCAGGGCCTCGGCGACCGCCGCGTGGTCCAGTCCCTCCCACACGCACAGCGCGAAGACCTCCCGCTCGGCGGGGCGCAGCTGCTCCAGCGCGGCTTTGGCGGCGGCGAGTTGCGCGGCGTCGGCGATGCGGCCGGCCAGTTCGTCGGCGAAGTCCGGCACCACTGCGGGCAGGGGCAGGTGCGCCATGGCGTTGGTGTGGCGGCGGGCGGCGCGGCGGGTGTTGCGCAGGACGTTGGTGGCGATGCCCAGCAGCCACGGCCGCAGGCTCTCGCCGTCGGGCTCCACCTTCGCCCGCAGCCGCCAGGCCTCCAGGAAGGTCAGCGAGACCACGTCCTCGGCGGTGGCCCAGTCCCCGGTGACCCGCACCGCGTACCGGTGGACGGCGCGGCCGTGCTCCTCGAAGATCTGACCGAACGCCGCCGGATTGCCGGCCCGCACCCCGGCGCGTATTGAAATGTCCATACCTTGCTCTGTCCGACTCCGCACGGCCGTTGCCGTGACATGTATCACAGGACGGCAGTGGCCGATCCGTCCCGCAGCCCCACTCCGTGGACGGTACATGCCTGGACGACTACCTGCTGTTGTCTCCGACGGACCCCCCGATCGGGGGGAAAGTGTGTACCCGAAGTGCGGGGTTGTCGCTGTGATCGTTCGGGGGAGAGGATGAACGGGACCGCGCGGCTGGGCGCTCGGACGATGAGTATGACAAAGGGTGGGGTTCTGCGTGCGGTTCACCGGAGTGTGTGTCGGGACGGTGGCGTGCCTTGCCGCGGTGGGGCTCGTCGGGTGCGGGAGCACTGTCGCGAAGCCAGGAAGTGCCGCCGACTCGGCATCTGCCTCCGCGTCGAGGACGACCGCGATGGCGGACCTGCCTGTCGCGGAGATCCTGCAGCGGTCCCGCACAGCGGGAGAACAGGTCTCGTCGTTCACGATGTCCTTTGATTTCGCGGCCATGCCCGGGGCCGCGAATCCGTCCCGTCTCTCGGGCCGGCTGTCCTGGGACAAGGGCGGCCACTGCGTCGGGCACGTCGCGCTGGCCGGCAACGGTTCGGCGGAGCTGATCGTCTCCGGCGGCACGACCTGGCTCAAGCCGGATGCCCGGTTCGCCCGGGCGCAGTTCGGCCCGGTCGCGGCGGCGGCCCTGTCCGGCAAGTATCTGAAGGGGCCCACCGGCGACCCTCACTTTGCCGCGCTGTCCTCCGAGTTCGACCCCGGGACGGACCTGTGCCAGACCGGTGTCTATCTGCAGACGATCCCGGACGCCGTCGACGAGCAGGCCGTGAAGCTGGGCGCCGCCACCGTCGGCGGGGTCAGGACCGTCGAGCTGCAGACCAACGGCAAGGCCAGCGCCGGTGACGTCTACATCGCCACCGAAGGAACGCCCTACCTGGTGCGCAGCGCGACACCGGACAGCGGAGCGCTGAACCTGACGTTCACGGACTACGGACGACCCGTGGCCTTCGTCACGCCTCCGCAGGCGCAGACCGTCGAGGTGAGCGAGCTCCCCGCCCGCTGAACCCGCTGCACCGCACCCGCCGAGGACCTCTGTCGGCGAGAACCCGTGGGACCACCCGAACCCGTCGGTGACGACGACGCCGGGTGCGGTGCCACGACATCACTCGTCCTGCTCCCAGGACGAGTTCCACGACCTGCAACCCCATGGGTTTGCCCGGCCATGCCCGCGTGGCGTGGCCCGCTGCGCGCGGACCCGCGCCCGCAGAGCCCCACCAGAACAAGGATCATCCAGCGTGCGTCTTCGTCTTCCCCGATCGACCCGAATAGCGGCGGCCCTGTGCGCGGCAGGCCTGACACTCGGCCTGTCCCACGCAGCCTCCGCGCAGACCGTGACCCTCAGCACAAAGCCGTCCTCCGGGACGGGCACCAGTGCGTCCCCGTCACCCACCGCCGGCTCACGGACCGGCAGGACGGCACCGGTGACGGACCCGGTCCGCTCGGCGGCGCCCGTGCCCGCCGACGCCGACGCCGGGCCGGACGACGGCGCAGACTGGACCAGCGCCGAGGCGGAGGCATTCTGGACTCCGGAGCGGATGGCCGAGGCCGTGCCCGACGGAGACAAGGCCGCCCCCGCATCCCCCTCCCCCGCAGTCCGACCCGAGGCGCGCGGGGCCCAGGCCGCTGCTCCGAAGGTCGACCACCACTTCGCCGGCGTCGCCTCCGTCGGCGTCCTGTTCTCCCAGGACAAGAATCTGACGACCCATTACTGCACGGCGAGCGTGGTCAAGAGCCCGGGGCGGAACCTGATCCTGACAGCCGGGCACTGCGGACCGGGCTCGCACGCGGCCTTCGTCCCCAAGTACTACAAGGGCGCGGACCCCCATCTCGGGATCTGGGCCGTCACGCACGCCTACATCGAGCCCGGACGCCAGGACACCGGACCCAACTCGAATCTCGACTTCCAGTTCGACACGGTCGCGGACCGGGGCGGCCTCAAGCTGGAGGACCAGACCGGCGGCAACACCCTCACCCGCACCCCCGGCTACGTCAACCAGGCCACGGTGATCGGCTATCCCGCCCTGGCGAACAAGAACAAGCCCGGCGACCACACCGACGAGCCGATCAAGTGCCCGGTGTCCACCAGCCGACTGGCCGGAGCGGGCCTGACCCAGATGACCATGACCTGCGACGGGTTCTACGGCGGCACATCGGGCAGCCCCTGGCTGATCAACTTCAACGGCGCCACCGGCGATGTGATCGGTGATCTCGGCGGTCAGAACACCGGCGGCCTGGACCCGAACGTCTCCTACGCCCCCGTCTTCGGCGACCAGGTGTTCAGCCTCTACCAGCAGGCCACGACCGGCGCCGTTCCTCCCCCGGCCGCGTACTCGATGGGCGACCGCACCGTGTGGACCAACGCCCGGCACGTGGTGGCCGGGAACTTCACCGGCAAGGCCAGG
>Ga0302314_10013897_pt1 | contig 13808 bp, 15 predicted proteins | sample III_Palsa_N2_3_FD_200533 | JGI IMG/M metagenome (GOLD analysis project Ga0302314, IMG submission 200533) | Peat permafrost microbial communities from Stordalen Mire near Abisko, Sweden - III_Palsa_N2_3 | ecosystem: Environmental > Terrestrial > Soil > Palsa > Peat permafrost | place: Sweden... | reverse complement strand
GCAAACGATGGTCCAGGTCTCGCCAACCGAACACCTTCACCCATGAGACATGCCCGCCTTGAACCACCATCACGGCAGCCCCGGGGACACCCCACCGGCGCAGAACCTGAGTAATGTCCGTATCGATCCTGTTGGCGACCGCCCACGGCAATGCGCCGGCCGCCGCCGGTACGCCGGTGGCGACGGCACCGGCAACCAGCAGAGGCAGAATCCCGGACGTCGGCCCGCGCTTCATCTTCAACTCTCATGCCCGAATTATTCTAATTTTGTGCATATATTGAATTATTAGAGAGCGCAACGGCGTCATGCCCACGAAACATTTTCTGACTCAAAGCCAGCTGGAGAGCCTGACCTCCCCGCTGCGGCTGGCCATCGTCCAGAGGCTGGAAGTCGATAAGCAGGCAACCGCAGGCGATCTCGCCCGGCGCATGGGGCGCACCGTCACCTCGCTCTACCACCACCTCAAACAGCTCGAGGATGTGGGCCTCCTTCGCGTGGTGGCGGAACGCAAAAGCTCGAGACGGCCCGAGGCGGTCTACGCACTGGTCGCGGACTATTTGTCGTCGAATGAAGCCGTCAAAACGCAATCCGGCCGAACGACCTATGGCCGCGCCGCCGCTCGGGTCGCCGATGCGGGGGCAAGGGCGTTCTCGGCCGCGGTCGCCGAAGGCGGTCTCAGATTTGAAGGCCGACAGCGCAACGCGATGGTGCGTTTCTATGTCATGCGCGCGAACGAAGAGAAAATCGCCCGGCTGAACGCGTTGCTGGACGAACTCGACGATACAGCCACGCAATCATCCGAACGTGGCGAGGAAATTCAGATCACTCTTCTTGTGTCCCCGACGTCTCCGAAAAGGTAGCGCCAAGCGCGCCTTGAAGCAGAGGCCCGGCATGGGTCGATTTTGTCGCGACGACCGACCGCGCGGCATCGAGCAGCGTACAAGTAATCTGGGTACGGGCTCCTGTCGCCTGATGGCAGAATTGCCAACCCCGAGTCCAGGGCCGAGACCAGAAGGAAGATAAAGGAAGATAAAGGGACACAATCTCCATCTCGCCTCCAACCCACGCCCTGCAAGAGAGGTGACCGAGATATGTATTGTGTCCCCCTATCCTAGCCGCGCCAAGTTTCAGGGCGCCTCGGAAAATGTCTCTGACTCCTTTCCTCGCCTTTCCTCGCCTACTCCGCCGCCCGACTGGCTTTCGCCGAGACCCTGGCGGGCGGATCCCCGCTCGAGCCATGGACCCCTGGGTCAGGCCATGACCTCCGGTATCTCGGCATCGAGTTCGAAAAAAGGGGCGCGGAAAAAAGACTCTGGCGCCTTTAATCCAAATAATCACTCTGACTCTTTCTTGCTTTCTTGAACACGGCCTGGAGCAGCCGGCGATTTGGCGCTTGCACGATGCGGCGATCCGTTGTTAGCTTACAGTACTTCGGGCGAAGGATCCGGTCTGGCGAGGGTTGTTAACGATCATTGAGCCGTCACGCGAAGCGCGACCCTTGGTGCGGGCAACTTCACGAGTCCCAGCCGACGCCGCATCTGGCAAAGGAGGATCACGTGTCATCCATTCGTCTAGCATTGTCTGTCAGCTCGCTCATCGCCGGGGCCTCGGCGCTTTTTGCGGCCAGCGGGGTGCAAGCCCAGCAGGCCGCACGCGCACCGGACACGGTGCAGGCCGTGCCGAGGTACGCGGTGTTGCCGTGGAAACATCCGAAAGGCGCCCAACCGGCGGCCGGAGGACTTACCACCTGGAATTTTGACTATACCTACAGTGGCAAACCCTACAGCGATGTGTTCGTCGGAAACCCGCCGAGCGGCGCTGCGACGACAACCCCCACCTTCATCATCCCGCTCACGATCGTGGTCTCCGGCCAGACGTTCAGCAACGCGACCGTCCAGGCGAACGGAAAGACGGCCCTCGCCAACACCCGCGCCTCGCCCATCTTCAAGGGCGTGGTCGATTTCACCGAGGGCGGCGCGAATCTGGGGAAAACCCAGTATGAGGACGCCTTTCAGCGCGAGAGCTTCTGGCCCACCGTCCTGACCAACACGGGCTACCACGTTCGGCTGGGCGCCCCGACGGTGTTGAAGGCGGTGAGGGTCGACGCCACGGGCCACGGAAGCGTCGGGAAGGAATTCGGGGTCCGTGTGGCCCTGGTGGACATCAACTGGCTCGATGGGCAGATCCAAAACATCATCGCGGCAAACCCGCAGATAACGGCGGCTTCTATTCCTATCTTCGAAATGTACGACACCTACGAGACTTCGAACGGCTGCTGCATCGGCGGCTACCACTCGTACAACGGTGTCGAGACCTACGCGGTGTTCGACTACATCGGCACGTCCGGCGTGTTCTCGCAGGACGTATCAGCTCTGTCGCACGAGATGGGGGAGTGGCTGGACGATCCGTACACCAACAACAGTTCGCCTTGCGGCATCTATGAAGTCGGCGATCCGCTGGAAGGTGACGCCAACTACGGCGACTACGCCTATGCGGTCGGGACGATGACCTACCACCTGCAGGATCTGGCCCAGCCGCCCTATTTCGGGGCGCCACCGTCGACGTCGCTCGGCGGCCGCACGACCTTCCAGGGAACGGCCCTGTCGGTGTGCCAGAACGGCTCATAACGGAGAGAGCAAAGGCAGTAACCATCGATCGGCGGGACAGGCGTTCGGCGCCGCCAGACCGGCGAGAAACGCCCGCGGGGCTCTCCGCGTGCGGATTCAAACGCGATCGCGCCCGCAATTCCGATTTGATGTCGTCCAGGCGGCGGCTCGGGTTGAGGCGCTTCGTCGCGGATTGCGGTGACAGTGCTTTCTATTGGTCGCACTTCGCTCCGAGGAAAGCGAGGAAAGAGGTCAGAGTGATTAACCGGCCACGCCAAGTCTTAGGGGCCCCGAAAAATGACTCTGACCCCTTTGCTCCATGACCCCTTTCCTCGGCCGATACTAACCCATCCTCGTGAAGTCACTGATCCAGTTGGTCTCCCAAGTCTTTCCGCCGTCGGGCGAGTAGGCCTGTTCCCAATGAGCCGAGTTGCGGGTGATCTTCGACCAGATGAACCGCACCCTGATTGGTTTCCCACGCAGGCTGTCATCGTTGTAGAAGGTTCCCACGCCGTTGGCGAAACGGCCGAGCATCGGCGGGTCGAGCCTGGCCGTTGGCGTGCGGCCATCGAGCCACCAGATCGCCCATTGTCCGGTCGTCGGATCATAGGCGCGCAAGGTGACACCGCTGTAGGCGCCGCCCGGCTTGTTGAGGAAGGTGTCGTCAGCATTGCCCCAGCCGTTCATGACCGACCACCAGGTCTGGGCGCCGTCGTATTCCAGCCAGTCGTGGCTACCCGCCAACCGCTCCTTCAGAACCCGGTTGTGGATCTTCCATTTCCCGACCCGCAGGTCGAAGGCGTGCAGCCCGCTGAGGTCGGGTGGCTGGGCGGCCTGAGCCGACGGTCCGGTCGTCGCCAAACCAAGCGCGACGAAGACGGCCACGGCGGCGGCAAAGGGGCGGTGACGGATCATCGAAAGCTCCTTGGGTATGGCGAGGCAGGGCCGAATGCGCGACCTACTGTAGAGCTCATACCTGTCACCTGGCGTCAGGTATGACCGCGTGATTATTAAAAAGAGCGCTTGCGCCATACAGCGGGTGGCGCGGCCTTCCGCCAGGAAACGGGGTCATGCAGGCCACCTCCACCACTTCCGCCTTCGCCAAGGCTTCGGCTGACATGTCTCGGCCCCTCCCCATTGGTGGGTGAGGATTGCAGCCTAAGGCATGGCGCCCATGGTGATCAGGCGGCCCACGTCGGGGGCGGGCGCCGCGGCGAAGGGGTTGCGCACGACCAGGCCTCGCCACGAAAATCCGTCCCGCAAATCCTCGGACAGCAGCAGATCGGCGCCCGCTTCGACCGCGACCGCCAGGGTCACCGCATCGAATATCTGCAAGCGGTGATCGGTGGCGAGCGCGAGCGCGGCGTCCCAGGCCGAAGAGGTTGTCCCGGCGATCTCGCTGGCCGCGCCCACGCGCCGCACGCGCGTCTCCGCGTCCGCGCGGTCGAGACCGCCCTTGCGCGTCAGCACCCGATGCAGCTCCGCAAGCGCCTGCGCGGGCGCCACCGGTCGCGCGCCGCCTCGCAGCAGGCCGCGGATCAGCGCCCGCGCCGTATCGATCTTGGGCTGATCGGCCGGCGCACTCAGGACGCCCTGCGCGTAGACGAGAACATTGGTGTCCAGAGCGACTCGCGGAGCCCGGTTCAATCACGCTCCTCAAATGCGATCGTAGAGTTCGTCGCGCGTCCAGGCCCCGACGACGATCGGCCCGGCCTGCTCCCATTGTGACTCGAGCGCCGCCAGGGCTTCGTTCAGACGCGCCGCCTCATCGGCCTCAGTGTCGGGAGGTCCCAGTTGTGCGACCGGCTCACCATGCGAGGTGATGATCACCCGTGCTCCCTCGCGCACCGCGCGCAGCAGCTTGGAGAACTGGCGATTGGCCTCCGCGGCGGGGATGGTGAGGGTGGCGTGTGTCATCTCACTACAGTAGTGAGAATTTCCGTGACGATCAAGGCGGGCAGAGAGGGTTGACGTGGGCGGCGGGAAGGAGGCGTCCAGACTCCGTAATGGGGGCAATCGGAGCCGCTAAAGAAAGATGCACCACGAAGTTTGTCACCGGCCCAAGGCCGGTGACAAACTTCGTGGTGCATCCTCCTTTCATTCGTCGATCCGACGGCCTTCGCCGTGAGGCGTCGTCGGGGCGTCCGCTACGACAGCGTGCGCTCGACGCCGGCGAGGGCGAGGGATTCGTGGAGGGTGGCGAGGACGCGGGCGTCACCCAGCAGGGGGGTGATGCCGTGCCGGTCCATGTCGGAGCGCAGCGAGGCGCTGACGCGGCCGAAGGCCAGTCCGATCCCCTTGCCCGTGAGGTCGGTCAGCAGATCGCGGACCGTGGCCGCCGCCGAGTAGTCGATATCGGGCATCGCCTCGGCGTCGATCACCAGCCAGCGCACCGGCTCCGGCGCTTTCTCGATCAGGGCGCGCACCTCGTCGACGAACAGGTTACGGTTGGCGTACCAGAGGTCGGCGCCAAACCGGTAGACGATCAATCCCGGCCGGGTCTGCCGCCCGGGCGTGGCCTCGACCGGCATCCATGGACCGGCGATACCCTGGATTAGCACCATCGAGTGCGGACGGTAGCTGTGCCGGACATGGCGGAAAAGCGACAGGGCGATCGCCAGCAGGATCCCCGGCTCGACCCCCACGGCGACGACCGCCAGAGCCGTGCCGGCGGCCAGCATGAACTCCCCAGGGCTTTCGCGCCGGATGGCGCTCAGCCGGCGCACATCGACCATCCCGACGCCGATCGTGAACACGATGGCGGCCAGGACGCAGCGCGGCAGATATTGCAGCGGCCCGGTCAGGAACAGTAGCACCAGCAGGACGACGCCGGCGAACACCTGCTGGGCGAGCTGGCTGCGCGCGCCGGCGGCTTCGGCCAGGGCGGTCTGGGTCGGGCTGCCATTGACCACGAAGGCGCCGCTGAGGCCGGCGACCGCGTTGGCGGCGGCGAGACCCAGGATGTCGGCGTCGGTGTCGACGCGCTCGCCATGGCGCTCGGCGAACACCCGGGAGGTCGCGGCGCTCTGGGCCAGGATCATCACGAAGCAGGAGGCGGCGACCGGCAGCAGGTCGAGAAACTCGGTCCAGGTCACCTGCGGTAGCGACAGCGAAGGCAGGCCGCCGGGGATCGCGCCGATCACCGCGACGCCATGGCCGGCGAAGCCGAAAGCGGCGCTGGCCAGGGTGGCGCCGACGACCGCCACGAACGAGATCGGCCAACGGCGGTCCAAGCGGCGACCCACCAGGATCGCGACGACGACCACCACCGCCAGGCCCAGCGTCGCCGCGTTGGACGCGGGAAGCTCCCGCAAGATTTCCCAGACCTGCAGGAGAGCGTGGCGCGCGTGGACCGAAAGGCCGAACATGTCGCCCAGCATGGCGACGCCGACCTGCAGACCTACCCCGGCGAGGAAGCCGACCAGCACCGTCTGGGAAAGGAAGTCGGCGAGGAACCCCAGCCTGAACACCCGCGCCAGCAGCAGGAGGGCCGCGGTCAGCAAGGCCGTCACCGCGACCAGCGCCATGTAGTGCGCGCTCGCCGGCGTGGCCATCTGGGAGAGGGCGCTGGAGAAGATCGCCGCGGTGGCCGAGTCGGCCGCGACCACGAGATGGCGCGACGAGCCGAACAGCGTGTAGGCCAGCAGCGGCAAAAAGGCCGTGTACAGGCCGGTGATGACCGGCGTCCCGGCGATGCGGGTGTAGCCCAGCACCTGCGGGATATTCGTCGACGCCAGGATCACGCCGGCCAGGGCGTCGCGTATCGCGCCGCCACGGCTCACCGGCCGAACCCCCGCGAAGAATTTCAGCCCCATCGGCGTCTTTCCTGGCCCGGGAACCGTCTTTGCACGGAACAGACCAAAAGACATCAGGCGCCGGGTAATCGGGTGAACGGCGCCATGGGCGCCGATGCGCGGCGAAGCCGTGTTCGCACGATCGCCCTGGTTGCAGCGGCGGCGCTCTGTCAAGCGCCAGGTTGAGAGTGCATAAGGGACTCAGATGCGTCCCCTGCCCTATGCCCTTCCGTTCCTAGCTCTGGCGACCGTGCCGCTCGGCTTCGTGCTGGGGGGAGCGTGGGCGTGGTTGACGGTGGCGGTGATGCCGGTCTGCCTGACGGCGCTGGATGGCGTGCTCGGCGACGACCAGGCCCGTCCGCCGGGGCGCGACCTGATCGGCTATCGGCTGCTGCCGTGGCTCTATATCCCCCTGCAGCTGGCGGTGACGGCGTGGGCGCTATGGGCGGCGTCGAGAGATACCACCACGCTCGTCCAGGCGCTGGGGCTGACCGCGTCGGTCGGGGCGACGACCGGCGTCTTCGGCATACTGGCCGCCCATGAGATGGTCCACAGCCGGCGGCGCGCCGAGCGGGGCCTGGGGCTGATCCTGCTGGCCAGCATCGGCTACATGCATTTCCGCATCGCCCACATCCATGGACATCATCGGCGGGCCGCGACCTTCGAGGACTCGACCACGGCGCGGCGGGGCGAGAGCGCCTATGGGTTCATCGGCCGCGCGGTGGCCGGCCAGATCCGCGAGGGCTGGACGTTCGAGGCGGCGCGGCTGGCCAGGCAAGGGCTGGGCCCGTGGCGACTTTCCAACCGCATGATCCAGTACGCCGGCGTCGAGGCGGTGGTATTCGCTGCCGCCGCCCTGTTCCTCGGCCGCCATGTCTGGGTGTTTGTCGCTGAGGCCGTGCTGTCGGTCGTGCTGCTGGAGCTGTTCAACTATGTGGCCCACTACGGGCTGCGGCGGGGCCGGCTGGAGGGCGGCGGCCTGGAGCGGATGGGCCTGGCCCATTCGTGGAACACCTCGCGGCGGATGAACAACTGGTCGCTGTTCAACATGGGCCGTCACAGCGACCACCACCGTTTCGGCGCCCGCCATTATCAGTGCCTGGAGGCCCTGCCCGACTCCCCGCAGCTGCCGACCGGCTATGCCGGGACGATATTCCTGGCCCTGATCCCGCCGCTGTGGCGCAGGGTGATGGATCCCAGGGTGGACGAGTGGATGGCCGAGAGCGCGGTGCTGAGACGCGCGACCGTTCGTGAAGGACCGGCGATCGTCAGACAAGCCTCTCCCGCGCGAGGCGTGGCCGCAATCCGGCAGGGCAATCGAGTAAACGGTTTTCCGGCGAATTAGCCGTGGCCGAAGGCTGAAGAGTTAATCACCAACCTTATGAACGCGCCTGTGGCTCCGCGACGGCCGTGGTCTACTTTGTTTGCGCGCAAGCGCACGTGAGGCGACGGCGAGACACCTTGCCACCGGCGTATTCGTGAGGTTCGTGGTTCCTACCTAAACGGCGATGCGCCATCAGCCCTTGTCCAGTACGGCGTCCGCCTTCTTGTCTATCAGGGCCGCCTCCGCCTTCGACATCCGCCCCGCCTTTACAGCCTGGCTGGCGCGCGCCTTGGCGTTTCGCGCGTGCGGCTTGTCCTCGATCGGATAGGCGCGCTTGTCCGGCTCGGCGAACGCCTTGTCGGGTAGTTTGTCGCGGGTTTCAGTTTTCAATTCGGCCATGCCTGCCTCCGTGATCTGCCGGGACAACGCGCCGAGTCGGCAGGTCGTTGCAGGCGGATGCGCCGCGCCTCCAGCGCCCGCGTCAGGATTTGCGTTTGTTCAGGGCCGCCCAACGCTTGCGGAGCGCGGGGATGGGCTCGGGGATGCGCTCTTCGAGCACTTGCAGGGAGCGCACCCGGTCGGTGCGGTAGTGGCGAAAATCGGTCCTCAGCTCGCACCAGGCGACGATGATCCGCTTTTCTTCCATGTAGGCGATGAAGATCGGCCAGATGGTCCGCTGCGAGGCGCGGCCATCGACGTCCTCATAGGCGATGGCCGCCTTGCGCCGGTCGCGGATCGCGCCGCGCAGGCTGGCGACATCGAATGTCTCGGTAACCACCGGCTTGTAGGAGATCGGCTTCAGACCCGCATCGAGCAGAACCGGGCGAAGCGCCGGCGGGATCGCCTCGGTGATCTTGGCGATGAGGTCGCGGGCGCCGCGGGCCAGGGAGGGATCGCCGCGCTGAGCGACCCAGGCGGCGCCGAGGACCGCCGCCTCCAGCTCGTCGTGAGTGAGCATCAGGGGCGGCATGTCGTAGCCGGCGTCGAGCATGTAGCCGGCGCCGGCTTCGCCGCGGATCGGCACGCGCTGGGCGACCAGCTCGGCCATGTCGCGATAGAGGGTCCGCAGCGAGATCTCGAGCTCCTCGGCCAGCTCGCGCCCGGTGACCAGCCGCCGCTTGGAGCGGAGGACCTGGATGATCTGGAACAGGCGTTCGGTGCGTCGCATGGGTGCTTCCTATACCGCCAGCCTGCTGCCACAAGGCTGTCAGCAGGCTGGCAGTATAAACATTTCCACGGGCCGAATCCCGGACAAGGAGCACACGCCATGACCCAGATGCTCATCCCCACCCCCCGCGCCGCGCCCGGCGCCTGGTCGCTGCTGCTAGTGATCAACCGTGAAATCGCGGCCGACGAGCGGCGCATCAGCCTGGTCGGCGACGATCTCGAGGGCTTTGTCCACCAAGGCGGCCAGCGGGCCCGCCTGACCCTGCAGACGCCGACCGGCCTCCTTCGCCGCGATTATCCGATCCACGACTTCGACGCGGAGGAACTGAGGCTCGACCTGGCCGCGCGCGTGACCGACGATCCGGCGATGGCCCGCTGGGCGCGGTCGGCCGCGATCGGCGACTCCGTGATCGCGGAGCTAATCGGCCCGGGCGGAGCGCCAGGCGCGTGAGGGCCGGACGGCTTCGCCAAGGAAAACCATGACGTTCGCAATCGGGCGACCGGTCCGCTTCCGGGCGTATCGGCGCGCCTGGTGATGGGCTAGCTTAGGGACTCAACGGTCAAGGCAAGAGGCGCGTACATGCTGACGGTTCATCACCTGGGAATTTCCCAATCCGAGCGCATCGTGTGGCTCTGCGAGGAGCTAGGGCTCGATTACGAACTCAAGCGTTACGAGCGACGCGCGGACAACCGCCTGGCGCCGGACGACTACAAGGCGCTGCACCCGATGGGGATCGCCCCGGTGATCACCGACGGCGACCTGATGCTGGGCGAGAGCGGGGCGATCTGCGAATACATCTGCGCGCGATACGGCGACGGGCGGCTGACGCCCGGGCCGGACGACCCCGACTTCGCCGACCATCTGTTCTGGTTCAACTGGTCCAACGGAACCTTCATGACCACGCTGATGATGCAACTGGTGCTGACCATGGGCGGCGAAGGCAATCCGGCCGCGGTGTTCGTCAACGATCGCAGCCAGCGCGGCTGGGCAATGGTCGAGGCGAGGCTGGGCGAGGCGCCGTTCTTCGGCGGCGCGAACCTCACCACCGCCGACATCATGATGGTCTATTGCCTGACCACCAGCCGGGCCTTCCGCGGCATTTCGATCGCGGGCTTTCCGAACCTGCAAGCCTATCTCGGGCGAACCGGCGCGCGCCCGGCCTATCAAAGAGCGATGGCCAGGGCCGAGCCGGGCATGGACCCGATACTCGCCTGACGGCCTCGGCGGTCGGGCTCGCCGCCGCCAAACACCCTCGTTTCGCCGGCAAGCCCGAGCGACGCCCTGTCGAGAGCGCCGATCACGATGATTGATGCGGACGGCGCCGCGATGTGAAGACTGTTTTGGCGCCACGGATTTGGCCGATGCTTGCCGATCGCCCTACTGGGCCAACAGCGAGGCGACCATGTTTATGCCAAGTGCAAGCACCGTGACGTTGAAGGAGAAGGCGACAAGCGCATGAACGGTCACCAGGCTGCGAAACCTTGTGTTGGTTATGTTGAAATCCGAAACCTGAGATGTGCAACCGATGCACACCGCCATGTAGATGAAGTCGCGGTAGTCCCTGGGCTGGTCGCCGGGAAATTCGACACCGCCATTGATGTTTCCATCCTTGTCGAAATCCCCGAAATACCTGTGGGCGTAGCGCAATGTGAAGACCGTCTGGATCACCAGCCAGCTCAGCACGAGGGTGGAGACCGACAGCGCGATCGGCCACGCGTAAGCATTCGGGACATGCGCCGCGACGGCCTTGGATTCATGCAGCGCCAGGAGCGTTGCCGCCAGGCTCGCCGCCACCGCGGCAAGAATGAGCGCCGTTATCACCGCGGAGCGCTCATCCTCGACCGCCGCCCTCGACCGGACGGTCGCCTCGTCGTCCCGCAGCAGGAGCCAACTCGTCAGCAGAAGATAAACCAGGCAGGCGGCGTTCCAGCCAACCAGGCTCGAAAGCCCAAACGGCGCATGCAAGGTGTGACTGAGCGCCGCCGAAACGACGCCGCAGATCGCCGCGGCCAGGATGCGCCAGCGGTACTGGGATGCTCGGATCGGCGGGGTTGACGACATGGGCGCACCTGACCTTCCTTGCCGGGCGACTCCGATCGCCGCGCTAGCACGTTTTCGCCGACGACAACGCGGCAACCGCCGATTCGGCCATTCGGTCGATCCGCCGCTGGCCAATGTGTCGCGACGCATGCGAGGTTGCGTGGCATCGGTCCGGAGGGTTGACGATACATGCTGCTAAGGGACGGCGAGACATGCTCCAGGGTTGCGCACGCCGGGCGAGCCGCGCTGCTGGTCGACATGGCCTGTTACTTCGAGGCGGCCAAGGTCGTCATGCGCGATGCGCGACGCTCGATCCATTTTCTGAACTGGGCGTTCGAGCCTGACACCTTTCTCGAACCCGGCCCGGACTGCACTGGCGACGACGCTGACCGGATCGGCAATTTCCTGAAGGCGCTGGTCGCCGCCAAGCCGCACCTGGACATCCGCATCCTGTGCTGGGATTCTGCCATGCCTGTGGCGGCGACGCAGCGCTTCTTCCCTTTCGCCGACCGTGCGGCGTTCAACGGCACGCCGGTGCAATTCAAGCTGGATAACAAGCTGCCACTGGGCGCCTGTCATCACCAGAAGATGCTGGTCGTGGACGACCAGATCGCCTTCTGCGGCGGAGGCGACATCGGGCCGGACCGCTGGGACACCACCGCCCATCTCGACAACGATCCCCGGCGCGAAAAGACCCGCCGCGACCACAAGGACTTCAACAGCCGCCACGAGGTCATGGGGATCGTCGACGGTGACGCCGCCGCAATGCTGGCGGAAGTGTTCCGCGAACGGTGGCGGCGGGCGACCGGCGAGGATGTCCCGGTGAGGCAAGGGGAGGCGCTGCTGGCGTGGCCCGATTGCGTGACGCCGGACTTCTACGACATCGCCACTGGGGCCGCACGGACCTATGGCCGCTGGCGCGACCACTGCGAGGTGCGAGAAGTCGAGGCGCTGCACATCGCTTCGATCCGCGCGGCGCGGCGGCTGATCTATATGGAAAACCAGTACTTTACCTCGCCGCTGATCGCCGAGGCGTTGGCGGCGCGCCTGCGTGAGCCCGACGGCCCCGAGGTGATCCTGATCTCGACGGAACACTCGCCCAGCTATTTCGACCAGGCGACGATGGACAAGACCCGGTTCGACTTCATCTCACACCTGCTGACCGCCGACGCACATCGGCGATTCTGCGTTTACAGCCCGGTGACGACGCTGGGGCGCACGATCATCGTACACGCCAAGCTGACGATCATCGACGACACACTCCTGCGCATCGGCTCGGCCAACATCAACAACCGCTCGATGGGCTTCGACAGCGAGTGCGATCTGGTGCTCGAGACGCAGGGCGCCATCCAGGAAACCAGGCTCGCGGAACTGCGGCTGGGACTGCTCGCCCATTGGCTGGGCTGTTCCCACGACGTCGTTCGCAAGGCGTTCAGCGCGACCGGCGACCGCTGGCGCCCGGCCATCGAGGCGCTGCGCGAGGGCGGCTACACCCGCTTGCGGCCGATAACGCCGGGCACGCTCGATCCATTGTCCGGTCTGGTCGCCAAGCATCACCTCGGCGACCCTTCCGCCGCCTCCGACGCCTGGAGACCGTGGCGTCGTCGCGACGCCATTCGGCGGAGCCTCACGGCGGCCGGCCTCGAATCCTCTCGGGTCAGCCTCGTCCCGGAGCGGTGACGACGACGGCGCGATTGATTCGCGTGGCCGGTCATTCAGAAAGCGGACACGCCGGTGTAGTGTCGTCCCATGCGCTCTGCTCCGCTCCTCGCTCTGGCCCTGCTGATCACGGCCTTCCGCGCGCCGGCCGCTACGGATCTTCCACCACCGCCCCCCCACGCCGACGGCCAGGCGCTGTGGAAGATCGTGCATGGAAAATGCGTTCCAGATCAGGAAACCGCCGGTCAGCCGGCGCCGTGTGTCAAGGTCGATCTGTCGGGCGGGGAAGCCAAGGGCTATGCCGTGCTCAAGGACATCCACGGGGCCGAACAATACCTCGTCATGCCGACGCTCGACATCACCGGGATCGAGGACAGCCGGCTGCTCGAGCCGAGCGATCCCAACTGGTTCGCCCACGCTTGGGCGGCCAAGACGTTTGTCGACGCCCGCATTGGCCGGACAACGCCGCGCGACTGGATGGCCGTGTCGGTCAACTCGCTCTACGGACGATCGCAGGACCTGCTGCACCTGCATGTCGATTGCCTCACGCCCGTCGCGCGCACGGCCATAGACGCCCTCGCGCCGACACTCGGCAAATCATGGTCCGCCAAGCCCTTCGAAGTCGTCGGCCACCGGTACCTCGCGATGCGAATGGAGGGCGACGTCCCGGCCGCCGATCCGTTCTTGCTGTTGGCCAAGGGCGTGCCGGGCGCGCGCGCGCAGATGGGCGCCTGGACGCTGGTGATGGCGGGCGTCGAGGTTCGCGGACGTCCGGGCTTCGTCCTGCTGGCCGGACGCGCCGATCCTCTGCAGGGTGAAGGCGCATCGGGTGAGATCCTGCAGGACCACGATTGCGCGCTGGCGCACGGCGGCTAGCCGCCCGGAATTTTCTCGAGGTCTTTCAGCCAGGGGGCGGCCACGCCGTCGGAGGGCGCCCGCCAGTCGCCGCGGGGCGAGAGGGCGCCTCCGGCCGAGACCTTGGGTCCGTTGGGGATCGCCGAGCGCTTGAACTGGCTGGTGACGAAGAAACGGTGGCAGAACGCCTCGAGCCAGCGGCGGATCGTCGCCAGGTCATAGGCCGCGCGAGCCTGCGCCGGGAAGCCGATCGGCCATCGACCTGCGTCGATATCCTTCCACGCGTGCCAGCAGAGAAAAGCGATCTTGGCGGGGCCCAGGCCATGGCGCACGACGTAATGGGTGAAGAAGTCATTGAGCGC
>Ga0302314_10013891_pt1 | contig 13810 bp, 10 predicted proteins | sample III_Palsa_N2_3_FD_200533 | JGI IMG/M metagenome (GOLD analysis project Ga0302314, IMG submission 200533) | Peat permafrost microbial communities from Stordalen Mire near Abisko, Sweden - III_Palsa_N2_3 | ecosystem: Environmental > Terrestrial > Soil > Palsa > Peat permafrost | place: Sweden... | reverse complement strand
TGGTGGTGGTGACGGCGACCGCCGCCACCAGCAGGAGCACCAGGTCAGGGGCGTCGCCGCCGGGCAACGGCAGCCGGTTCACCACCGTGAGCTGGACGATGACGGCGGCGAATAGGGCAACCGGGAGGGCCGCGGCGACGAGCGTCTGCCGCGGCGCGGACGGCCCGTGGTCGAACGGCTTGATCACCTGGCGGCTGTTCACGTGCTGATCACGACCCCGAGGACGCCGAGCCCGGTGAAGTCAACGAACGGCTTGACCAGGGCGGTCGGGGTGAGCGAGCCCGGCTCGGTGGTCACCGTGGTGACCGTGCCGACCGGGATGCCGGGAACGTAGGGGCGGCCGCCGACCGAGCCGAACGTCACCAGTTCCTGGCCCGGCTTGAGCGTGGCGGTCGCGCTGAACAGCGTGAGCTTGAGCGCGGCGGTGCCGCCGAACGAATCGGCCGCGCCGGTGAGCGCGCCGATCTGGCCCGAGCTGGCCATCCGGATGCCGACGGTGGCGTTCGCGTCGTTGGCGAGCTGCACGGTCGCGGTAGTCGGGCTGGTGGCGATGACCGTGCCGACGAGGCCGTCGCCGTTGAGCACGGTCTCGTTCGCGGTGATGCCGTCGCTGCTGCCCGCGCTGATCGTCACCGTGTCCGAGTAGCCGCCGCCGGCCGCGATCACGGAGGCGGGGACGATCTTGTAGCGGTCGGCGCCGGTCAGCTGGCGCAGGCCGGCCAGCTGGCTGAGGTTCTGGCTGTTGACCTGGGCCTGCGCGAGCTGGGCGCGGAGCTGGTCGTTCTCCTGCTGCAGGGCGCTGACCTCGGCGCTGCTGCCGCCGCCGAACCAGCCGGTGACGTCATCCGTCAGGTGCTCGACGGGACCGAACAGACGGCCGCCGACCGAGTGCGCGCCGGAGGTGCCGCCGTCCCTGAAGTCGATGGTGATCAGGGCAATCGCCACGATAAGCAACGCGATGAGAACTGGGCGCGTTCGCCTCGCTTCAAGCACTTGCGCAACTCCCGTCCCGCGCGCTCCGGCTGCTGTCAGGCTACCGCCTGTCGGGCACCAGCACCTGGCGGAGCGTGTCGAAGTCCTCCACGCACTTGCCGGTGCCGAGCACGACCGAGTCGAGCGGGCTGTCGGCGATGTGCACCGGCATTCCCGTCTCTTCCCGGATGCGCTGGTCAAGTCCCCTGAGCAGGGCGCCGCCGCCAGTGAGGGCGATGCCCCGGTCCATGACGTCGCCCGCCAGCTCGGGCGGGCACTTGTCGAGCGTCGTCCTGACCGCGTCGATGATCAGGTTGATCGGCTCCTCGATCGCGTGGCGTATCTCGGCCGCGCTGATCAGGATCGTCTTGGGCAGCCCGCTGACCAGGTCACGGCCGCGGATCTCGGCCTGCGGCTCGTCGGCCGACGGGAACGCCGAGCCGAGCGCCAGCTTGATCTCCTCCGCCGTCCGCTCGCCCAGCATCAGGCTGTGCTGCTTCTTGCCGAAGGTGATGATCGCCTGGTCGAGCTCGTCCCCGCCGATCCTGATCGACTGGGACGTGACGATCCCGCCCAGGGAGATCACCGCGACCTCGGTGGTGCCGCCGCCGATGTCGACCACCATGTTGCCGGTCGGCTCGTTGACCGGCAGACCGGCCCCGATCGCGGCCGCCATCGGCTCCTCGATGATGTAGACCCGGCGCGCGCCCGCCTGGTGCCCGGCCTCCTTGACTGCCGACTGCTCGACGCCGGTGATGCCGCTCGGCACCGCGACGACGATCCTCGGCTTGGCCATCCGGGTCCTGCGGTGCACCTTCTGGATGAAGTACCTGAGCATCCGCTCGGTCACGTCGAAGTCGGCGATCACGCCGTCTTTGAGCGGCCGCACGGCGACGATGTTGCCCGGCGTGCGGCCGATCATCCGTTTAGCGTCCACCCCGACCGCGACCACCTGCCCGGTGGTCGTGTTGAGCGCGACCACGCTCGGCTCGTTGAGGACGATCCCCCGGCCGCGCACGTAGACGAGGGTGTTGGCCGTGCCGAGATCGACCGCCATGTCACGGCCAAGGAATGTCAGCGCATTACCCATCGGGAGCGGGAACCCTTCCGATCAGAGGCCTTCTGAACTGGTCATGAGCCTATCGGATAAACAGACAGCAGCCCCCACGCGAAAACGCCGGGGACAAGTCTCTGTAAATTCTTCAGTATTTCGTACCAGGCCGACCGCTTGGTAACGATTCGCCGGACGTTTCCTGAACGGCCGGCGAGCCCTGCCCTGCCTTGCCCTGCCCCGGTCACGCTCGTCGGCGCGGCCGGCCTAGTACTGTACTTGGCTAACGTCGCGCCGGTTAAACGAGCTCGGGGAAGAAGATCTTGATTTCCCGCTCGGCGCTCTCGGGGGAGTCCGACCCGTGCACAATGTTCTGCGCGACCTGCAGGGCGTAGTCGCCCCGGATCGTGCCGGGGAGCGCCTTCACCGGGTCGGTCGCGCCCGCCAGGGCGCGGAACGCCTCGATGGCCCGGTCGCCCTCCGCCACCAGCGCGACCAGCGGGCTGGAGGTGATGAAATCGACCAGTTCGCCGAAGAACGGCCTTTCCGCGTGCTCGGCGTAGTGCGCCTGCGCGGTGTCAACGTCGATTGTGCGCATCTCGAGCGCGATAATGTTCAGGCCCTTGCGCTCAATTCGCGAAATGACATCACCGATGATGTTGCGGCGAACGCCGTCCGGTTTGACCAGAATAAGGGTGCGCTGCGCCATTACTACTACTCCTTGCGTTTGTTCTACGGGATCAGGCATGAGCTTACCGGGACTGGCGGTTGCCCTGGTTGTCGAGGCTGCGGCCGGACCGTCAGACCGTCAGACCGTCAGACCGCGGTCGGGCCGGGTTCCCTCTCCCACTTCCTGGCCAGCCAGATGCCGGTGAACCAGAGCGCGGTGAAGATCACCCCCAGGATGTACATCACCGAGACCAGGACACCGGACGCGATGACGGCCAGCTGCAGCACCGAGCCGGCGTACAGCGCCCACGGCCGTCGTCCCACGTACCCGGAGAGCACGATCGCGACGATCGCGATGGCGCCGCAGACCGCTGCCGCGGTGCCGCCGCTCACGTGCCCGAGCACCTTGGCGGGCACGATCGCCAGCAGCGCGATGACGGCCTCCATGGCCAGGACGGTGCCGCACAGGCGCTTCATGAGAGCTCTCCCAGGGTGAACGAGTGCCGGGCGGGAGTGCCGGGCTCGGGCGCGCGCGGGTTGGCGCTCCGGCCCACGGCGCTGGCCGGCGCCAGCAGCAGCTGCGCGTCGCCCGCGGTGACCACCGAGCCGGTGACGAGCACGGCCGACGAGCCGGGCAGCCCGTCGGTCGCCGCGGCCGCGTCGGCGTCGTCGGCCAGCGAGAACGCCAGGTCAAGGGCATCGTCCAGCCGCTCCGCGACGTGCACCTGGTCGTCGCTGAAGACGTCCCTGGCCAGGTCGGCCAGGTCTTCCGCGGGCATCGAGCGGGGCGAGGAGTTCGTGGTCACCACGATCGCGGACAGCACCGGCTCAAGCTCGTCGAGCAGGCCGGCCACGTCCTTGTCCTCGGCCACCGCGACGACGCCGATCACCCGGTCGAAGTCGAACGACTCGGTCAGCGCCTGCACCGTTACCGCCATCCCGGCCGGGTTGTGGGCGGCGTCGGCGATCACGGTCGGCGAGCGGCGCAGGATGTCGAGGCGGCCGGGCGAGCTCACCTTGGCGAACCCGGCCCGGACCAGGTCCGGGTCGAGGCCGGCCTGCGCGAGCCCGGGTCCGAGGGTCAGCGTCGACCCGTCGTCGCCCGCCGGCGCCGTCACGGAAACGCCCGCGAACGCCTCGACCGCGGCCAGCGCGCAGGCCGCGTTGGACGCCTGGTGCGCGCCGAACAGCGGCAGGAAGATGTCCGCGTACACGCCGCGCAGCCCCTGCAGCACCACCTGCTGACCGCCGAGGGCGAGCTCGCGGGCGACCACGCCGAACTCGAACCCCTCCCGCGCCACGGTCGCGCCGACCAGGGCGGCGCGCTGCAGGAGTATCTCCGCCGCGGCGACCTCCTGCTGCGCCAGCACCGCGATCGCGCCCGGCTTGATGATGCCGGCCTTCTCGGTCGCGATCTCCTCGATCGTGTCGCCCAGCCACTGCATGTGGTCAAGCGCGACCGACGTGATCACCGCGACCGTGCCGTCGGCGACGTTGGTCGCGTCCCAGCGGCCGCCCAGGCCGACCTCGATCACCGCGACGTCCACCGGCGCGTCCGCGAACGCGGCGAACATCATGCCGGTGAGGATCTCGAAGAAGGACAGCGGGGCCGGCTGCTGGGAGTCGACCAGCTCCGCGTACGGCAGAATTTCCTCGTACAGCTCGATGAAGCGCTCGGCTGACAGCGGCTCCCCGTCCACGCAGATCCGCTCCCGCATCGACACCAGGTGCGGTGACGTGAACCGGCCGGTGCGCAGTCCGCGCTCGCGCAGCAGCGTATCGGTCATCCGCGTGGTCGACGTCTTGCCGTTGGTCCCGGTGACGTGCACCACCGGGAACGCACGCTGCGGATCCCCGAGCAGGCTGACCAGCGCCTCGATCCGGTCGAGGGTCGGCGAGATCTGGTGCTCGGCGCGGCGCGCCCCGATCTCGAGCTCGACCTCGCGCAGACGTGCCTCAATATCCACGGATGTCAGCCTACTGCGCTCGGTGGTCAGCCCAGCGACGCGAGGCGGGCGGCCAGGCGGGCTATGTCGGCTTCGGCGTCGGCCAGGCGCTGGCGGGACTTGGCCACCACGTCGGCCGGGGCCTTGTCGGTGAAGGCGGGGTTGCCGAGCTTGGCCGTCATCTGCGCGGCCTCCTTGCGCGCGGCGGCGAGGTCCTTCTCCATCCGCGCGCGCTCGGCCGCCACGTCCACCGTGCCGGCCAGGTCGAGCTCCACGGTGACGCCCTCCACCACCAGCGACGCGGAGACCGCGAACCCCTGGCCGGCGTCGGTCAGCCGCAGCAGCGACCTGATCGACGCCTCGTGCGCGGCCAGCGGCGTCGTCTCGATGCCCGCCAGCCGCGCGGGCACCCGCTGCCCGGGCCGCAGCCCCTGATCCGAGCGGAGCCGCCGGATCTCGGTCACCAGTCGCATCAGCGACTCGACCTCGGCCTCGGCCCCGGGGTCGTTGAACGAGAACGTCGGCCAGGCCGCCATCATCACCGAGTCCTCGCCGGTCAGCGCCGACCAGAGCTCGTCGGTGACGAACGGCATCACCGGGTGGAGCAGCCGCAGCATCTGGTCGAGCACGAACCCGAGCACCCGCCTGGTCCGGTCTGCTTCGGCCGGATCGCCCGCGGTCAGCGGCGTCTTCGCCAGCTCCAGGTACCAGTCGCAGAACTCGTCCCACGCGAAGTGGTAGAGCGCCTCGCACGCCTTGCCGAACTCGAACCGGTCGAGCAGCCCGTCGACGTCGGCGATCACACTCGACAGGCGGGAGAGAATCCAGCGATCGGGCACGCTGAGGTTCGTCCAGAGCTCTGGATCCCCGCCGGTACCGCTCTCTTGAGTATGGAACGGTCCGTTGGTTCCAGTGGCGGCGACGGTCGCGCCGTTCATCAGGGCAAACCGGGTAGCGTTCCAGAGCTTGTTGCAGAAGTTGCGCGAGCCCGCTGCCCACTCCTCGCTGACGGCGGTGTCGCTGCCGGGGTTGGAGCCGCGCGCCAGCGTGAACCGGACCGCGTCGGCGCCGAACCGGTCGATCCACTCCAGCGGGTCGACGGTGTTCCCGCGTGACTTGGACATCTTCTTGCCGTACTGATCGCGCACCAGGCCGTGCAGGACCACGTTGCGGAACGGGATGGCGTCGGCCGGCGCCTTGCCCCGGTTGGCGTAGAGGCCGAACATCATCATCCGGACGACCCAGAAGAACAGGATGTCGTAGCCGGTGACGAGCACGCTCGTCGGGTAGAAGGCGCGCAGGTCCGGGGTGTCCTGCGGCCAGCCGAGGGTGGAGAACGGCCAGAGCGCGGAGGAGAACCAGGTGTCGAGGACGTCGGGGTCCTGGGTCCACCCGTCGGGCGCGGTCTCGTTGGGGCCGACGCAGCGCACCTGTCCTTCCGGACCGTAGAAGACCGGAATCCGGTGACCCCACCAGAGCTGGCGGGAGATGCACCAGTCGTGCATGTCGTCCACCCAGCCGAAGTACCTGGCGTTCATCTCGGTCGGCGACAGCTCGACCCGGCCGTCGCGGACGGCATCGCCCGCCGCCTTGGCCAGCGGGGCGACGCGGACGAACCACTGCAGCGACTGGCGCGGCTCGACCGTGGTGCCGCAACGGCTGCAGTGCCCGACCGCGTGCAGGTAGGGGCGGACCTCCTTGACGATCCTGCCCTCCTCCCGCAGCGCGGCGACGACGGCCGGACGGGCCTCGAACCGGTCAAGGCCCTGGAACGGGCCGGGCGCGGTGATCACGCCGCGCTCGTCCATGATCGACAGGCCCGGCAGGTCGTGGCGGCGGCCGATCTCGAAGTCGTTCGGGTCGTGGGCCGGGGTCACCTTGACCGCGCCGGTGCCGAAGGCCGGATCGACGTGCGCGTCGGCCACGATCGGGATGACCCGGCCGGTCAGCGGGAGCTCGACGGTGGTGCCGACCAGGTGGGAGTACCGGTCGTCATCCGGATGCACGGCCACCGCGGTGTCGCCCAGCATCGTTTCGGCGCGGGTGGTGGCGACCACGATGCTGTTATCCCCGTCGCCATAGCGAATCGAGACCAGTTCGCCCTCGTCGTCGCTGTGATCGACCTCGATGTCGGACAGGGCGGTCAGGCAGCGCGGACACCAGTTGATGATGCGCTCGGCCCGGTAGATCAGCTCGTCGTCGAAGAGCCGCTTGAAGATCGTCTGGACGGCCCGCGACAGCCCCTCGTCCATGGTGAACCGCTCACGGGACCAGTCCACGCTGTCGCCAAGCCGGCGCATCTGGCCCAGGATCCGGCCGCCGTACTCCGACTTCCACTCCCAGACGCGCTCAACGAACGCCTCGCGGCCCAGGTCGTGCCGGGACAGGCCCTCCTTGGCGAGCTCGCGCTCGACGACGTTCTGAGTCGCGATGCCGGCGTGGTCCGTGCCCGGCAGCCAGAGTGTGCGGTAGCCCTGCATCCGGCGGCGGCGGACCATGGTGTCGCTCAGCGTGTGGTCGAGCGCGTGGCCGATGTGCAGCGAGCCCGTTACGTTCGGCGGCGGGAGCACAATGCTGAAGCTCGGCGCGTCGGGGTTCTCCTGGGCCTCGGGCGTAAAGTAGCCCGCCTTCTCCCAGTGCTCGTAACGACGGGCCTCCACCTCGGCCGGGGCGTATTGCGATGGGAGTCCGTCTGGCTCGTGGTCTGTCACAGAGCGAGTCTATGAAGTCCGCCGAGCCGGTGCCCACTTTGTTATCAGGACTTGCGGGTTTCGACGCTGGCGCGGAGGGCCACCGTGTCCTGCGCGCCCTTGGACTGGGCGACGGTCAGCACCTCGGGCGCCGACCCGGCGAAGAACTCGGTGACGCCGAGGGTGGTCGTGCTGACCCAGACGCAGACCCCGCCGCTCGCGGCGGTCGCCGTCGCGGGGACGTTGGCGCAGGCCATCTCGCCGCCGTGCGGCCCGGCGCTATAGGTCCCCTCGCCCGAGCCGAACGAGCCCAGGTTGGTCATGACGGTCTTCGGGTTGAAGGTGCCCTGGTAGCCGACGAACACGATCGCCTGGTCGGCCGGGAGCGTGTAGGAGGCCGCCACCGGCTTGCCCGTCACCGTTCCGCCGCCGCCGCTCACGGCCGACTGCTCGATCGTCGCCGCGGTCGAGGTGGTGGTGGCCAGGAAGTTGGGGTCGCTCCCGATCGGCCAGCTGCCCGCGACGGACGGAGTGGACAGCACCCAGCCGTCGGTGGTCGCGCTGCCGCTCACACGGGAGTTCGCGGTGGCCTTCGCCTTCGGCTTAGCCGAGGCCGATGGCGACGGGGCGGCCGGGGTCGATGCGGCAACGGTCGGCGTGGTGCCGTTCGCGCTGTTCGAGCTGTTCGACTTATGCAGGAGCAGGTACGCGCCGGCCGCGACCACGACCACGACCACCGCGGCGACCGCGAGGATCCGGCCGATCCGGCCGCCCGACGACCCCCCTGAGCCACGCCCGTTCCCCGAGCCCTGTCCGCCGCGCGAGCCGGGGCCATCCGAGCCGCGCTGCGGACCCGGCGACTGGTAGCCGGCCGGCTCATCCCACGGATCCACCGGGCGGCCGGGGGGCCGGGTGCCCTGAGGCCCCTGCCTGGGGCGCGAGCTGTAGGCGGTGCTCGCCGAGGTCGGGGCGAAGAAGTCCTGCAGGGCCGGGTCCATCCGGGCGGCCCTTTCCTCTTCCCAGGGAACGGGGGCTGGGAGCCCCTGGTCCGGCTGGTCCGGCGTAGCGGTGAAGCCCGGCGCAGGAGTGAAGCCAGGCGCAGCGGTGAAGCCCGGCTGGGGGCCGTAGTCCGGCTGATCGTCGTAGTACGTGCGCCCCGGCTGGCGCCGGGGGAACTCCTGGCCGGCCGGGTCCTGCGGGCCGAAATCCTGACCGCCGAGGTCTTGACGGGTCAGGTCCTGACGGCCGAAGTCCGGGCGGCCGAGGTCCTGACGGGCCGCGTCCGAGCGGCCAAGTTCCGAACGGCCGAGGTCCTGACGGGTCAGGTCCTGACGGCCGAAGTCCTGACGCGAGGCGTCCTGCCACTGAGGCTCGTCCCACGCGGGAACCTGGGCGGTTGCTCCATTCGCGCCCTGCCCGTTCCCGGCCCGCGTGCTCCCACTGCCGGTCCGCGTGCCCCCATCCCGGCCGCGTCCGGTCCGGTCCCTGACCGGCAGATCCCAGGACGGCATGTCAGCGGAGCGTCCGAGGGACGCACCCGGCGTCCGCTGCTCGAACTCCTGCGTGAAGAACTCGGGCGGCGGCCCTGACGACGCGTCGCCGGCGCCGGGGGCGCCGAAGTCGGAACCGCCGAAATCCGTGCCGCCGGACTGCGGGGACGTGCCCCAGCCGGTACCGACGGGCGGCGCCCAGGGATCGTCGTCACCAACCGAGGCGTTCTGGCTCGAGAAAGCCTGCGTGCCATCGTCGGGGCCCTCCTGCGGGTCCCAGGTGGGCCTGGATGGTGTATCCCAGCCGGTCATCTGCGCTCATTCTCCGGGTTGCCGTCCCACACGAACTAACCCACTGAGGTTATCCGCGCGGGGCGCGCAGCCGAGGCAATACAGACAAAGAAGCCGCCCCGGTAACATCTGTGCTCTCCCACTCGCCGCCGGGCGCTGGACCCCCCCGCGAGCCAAAGGGCGCGCCCCGGTCGCGGACTGAGGAGCGCGGCGGTTTTGGCCGCGCGACGAGAGAGCAGACAGGGGCTAAGAGCGCCCGGCGGCGAGCGGGGAAAGCAGAGTTACGCCGACTTGTCGCGGGGGATGCGGCGGGAGACGTCGCGGGGGACGAGGGTGGGGTTGACGTTCTCCAGAACTGCCTCGCGGGTGAGGACGACCCGCTCGACGTCCTTGCGGCTCGGCACCTCGTACATCACCGAGAGCAGGACTTCCTCCATGATCGCGCGCAGCCCGCGCGCGCCGGTGCCGCGGAGGTTGGCCTGGTCGGCGACCGCCTCGAGCGCGTCGGTGGTGAACTCCAGGTCAACGCCGTCGAGCTCGAACAGGCGCTTGTACTGCTTGACCAGGGCGTTGCGGGGCTCGGTGAGGATCTGGATGAGCGCCTCGCGGTCCAGGTTGTGCACGCTGGTGATGACCGGGAGACGGCCGACGAACTCGGGGATCATGCCGAACTTGAGCAGGTCCTCCGGCATCACCTCGCCGAAGGCGTCCTCGGAGATCTGCTTGGAGCGGACCCGCAGCACGCCGTTGAAGCCGATGCCGTTGGAGCCGGAGCGCTGCTCGATGATCTTCTCCAGGCCGGCGAACGCGCCACCGCAGATGAACAGCACGTTGGTGGTGTCGATCTGGATGAACTCCTGGTGCGGGTGCTTGCGGCCGCCTTGCGGCGGGACGCTGGCGGTGGTGCCTTCCAGGATCTTCAGCAGGGCCTGCTGCACGCCCTCGCCGCTCACGTCTCTGGTGATCGACGGGTTCTCCGACTTGCGGGCGATTTTGTCGATCTCGTCGATGTAGATGATCCCGGTCTCGGCCTTCTTGACGTCGTAGTCCGCCGCCTGGATCAGCTTGAGCAGGATGTTCTCGACGTCCTCGCCGACATAGCCCGCCTCGGTGAGGGCGGTCGCGTCGGCGATCGCGAACGGCACGTTAAGGAGCCGCGCGAGGGTCTGCGCTAGCAACGTCTTGCCAGAACCAGTCGGGCCGAGCAGCAGGATGTTGGACTTGGCCAGTTCCACGCCTTCGCTGCCGGGCCGCTCAGTGCCCGTCTGGACCCGCTTGTAGTGGTTGTACACCGCGACCGAGAGAGCCTTCTTGGCCTTGTCCTGGCCGATCACGTACGAGTCGAGGAACTCGTAGATCTCGCGCGGCTTAGGCAGCTTGTCCCAGGTGGGCTCGGTGGTCTCGGAGAGCTCTTCCTCAATGATCTCGTTACAGAGGTCGATGCACTCGTCGCAGATGTACACGCCTGGCCCGGCGATGAGCTTCTTTACCTGCTTCTGGCTCTTCCCGCAGAACGAGCATTTCAACAGGTCCGCGCCGTCACCGATGCGTGCCACCCAGTTTCTCCTTTACATGGGGCTTTACCTTGGACCGCCATGCCCGGCCCGAGCGCCTGCCCGGGCCTGGCACGGCGGGCCCGTCCCGCCATGCCGTCAACCGCTTGCTATCTGACGGTACCGCCTTGTGGAGTCCGATGGATCAATCAAACCCCCTGAGCGGCACGAGAGGGAAGAGGCGAACCCTTCCCCTCGCTAGGAAACTACCGCCGGAACCTTCTCCGAACCCCGCTTGAGCGCCGTCAGCACCTCATCGATGATGCCGTACTCCTTCGCGTCGGCCGCCGAGAGGAACTTGTCACGCTCGATGTCCCGCCGGACGACCTCCTCGTCCCTACCAGTATGCCGGGCGAGGATGGTTTCCATCGCGGTGCGCATCCTGAGAATCTCGTTGGCCTGGATCTCCATGTCCGACGACTGGCCGTAGCCGCCTTCCGTGGCCGGCTGGTGGATCAGGATCCGCGAGTTCGGCAGTGCGATGCGCTTGCCCTTTGTGCCGGCCGCGAGAATGATCGCCGCCGCGCTGGCCGCCTGGCCGATACAGCAGGTGGTGATCTCCGGCTGGATGAACTGCATGGTGTCATAGATGGCCATCATTGAGGTCATCGACCCGCCAGGCGAGTTTATGTACATCGTGATCTCGCGGTCGGGGTCGATGGCCTCGAGCGTGAGCAGCTGGGCCATGACGTCGTTGGCGGAGGCGTCGTCGATCTGGACGCCGAGGAAGATGATCCGCTCCTCGAAGAGCTTGTTGTACGGGTTCATCTCCTTGACGCCGTACGAGGTGCGCTCGACGAAGGAGGGCAGCACGTACCTGGATTGCGGGAGCCTGCTTAGCTCAGTCACGTTGGTCTCGCTCCTTAACGCGATTCAGGGTCGTTCTGGCTCAGGACAAGGGGCCCGCAGACGGGACCTCGGTGGCGCTGCGGACCACGTGGTCGATGAAGCCGTACTCCTTGGCTTCCTCGGCGGTGTACCAGCGGTCGCGGTCGGCGTCCTTCTCGATCTGCTCGAGCGACTGGCCGGTGTGGAACGCGGTCCGCTGGAACAGCGTCTTCTTGACGTAGAGCATCTGCTCGGCCTGGATCTTGATGTCGGTCGCGGTGCCGCCGATGCCGCCGGACGGCTGGTGCATCAAGACCGTCGCGTGCGGCAGGGCGTAGCGCTTGCCCTTGGCCCCCGCGGTCAGCAGGAACTGGCCCATCGACGCGGCCATGCCCATCGCGTAGGTGGCCACGTCGTTCTGCACGTACTGCATCACGTCGTAGATCGCGAGGCCCGCGTACACCGACCCGCCTGGGGAGTTGATGTAGAGCTGGATGTCGCTCTTCGTGTCCTCGGCGGAGAGCAGCAGCATCTCGGCGCAGATCCGGTTGGCGATGTCGTCGTCCACCTGCTGGCCGAGGAAGATAATGCGGTTCCGTAGCAACCGCTGGAACAGCAGGTCTCCTGGAATCACGGCGGCGTCAGGGCTAGCCGACCGCAGAACTGGCTGTGTCACGTGTTCACCTGCTCCGATCACTTCGGGTGTCGTTGGATGCGACATTAACGCCACTGCGGAGTGACCGGGTCCGGTGTACCCCGCTGTTCGCTTTGGGCGCATCGCGTTGCGGCTTTGCTACAAAAAAACGTGGCCCAGGGCCGGAGCCCTGGGCCAACTAGTTAGAGCAGGTCAGGACTCGTCCTCGTCGTCCTCGTCGTCCTCGTCGTCGTCTTCGTCGTCCTCATCCTCGTCGTCTTCCGCGTCCTCGACGATGGCCTCGGCCTCATCAACGACCTCGGCCTCGGCCTCGGCCTCGGCGACAGCCTCCAGAATGACCTCGGCCTCGTCCTCGGCCTCGGCCTCAAGGGCGGCGGCCACGTCGATCGAGAGGTCCTCGACCGCGATGTCGGCCCCGGCCGTGGCCTCGGCCGCCGCCTGGGCGGCGAGCATCGCGTCGACGTCGGCGTTGAGGCCCTCGATCTCCGCCTTCACGTCGACCGTCTCGCCCTTGTCGTCGGTCACCGTGACCCGCTCGGCGGTAAGCGTGGCCGCCTTACCCCGGAGCACCTCGGTGATCGCCACGCCGACCTGGCCGCTCTCGGTGAGCTGGCGGGCGAAGTACTCGGGGCTGATGCCCATCCGCTGCGCCTGGTCGGCGACGAAGTAGGAGAGCTCAGCCTGGTTGACCGAGAGGTTCTCGGAGCGGGCCACCTCATCGAGGACGAAGCTGACCCGGACGGAGCGCTGCGACTGCTCGACGAGGTCGGCGTCGAACTCCTCCTCGGTCTTCTCCAGGGTCTTGAGGTAGTCCTCCTTGGACATGTTCATCTGGGTGAGCTGGTTGTCGATGTTCTCGCGAGCGTGGGTCAGCTCGTGCTCGACGAACTTCTCCGGCAGCGGTATCTCGATGCTGTCGACGACCGCGTCGATGGCCTTGTCCCGCGCCTGGGTCGCCTGCTGGAGCTTCTTCATCCGCTCGAGCTGCTTGCGGGTGTCCTCGCGCAGCTCGTCGAGGGTGTCGAACTCGCTCGCGAGCTGGGCGAACTCATCGTCGAGCTCGGGCAGCTCGCGGACCTTGACCGACTGCACGGTCACGGTCACCTCTGCCTCCTGGCCGACCGCCTCGCCGCCCGCGAGCTCGGTGCTGAAGGTCGCCGACTCGCCCGCGGACAGGCCGGTGAGCGCCTCGTCGAGACCGTCAAGCATCGTCCCGCTGCCGACCTGGTACGACAGGCCGGTCGCCTGCGCGTCCTCGACCAGCTCGCCGTCGCGCGAGGCGGACAGGTCCATGGTCACGTAGTCGCCGTCCGCAGCCGCCCGCGGCGCGGTCTTCAGGCTGGCGAACCGCTCGCGCAGGTTGGTGAGGTACTCGTCGATGTCGTCCGGCGTGACCTCGGCGCTGTCCACGGTGACGGTCAGGGTCGAGAAGTCGGGCAGCTCGAACTTGGGCCTGACCTCGACCTCGGCCGTGAACGACAGCTCCTTGCCGTCCTCCAGCTGGGTGATCTCAACCTCAGGCTGGCCGAGGACGAACACCTCGGCCTCCTGCACGGCCTTGCTGTAAAACTCGGGCAGCGCGTCGTTGACCGCCTCGGTCAGCACCGCGCCCCGGCCGATCCGCATGTCGATGACGCGCGGCGGCACCTTGCCAGGGCGGAACCC
>Ga0302314_10013889_pt1 | contig 13811 bp, 19 predicted proteins | sample III_Palsa_N2_3_FD_200533 | JGI IMG/M metagenome (GOLD analysis project Ga0302314, IMG submission 200533) | Peat permafrost microbial communities from Stordalen Mire near Abisko, Sweden - III_Palsa_N2_3 | ecosystem: Environmental > Terrestrial > Soil > Palsa > Peat permafrost | place: Sweden... | reverse complement strand
GCGTTCGACGACCGCGAGCAGACGCCAGGACTTGCGCCGCGACAACGGCCGGCACGGAGTGATCGACACGGTGTCGCCCTCCTTGGCCTCGTTGTTCTCATCGTGCGCCAGCAGTTTGGTGGTGCGGCGCACGTACTTGCCATAGGTCGGATGGCGCACCTGGCGCTCGATCTCCACCGCGATGGTCTTGTCCATCTTGTTGCTCACGACCTGTCCGGTGAGCGTGCGAATGCCCTTGCGCCCCGCCGTGCCCTGGGCAGTGCCGTCTGTGGTGCCTTCGGTACTCATGGCTTGCTTCCAGTGCGCTTGGCGCGCTGTATGGTCTTGACGCGCGCAATGTTCCTGCGCACTTTCATGAATTGATCCGGCTTCACGGCCTGACCAGTCGCACGCTGCAATCGCAGCGCGAACTGTTCCTTGCGCAGCGACAGCATCTCGGTGTGCAGCTCGGTGATCGACTTCTTGTGCAGCTCACTGGCTTTCATCAGCGCACCTGCCGTTTCACGAAGGTGGTGGATACCGACAGCTTGGCGCCGGCCAGGCGAAAGGCCTCGCGCGCGACCTCCTCGGTGACCCCTTCCATTTCGAACAGCACCTTGCCGGGCTTGACCTTGGCAATCCAATACTCGACGTTGCCCTTGCCGCTGCCCATGCGCACTTCCAGCGGCTTCTTGGTGATCGGCACGTCGGGAAACACGCGGATCCAGATCTGCCCGCCGCGCTTGACGTGACGCGCCATGGCGCGGCGCGCGGCCTCGATTTCACGCGCAGTCATACGCGCACGATCGGTGGCCTTGAGCCCGAAATCGCCGAAGGCCACGGTGTTGCCGCGCATCGCCAGGCCGCCGTTGTGGCCCTTGAACTGCTTGCGGTATTTGGTTCGCTTGGGTTGCAACATGATTCGCTACTGCTGTTATGCCTCGGCCGGAGCCGCCGGCGCAGCCGGGGCCACCGGCGGCGCGGCGCTGAGCGCGGCAGCGGCGGCCGCAGCACTGGCGGCCGCGGCGTTGGCGGCTTCACCCTGCGCCTGGTTCTCGGCCTGGCGGTCGAGCTGCGCCTGGTCGAACACTTCGCCCTTGAAGATCCAGACCTTGATGCCGATGATTCCGTAAGTGGTCTTGGCCTCGGCCAGGCCGTAATCGATGTCGGCACGGAAGGTGTGCAGCGGCACGCGGCCTTCGCGGTACACCTCGGTGCGCGCAATCTCCGAGCCGTTGAGGCGGCCGGACATGCGCACCTTGATGCCCAGTGCGCCGCTGCGCATGGTGCTCATGACCGCGCGCTTCATGGCACGTCGGAACATCACGCGCTTCTCGATCTGCTGCGAGATGCTCTCGGCCACCAGCTGCGCGTCGAGCTCGGGCTTGCGGATCTCGGAGATGTTCAGGCGCACGTCGAGCACCGGCAGGCCGACCAGCTTCGCGGTCTCGCCGCGCAGCTTCTCGATGTCCTCGCCCTTCTTGCCGATCACGATGCCCGGACGCGCGGTCTGGATGGTGATGTTGACCTTCTTGGCCGCGCGCTCGATCAATATGCGGCTGACCGAGGCGTCGATCAGCTTCTTCTTCAAAAACTGGCGCACCAGGAAATCGGTGTGCACCAGCTGCGGGAATTGTTTCTTGCTGGCATACCACTTCGAGGTCCAGTCGCGCGTGATCCCCAGTCGTATGCCCAGCGGGTTGACTTTCTGGCCCATGGCTAGTCCTTCCTGCCGTCGCTGACCTGAATCAGGATATGGCTGTTGCGCTTGATGATGCGGGCACCGCGGCCCTTGGCGCGCGCGGCGAAGCGCTTGAGCGTCGGCGCGGTGTCGATCTCGATGCGCTCGATCTTGAGCTCATCGATGTCGGCGCCGAGATTGTTCTCGGCGTTGGCGATGGCGGATTCCAATACCTTGAGCACCAGCGCGGCGCCTTTCTTCGGCATGAACTTCAAGGTGGCGAGCGCATTGCCCACAGCCTTGCCGCGCACCACGTCGGCCACCAGCCGGCACTTCTGCGGGGAGATGCGCGCATGGCGCAGTCGAGCGGTCACCTGCATCGCATTACTCCGCGGCCGTGACTTTGCGATCGCCCGAATGCGACTTGAACAGTCGCGTCGGGGAGAATTCGCCGAGCTTGTGGCCGACCATGTTCTCGGTCACCAGCACCGGAATGTGCTGTCTGCCGTTGTGGATTGCGATCGTGAGGCCGACCATGTCGGGAATCACCATCGAGCGTCGCGACCAGGTCTTGATCGGCCGGCGATCGCTCTTCTGCATGGCCACCTGCACTTTCTTGGCCAGGTGCAGATCCACGAACGGACCTTTCTTTAACGAACGAGGCACGCTTATTTCCTCCGCTGCACGATCATGTTGCTGGTGCGCTTGTTACGGCGGGTCTTCTTGCCCTTGGTTTGCCAGCCCCAAGGCGAGACCGGGTGCGGATTGCCCTGTCCGGATTTACCTTCGCCGCCGCCGTGCGGGTGATCGACCGGATTCATGGCCAGGCCGCGCACGGTCGGGCGTATGCCGAGCCAGCGCTTGGCGCCGGCCTTGCCGTACTTGCGCAGATTGTGCTCATCGTTGGCCAGCTCACCGATGGTGGCGCGGCAATCCACGTGCACCTTGCGGGTCTCGCCGGACTTGAGCCGCAGATAGGCGTGTACGCCTTCGCGCGAGGTGAACGAGGCTGAGCTGCCGGCGCTGCGCGCGAGCTGGCCGCCGCGGCCGGGCTTGAGCTCGATGTTGTGCACCAGCGAGCCCACCGGAATATGCCGCAGCGCCATGGCGCTGCCGGGCTTGATCGGCGCCTCGCTGCCCGAGCGGATCTCATCGCCGTCGGTGACGCCCTTGGGCGCGAGAATGTAGCGGCGCTCGCCGTCGCTGTAGCGCACCAGTGCAATATGAGCGGTGCGGTTCGGATCGTATTCAACCCGCTCGACCACGCCGGGTATGCCGTCCTTGTCGCGACGGAAATCGATCAGGCGATATTTCTGGCGCGAGCCGCCGCCATGATGACGGGTGGTGATGCGGCCGAAATGATTGCGCGCACCGGTGTGGCTCTGCGCCACGGTCAGCGGCTCGTACGGGCCACCCTTGTACAGGTGACTCTTGCTGATACGCACCTGGAAGCGCGTACCGGGCGATGTGGGTTTGAATTTGATCAGGGCCATGGGTGGTTCCTCAAGATCTCAGCGCTTGCCCTGGGCTTCATAGTCGATGCTCTGGCCTTCGGCCAGCCGCACATAGGCCTTCTTCCAGTCCTGGGTGCGGCCGCTGCGCTGGCCGAAGCGGCGCTTCTTGCCGGGCTGATTGAGCACCTGCACATCCTCGACCTTGACCTCGAACATGAGCTCCACGGCACGGCGCACATCGGTGCGCGTGGCCTCGCGGCGCACCTTGAACGCGTATTGATTGCGCTCCTGCAGACCCAGCGATGTCTTCTCGGTCACGTGCGGCGCGAGCAGCACGTTCATGAGTCCTTCCCGTCCCAATGGCTTGCGCATCGCGGTCATTGCAGGCGCTCCTCGAGCAGCTTCACCGCGCCGATCGTGGCCAGCACCTTGTCGTGCCGCGCCAGGCTGACCGGATTGACCGCCGCCGCCGACAGCAGCTCCACGTGCGGCAGATTGCGCGCCGCGAGCTCGAGCTTCTCATCCGGCGCCTCGACGATGATCAGCACATTCTCGAGCGACAGCGACTTCAGATGCGCCACCAGCAGGCGGGTCTTGGGAGCATCGAGCGACAACGAGGCGGTCACGATCAGGCGATCCTGGCGTACCAGTTCGGACAGCATCGAGCGGATCGCGCCGCGATACATCTTGCGGTTGACCTTCTGCGAAAAATCGCGCGGCTTGGCTGCAAAGGTCCGCCCGCCGCCCACCCATATGGGGCTGCGGATCGAGCCGGCACGCGCCGAGCCCGTGCCCTTCTGGGCATGAGGCTTGCGCCCGCCGCCACGCACCTCGGCCCGGGTCTTCTGTGCCTTGGTGCCCGAACGGCCGGCCGCCATATAGGCGTTGACCACCTGAAACACCAGCGCCTGGTTGAATTCGTGGGCGAAGTTCTCGTCCGACACCGCGAGCTCGGCGCCGCCGTTGGCAACTTTAAGTTTCATGGCCTACTTCTTGGGCGCCGCGGCCTTGGCGGGCGCGGCAACCTTATGAGGCACAACGACCTTGCGGGTCGCACGCCGTGCCGCCTTGACCGAGGCGCGCACGATCACATTGCCGCCCGGAGAGCCCGGCACGGCGCCGCGGATCAGCAGCAGATTGCGGGGCAGATCTACGCCGACGATCTTAAGATTCTCAGTCGTGACGCGCACCACACCCAAATGGCCGGACATACGCTTGCCGGCAAACACGCGGCCGGGGGTCTGGCGTTGACCGATTGACCCGGGCGTGCGGTGCGTCAAAGAGGCGCCGTGGCTGGCCATGCCGCCGGCAAAGTGGTGGCGTTTGATCACGCCCGCAAAGCCCTTACCAATGGTCGTGCCGGTCACATCGACGGCTTGGCCTGTGGAAAACAGGTCCACCTTGAGCTCGCTGCCGAGCTTGAGGTCGGCGCCATCCTTGCCGTTCAGGCGGAACTCGATCAGGCCGCGGCCCGGCTCGACCTTGGCCTTGGCGAAATGGCCGGCGGCGGCCTTGCTCAGCAGCTGCGGCCGGCGCGTGCCGAAGGTCACCTGCACGGCCACATAGCCGTCGTGCTCGACGGATTTGACCTGGGTGACGCGGTTAGGCAGCACCTCGACCACGGTCACGGGCACGGATTCACCCGCATCCGTGAAAATACGTGTCATGCCGCACTTGCGGCCGACCAGACCGATTGCCATGAACAAAATCCTCTCAAACGGCGTTCACTACGATTGGTGCGCGCCAATGCATATACGGGGTTTGACTACAGGAAAGCAGCGCGCCAGGCGCCATTGCTCTCGAGTGGTCTTGGAGCCCTACGGAGGCTCCAACCTCGCCCGATACCGCTTTCGCGGAAAACTTCGCTTGCCTTGGGGGTTGGGCCAGGGGGCGAAAAGGGCGCGCAGTATATAGGCGGCCCGCCCCCGGGGCAATACGGGCCTTGGCTTCAGTTCAGCCTGATCTGCACATCCACGCCGGCCGGCAATTCCAGGCGCATGAGCGCGTCCACGGTCTTGTCGGTGGGGTTCAGGATGTCCATGAGGCGCTTGTGCGTGCGCAGCTCGTACTGATCGCGCGCGTCCTTGTCGGCGTGCGGGGAGATCAGCAGCGTGAAGCGCTCCATCTTGGTCGGCAGCGGCACCGGACCGCGCACGGTGGCGCCGGTACGGCGCGCCGTTTCGACGATCTCGCGCGCCGAGTTGTCGATCAGGCGATGGTCGAAGGCCTTGAGGCGTATACGTATATTTTGATTAGCCATAGATTACTTCCTACTTCAGGATCTTCGACACGACACCGGAGCCGACCGTGCGGCCGCCCTCGCGAATCGCAAAGCGCAGCCCCTCTTCCATCGCAATCGGTGCGATCAGCTCCACCGTCATCTGAATGTTGTCCCCAGGCATCACCATCTCGGTGTTGCCCGGCAACTCGATCATCCCGGTCACATCGGTGGTGCGAAAATAGAACTGCGGCCGATAGCCCTTGAAGAACGGCGTGTGCCGGCCGCCCTCCTCTTTGGTCAGCACGTACACTTCGCACTCGAACTGCGTGTGCGGCGTGATGCTGCCCGGCTTGGCCAGCACCTGCCCGCGCTCGACCTCCTCTCGCTTGGTGCCGCGCAGCAGCACCCCGACGTTGTCCCCGGCCCGGCCTTCGTCCAGGAGCTTCCTGAACATCTCCACGCCCGTGCAGATCGTCTTGGTCGTGGCCTTCAGCCCGATGATCTCCACCTCGTCATTGATCTTGACGATGCCGCGCTCGATGCGTCCGGTCACCACCGTGCCGCGCCCGGAGATCGAGAACACATCCTCCACCGGCATCAGAAACGGCTTCTCGATATCCCGCTTGGGCACCGGGATGAACTTGTCCATCTCCTCCACCAGCTTGATCACCGCGGCCACGCCAATCTCGCTCTTATCCCCTTCCAGGGCCTTGAGTGCACTGCCGATGATGATCGGAGTCTGATCTCCCGGAAACTTGTAGGTGGTCAGTAGCTCTCGCACCTCCATCTCCACCAGTTCCAGCAGCTCCTTGTCATCCACCATGTCGGCCTTGTTCATGAACACCACCATGTAGGGCACACCCACCTGGCGGGCGAGCAGAATGTGCTCGCGCGTCTGCGGCATCGGACCATCGGCGGCCGAGACCACCAGTATGGCCCCATCCATCTGCGCAGCCCCGGTGATCATGTTCTTGACGTAGTCGGCGTGTCCGGGGCAGTCCACATGAGCGTAGTGGCGCGCCTTACTCTGATACTCCACATGAGCGGTGGAGATCGTGATCCCGCGCGCCTTCTCCTCCGGTGCCTTATCGATCTGATCGTAGGCCACGAATGTGCCGCCAAAGGTCTCGGCCATCACCTTGGTCAGCGCCGCCGTCAGCGTCGTCTTGCCATGATCCACATGCCCAATCGTCCCCACGTTCACGTGCGGCTTGGTGCGCTCAAATTTCTCTTTCGACACGACGACTCCTTAAGACCTGCGGTCAACACCAAAACATCCAAGCCCCGAACATCACTGGAGCCCACGATCGGAATCGAACCGATGACCTCGTCCTTACCAAGGACGTGCTCTACCGACTGAGCTACGTGGGCGGACGGACGTAAGTCAGCGGAGCGGGCCCAATGGAGCGGGTAGTGGGAATCGAACCCACGTCATCAGCTTGGAAGGCTGAGGTTCTACCATTGAACTACACCCGCCTGGTGATGACGTTGATGACCCAAACCCGCTCCGCTCGAAATCTGCCCGCCTTTCGAGTCCTTTCCCCTTCCGCGGTGGAGGGGGTAGGATTCGAACCTACGAAGGCGTAAGCCGGCAGATTTACAGTCTGCTCCCGTTGGCCGCTTGGGTACCCCTCCGCGAAAATGAGCCGCGTATTCTGATTTCTGCACCCGGGGCTGTCAATGCAGAAATCGGGCCAGCCGACACTTTCGTTCTGACCTTTACAGGCCGCGCGAGTTCAAATAGCCGTCGACCGCACCACGCACCGCAGCAGCGGCGGCCGGCGCGCAGAAAAAATCCAGATCCAGCATGCCAAAATCGTCCAGCCGCGCGCGCATCTGCAGCGGCAGACTGTCGTGCTTATAAATGACGGTGAATTCCCAGCGGCGCGATTGATCGGCCGGCAGCAGGTCGATGTCCTTGGCCAGCTGTTCCGCGTCCTTGCGGACGAAGCCTGCGCGAAACAGTTTCGCGACCTGCTTGAGCACGGCCGCAGCATACTTGACCTCGAAACTGCTGGTGACACGCACTTGCGCCGGGATGGCTGGGGGCACCGCATCGACTAGTGCTGCCGATTCCTGCGCGGCAGCATCATGGGCGTAAAACCCGCTCGCCAGCGCCATAGTCAGCGATAGTGCGGCTAACGTCGCCGATTTTCGCCGACGATCGCGCGCATATCGCGTCATAATTTGGCCGCTTCGCTGTCCTCGAGCCGCCGCCATTGGCCCGGCCGCAGATCCGGCGGCAGCCGTACGCTGCCGTAGCGCAGGCGCGAGAGCCGGCTGACTTCGAAGCCCACGGCCTGCCACAGCCGCCGTACCTCGCGATTGCGGCCTTCATGCAGCAGCACCCGAAACCAGGCGTGCGCGGCGCCGGCCGTCACTGCCTCTTGTTGCCCCACCGCCGGCTCAATGGCATCGAAGCGCGCCGGACCGTCATCGAGCGTGACGCCCTGGCGCAGCCGCGCCAGCACTGCCTCGGGCGGCTGACCGCGCACGCGCACCAGGTATTCGCGCTCGACTTCGCTCGAGGGGTGCATGAGCCGATGGGCCAGCGCACCGTCGTTGGTGAACAGCAGCAGGCCGGTGGTGTTGACGTCGAGCCGCCCGATCACCACCCAGCGGCCGGTGCGCGGCGCCGGCAGCCGTTCGAACACCGTCGGCCGGCCCTGCGGATCCGCGCGCGTGGTCATCTCGCCCATGGGCTTGTGATAGAGCAGCACTTCGCGCTGCGCGTGCTCGCCGGCGATCAGCTCAAGCCGGCGTCCGTCCAGACGAATGTCGGCGCCGGCCTCGGCGCTCTGACCCAGGGTCGCGAGCTGGCCGTCGACGCTGACGCGGCCGGCACGTATCCACTGCTCGATCTGTCGCCGGGAACCGTGGCCTGCCGCGGCCAGCAGCTTCTGCAGCCGCGCACTCATCGCTCACCTCACCTCAGCGCACCGGCAGCGAGATCTTCCGGAACAGCTCGGTCTGCGCCTCGACATCACGCGCGTCGATGGCGCGGTCGACCAGCCGCCGCGTCAGATGCGGTCCGAACAGCTGAATGAAGTCATAGGCAAAATTGCGCAGCAGCGTGCCGCGCCGGAATCCGATCCAGGTGGTGTGAATCGGAAACAGGTGCGAAGCATCGATCACGGTAAAATCGCTGTCCTGGGACGGATCGATCGCGACACTGGCGACGATGCCGACGCCGAGCCCCAGCCGCACATAGGTTTTGATGACATCCGAATCGCGCGCGGTCAGCGCCACCTTCGGCGTCAGGTTCTCGCGCGCGAACACGGTATGCAGCGACGAGGCACCGGTAAAGCTGAACACGTAGGTGACCAGCGGATAGGGCGCCAGATCCTGCAAGGTCAGGCGCTCGATTTTTGCCAGCGGATGATGCTTGAGCACGATGACCTGCCGGTACCAGCGGTACACGGGCAACAGCACCAGGCCCGGAAACAGGCCGTCCGAGCCGGTGGCGATGGCCAGCTGCACGCGATCGGTAGCCACCATTTCCCCGATCTGTTCGGACGTGCCCTGGTGCAGATGCAGTTCGACCTCCGGATAGCGCTCGCGAAACGCATGCACCACCGGCGGCAGCACATAGCGCGCCTGCGTATGCGTGGTCGCGATCGACAGCGTGCCGCGATTGTCCTGGTTCAGATCCGCGGCCACGGCCTTGAGGCTGTCGATCTCGGCCAGGGCGCGATTGGCGTATTCGAGCACCTTGACGCCCTGCGGCGTCACGCGCGAGAACGCCCGGCCCTCGCGCACGAATAAGTCGAAGCCCAGCTCGCGCTCGAGCGCCTTGAGCGCGCGCGAGATCGCGGGCTGCGAGGTGCCCAGCGCCGAGGCGGCCTGCGTGACCGACAGCCCGTGGCGGGCAATCGCGACCGCGTACTGCAGTTGATGAAAATTCATGGTGCCGCACCATACGGCCAAACCGGGCAATCCGTCATAACAATACGTTATTAAAAAATGGCCTTTCACTTATCGATCGGGTGCAGCCAGCGGTCTACAGTGCCCGGCAATGATCTACGAGAACATCCTGGGCACCATCGGGCGCACGCCGGTGGTGCGTCTGCAGCGTCTGGCACCGGCCGGCGTGAGCGTGTATGCCAAATGCGAGTTCTTCAATCCCGGCGCCTCGGTCAAGGATCGGCTGGCGATTGCCATCATCGAGGACGCCGAGGCTCGCGGCACGCTGCAGCCCGGGCAGACCGTAGTCGAGGCGACTTCGGGCAATACCGGCATCGCGCTGGCCATGGTGTGCGCGGCCAAGGGCTATCCATTCGTGGCGGTCATGGTCGAGACCTTCTCGGTCGAGCGCCGCAAGATCATGCGCATGTTCGGCGCGCGTGTGATCCTGACGCCGGCCGCCGGACGCGGCACCGCCATGGTCAAGAAGGCCGAAGAGCTGGCGCAGAAACACGGCTGGTTCCTGGCCAAGCAGTTCGATAACCCGGCCAATCCGGCTTACCACCGCAATACCACCGGGCCGGAGATCCTGTCCGATTTTGCCGGCAAGCGGCTCGACTATTTCGTCAGTGGCTGGGGCACCGGCGGCACGCTGACCGGTGTCGGCGAGATGCTGCATCAGGCGCGCCCCGATCTGCGCGTGATCGCGGTGGAGCCCGAAGCGGCCGCCATGCTGTCCGGCAAACCGTTTACGCCGCACAAGATCCAGGGCTGGACGCCGGATTTCATACCGTCGGTGCTCAATCGCTCGGTGCCGGACCGCACGGTCACGGTCAGCGACGCCGAAGCCATAGCGACCGCGCGCGCGCTGGCTCGTCAGGAAGGCATTTTATGCGGCATATCGGCTGGCGGCACGGTCGCGGCCGCGCTCAATCTGGCGCGCGAGGCGCCGCAGGGCACGGTGCTGCTGACCATGCTGCCCGACACCGGCGAGCGCTATCTGTCCACGGTGCTGTTCGAAGGTATCAGCGATGGCTCGGACCCGGAACCCTGAGCGCGCAGCGCGTGACCGCCACGCAACGCTCGAGCTGCCGGTGAGCGCCGCGGCCAGCGTTGCGCTGCCCGATCCGTTTGCGCTCTATCGCGGCGGCACACTGCATGGTGCGCGTATCGCCTATGAAAGCTGGGGCCGCCTGAACGCCGCGCGCGACAACGCTATTCTGCTGTTCACCGGTCTTTCGCCCTCGGCGCACGCCGCCGCCACCGAGCTCGATCCCACTCCGGGTTGGTGGCAGCGCATGATCGGGCCGAATCTGGCGATCGATACCAGCCGGCATTTCGTCATCTGCGTGAATTCGCTCGGCAGCTGCTTTGGCTCCACCGGTCCGGCCTCGGTCGATCCGGCCACGGGCGAGCGCTACGGCGTGAGTTTCCCCGAGCTCGCGGTCGAAGACATCGCCAGCTCCGCTTTCGCCGCAGTGCAGGCGCTGGGTATAGAGCGTCTGTTCGCGGTGGTCGGCGCCTCGCTGGGCGGCATGTCGGTGGTGGCCTTCGCGGCCCAGTTTCCGGCCGCGGCGCGCCGCTTGATCACCATTTCCGGCAGCGCGGCCGCCTCGCCGTTTGCGATTGCGCTGCGCTCGGTGCAGCGCGAGGCCATCCTGCGCGATCCGGACTGGCAGGGCGGGCACTACTCGCCCGAGCATCCGCCGCGCAGCGGCATGCGCCTGGCACGCAAGCTCGGCACCATCACCTACCGCTCGGCCGCCGAGCTGCGCCAGCGCTTCGGCCGCGAGCCGCTCGCCGGCAACGCCCGCAGCCTGAGTCAGTTCGCGCCGCGCTTTGCGATCGAAGGCTACCTGGAGACGCAGGCCGAGCGCTTCACGCGCATCTTCGACCCCAACTGCTATCTGTATCTTTCCAGCGCCATGGACCGCTTCGACCTGGCCGAGCACGGCGGCAGCGCGGCCGCGGCGCTGCGTGCGGTCAGCAGCGAGTCGGTACTGGTGCTGGGCGTGGAAAGCGACATGCTGTTCCCGATCTACGAGCAGGCCGGCATCGCCGAGGCGTTCGAGCAAAACGGCCTGCCGACGCGCTTCGTGCGCCTGCCCTCGCTCGAGGGCCACGACGCCTTCCTGGTCGACATCCCGCGCTTCGGCGCCGAGATCCGCCGCTTCCTGAGCTGAGGCGCGCGGCGCCGTCCGGCGTTGTGGTTTTTTCGCCGAAACCGCTTGAATTACGAATTGTTGGCACTACAATACTGTATGTGCTACGAACTAATTGAGCGATGATCATGAGCGAACTGAAACTACATTCCGAATTCGAACAGCAACCCAGCGGCGAGCAGCTCGGCAGCGCACCGGCACTGAGCCAGGTCGCGGAACCATTCGCCGCGGCGCGCAACGACGCCAACGCGCTGCGTGTGCGCCGGCGCTCCCGGGCTATGCGCCTGAATATGTCGCGCGACGATGGCTTTCGTCTGTTCCGCGTGTACTGAGAAAGTCAAATCCCGGTCCGCGCACCGCGCCGCCCAGGCTTTCGGTGCACCATAAAGTACCGGTGCGCGAAAGCTGCGCCGATTAATGTTGAGTTGCATTGGGCAACGCGAAACCTTAAGGCATAATGGCACTTGTCGGCGAATGACGACGAGATGATGAGCCATCATGGCCGCTCAGGGGTAAGACGATGGAACGAAGGCTGCATACCCGCCACCGTGCACGGACCACGGTCTACATCATGCTGCCTGGCGGAGTGCGTCGCCTGTGCAAGGCCGTGAATCTAAGCGCCACGGGCGTGTTCGTGCGCACGGCCGGACTGGGTCTGCGCAAGGGCCAGCAGGTCAACCTGGCGTTCGCGATCGATCTGGGCTCGGTGACTAAAGTGCACCGCCGTACCGCCGTAGTCGCGCACGTCTCGGGTGGCGGCACCGGCCTGATGATGGATGCCTACGCCGCTGCGCGCTAGCGCGGTCCGCTACTGCCTAGAGCGAGTTGTTCGGCCAGATCATGGTGCGCCACATGTGCGCCACCGCTGAGCCATCGAATCCCAGGCCCTCTTCCGGTTCGCGAAACTGTCGGCCGATGATGTCGGTGAATATTTCCGGATCTATGGGCTCGGATTTCTCGAAGAAATAAATATCGTACAGCGTGATCAGTCGCGAGCTCATGTACCAATGGTGCTTGCGCGCGAGCTGCGCGTCGCGGCGGATATAGTCGGGCGGCTGATAATCCTGACCGAAGAAACGCAGGTACGAATCCGGATAGGCGTAGCCCACGCTGTCATCGGCAAAGTAGCGCAGCGCCTGGTGGTGCTGGACGGCCCAGCTGATTTCCTCGCTGACGTAGGGCGCGATCAGCTGCGCGCCCCAATAGCCGTGGTCGACGCGCAGCAGACAGCCGTTGGCGATGTCATGCAGCAGGCACGCCATGACTATCTTGTCCTCATGGCCGGCATCGAGCGCACGCTTGGCGCTGGTGAGCAGATGGCGGACGGTGATATCGGTAAAGCGATATTTAAAGAAATCCAGCAGCCGCGGACGCGCGGGCATGCGCGGCAGGGCCGGATTGTCGCCCATCATGAGAACCGTGCCCGGACGCAGGCGCGAGAGTATGGCGCCTTCCGGATCGGGTTGGGTGGTGCCCACCCAGGTCACGGGCGAGGGCATAATCAGGCGCTCAAGCCCTGCCTGGGGGTGCTCGGCGGCCGGGGTTTGCTGGCCTGTTGCGGTGCTGCTCATAGCGTCCTCTTGGCGCAATAAATTTAGCCATAACGCGGGGCGCCGGGGGTCAACGGCAGGGGCCCTGCTGCGCTATCTCCTATAACAAACATAGCGTATCTGGACCCCCCGGAGGCCATGCTTGCGGACGTATAATCACCCGGTCGCCCTGCAGCACTGCCGGCGGCCCTGGAGGACTGAGATGAAGATCAATAGCGCCAGCCCTGCCCTCGCGGCGGCGTTCCTGCTCTCCGGCCTGTTCATGCAGCCGGCCCTCGCCCAACCCGGTGGCGGAAGCGGCGGCCATGGTGGCGGCGGCGGACACTCTTTTGCTGGCCATGCGGGCGGCTCCCATGTTGCGACACAGCATTATGCCGCTGGCGGCTTTGCCGGCGCCCGAGGCGCTTCCTTCGGCGGCGGCGCGCGTGCGCCGGCAGCCCATTGGTCCGGGCCCGCGGGCGGGTTCCATGGCGGCGTCGGCGTGGGCGGCGCAGGCTTTGCCGGGCGCGCGGCCTTCACCGGCGGCGCGCATTGGGCTGGCGGCCATTGGGGCGGTTCGCATTGGGGCGGCTCTTGGGGCGGCGGTTACTGGGGCGGACGCTTCTGGCCCGGTGCGTACTACGGCGCAGGCTTTGCCTGGTTCCTGCCGGCGCTGCCGCTGTACTACTCGACCTACTGGTGGGGCAACACGCCCTACTACTACTACAACAATGCCTACTACACCTGGAACCCGTCGGCGAGTGGCTATGTGGCCACGGATCCGCCGCCGGCTGCGAGCGCGGCAACCGGCGACAATAGCGGCGCCGGGCCCGATGCCAATGTAGCGCCCAGCGGGCCCGCGCCCGCGCAGGCGCCCTTGCA
>Ga0302314_10013888_pt1 | contig 13811 bp, 11 predicted proteins | sample III_Palsa_N2_3_FD_200533 | JGI IMG/M metagenome (GOLD analysis project Ga0302314, IMG submission 200533) | Peat permafrost microbial communities from Stordalen Mire near Abisko, Sweden - III_Palsa_N2_3 | ecosystem: Environmental > Terrestrial > Soil > Palsa > Peat permafrost | place: Sweden... | reverse complement strand
ACCGATCATCATCGGCCGCCACGCGTTCGGCGACCAGTACCGCGCCACCGACTTCGTCTTCAAGGGCAAGGGCAAGCTCACCGTGCAGTTCACGCCGGATGACGGCTCCGAACCGCTCAAGTTCGACGTCTACGACGCCCCGGATGACGGCATCGCGCAGGTGCAGTACAACCAGGACGCGTCCATCCGCGACTTCGCACGGGCGAGCCTCAACTACGGCCTCAGCCGCAACTACCCGGTCTACCTCTCGACCAAGAACACGATCCTGAAGGCCTACGACGGCCGCTTCAAGGACATCTTCCAGGAGATCTTCGACAACGAGTTCAAGGAGCAGTTCGACGCTGCCGGACTCACCTACGAGCACCGCCTCATCGACGACATGGTCGCATCGGCCATGAAGTGGGAGGGCGGTTACGTCTGGGCCTGCAAGAACTACGACGGTGACGTGCAGTCCGACACGGTTGCGCAGGGCTTCGGTTCGCTCGGCCTGATGACGTCGGTGCTCTCGGTGCCGGATGGATCGGTCGTCGAGGCCGAGGCAGCCCACGGGACGGTCACGCGCCACTACCGCCAGTACCAGGCGGGAAAGCCGACGTCGACCAACCCGATCGCGTCGATCTACGCCTGGACCCGCGGACTTTCGCACCGCGCAAAGCTCGATGACAACGCGGAACTCGCCGAGTTCGCCGAGACGCTCGAGGATGTCGTGATCAAGTCGGTCGAGGCCGGCCACATGACGAAAGACCTCGCGTTGCTCGTCGGACCGGACCAGAAGTGGGAGACCACCGAGGAGTTCCTCGACACGCTGGACAAGAACCTGGCTGCTCGCCTCGGCTGAGAGAAGCCGCACTTCCCGGTGGTCGAGTAGCGACGAAGGAGCGTATCGAGACCTTCGCGCTTTCACTGCGGCCCGCAGTGTTAACCGGTGGTCGAGTAGCGAGCGAGCAACAAGCCCGCGTATCGAGACCTTCGCGTTATGACGTCGGGAGGTCTCGATACGGTCGGCCGTGACCGGCCTCCCTACTCGACCATCGGAGTTTCGGGTCTCGATACGGTCGGCCGTGGACGGCCTTCCTACTCGACCATCCGAATAGCGAGGTGCTACTCGACCAGCGCAATCACGCGACCTGGGCTGGGTCCCTCGGTACCGGTGAGCCCTTATAGCGCGCCCGCGCGTTCTTCGTGTAGCCGGTGAAGTAGTCGGTGTGAATGCTCTTCACGTGCGCCGCCCGCAGCGTGCTCCGCAGCGAACTCACGAAGCTCGGCGGCCCCGATATGTACGCCGCCCGTCGCGCGACATCCGGGATGGCCTTCGTGAGCTGTTCGAGCGACAGCGGCGAGCGTCCCAGGTAACTCCAGCCGACCGGCAGCGGCACCGGGGCCGACGCGGACACGATGTGCACGGGAATCCCCAACTCGGCCAGGCGTGGCGCGTAGGCCAGTTCGTCCGGGGTGGACGCGGAATACACGACCTGCACGTCGTGGGAATCCGCGCTCGAAGCCACCAGTTCCTCGAGTTGACTGATGAACGGAGTGATGCCGATGCCGCCGGCGACGAACAGCAGCGGCGTCGCCCGTTCTTTCGGCAGCACGAAGTCCCCGCCGACCGATGTCGCCGACACGACCTCACCGGGCTCGAGCCGCAGCAGCGCCGACTTGAAGCTGCTCGATCGCTCCGCCGTGTTCAGGCCGAAGCGAACCACATCCGTTTCGCTCGGCGATGACGCGATGCTGAAGATTCTGCGGTGTCCGCGGGCATCCGCTCCAGTGTGCGGAATGGTGAGCTCCATGTACTGGCCGGCGCTGAAGCGCACCGGTCGCTGCGGCCGGAACGACAGCTCCCAGCTTGTCGGCGTGAGCTGGGACCGTCCGATGAAGTCGAGCCGGATGCCGCGGCGCTGGCCCACAAGGAAGGCGAGCAGGTTGCCGACCAGTAGCGCGAACTGCGGAGTCGTCGTAGAAAACGTTCCGGCGATCGTGAACGGGAAGGTGAAGATCGCCGCAACAATGAGCGACTCGACCAGCTGCTGCCACCGCCGCGGCGGCAGGGTAAGTGGTTCGCTGAGCATGAAGGCGACGAAGAAGATGGTAGAGATCGATACGAATGGAAACGCCAGGAGGGTCGGCAGAGGAAAATCCGACCTGTAGGTGATGATCGTGAACACGAACACCGCGGCGACGAACACCACCCCCATTAGCAGTCGGCGTGTTCGGTACAGGACCGCGAATCCGAGGATGATCGTCACGGGCAGCAGCCACGGTGACGCCAGCCACCAGGCGGCGAAATCCCCGAACGGCGTGATCAGCGTTACCACGAAGGCACCCAGTGCGGCCGGGTTGAAGATGTGTCGGCCCCGGAACGCGAGCACGAACTTCGATAGCTGGGCGATCAGCGCAGCCGCAGCGAGTCCGACGTACGACAGCCACGAGTTGTTCGCTGTCGGATCTACGGGCTCCATCACGAACAGCAGCAGCAGTCCGGTGATCAGCGCAGACTCCGGATGCGGCTTCACCCTGAACAGCACGGCGAAGAGCGAGTTGCTGAAGGAGAACACGACCAGCACGATCCCCGAGATCAGGATCGCGAGTGGCTTCTCCGAGATGACTCCGGCGATCGACAGGAGCTCGGTCTCGACGAAGAGCGCGATGAGGCAGTAAAGCACGAGTCGATACATGGTGATCGAGCCGGTGAGGCGATCGAGCCACAGCAGGTTGGGCCGCATTAGGTGAACAACTCCCCGGGAAAGGTTCGCGAGTACTCGACTCGGCTGTCTGGAAACATTCTGACGTAGTCGAAGGTGAAGTCGACGCTGAGCGCGGGCGCCGCAGCGAAGAACAGGGCGGTCGCAAGTCCGTCGGCCACGAGCCCGCTGGACGCCACTGCCCAGGTCGCGGTGACCGTCGACGTCGGCTCACCGGTCGTGGCATCGAGGATGTGATGCAACCCGTCGCCCCAGGCGCGGCGGTTGGTCGCGGATGCGCAGATCGAGGCGTTCTGCAGCTCGCAGACTCCGATTGCCTGGTCGGGGTCGAGCGGATGTTCGAGGCCGACGCGCACCGGCTCGTCGCCGTGGTGCAGCAGGTCGCCGCTGGCGTCGACCAGGTATTCGTCGACGCCGCCGTCGCGCAGCACTTCCGCTACCAGGTCGACGAGATAACCCTTGCCCGCGGCACCGACATCCACCAGCACCGGAGCGGAGGTGGTGAGCCGGGAGCCGTCCCACTGCATGATGTCGTCCCAGGCGGGAACGTCGACGGCTTCGTTGCGGGCTTGCAGCGTGTAATCGCGGTCGTAGCCGAGGTTCTCGAGCCGGGCCCCGACGAGCGGTGACATCGCGCCCTCGGTCGCGGTGTAGAGCGAGCGGTAGAGCGAGAACAGCGGGGCGGCATCCCTCGGAAACGACCAGGTGCCAGGGGCTTCCGCGATTCGAGTCACCAGGGAGTCAGCACGAAACCGGGAGTAGACCGCGTCGAAGGCGTCGATCCGCGCGGTCACCGCGTCCCTGGTGGCATCGGAGATCTCACCGGGCGTGCTGATGCGCCATGGCGCACCGATCGCCTCGAACGACCACTCAGCTCTTTGCATCTGCCTTGATTGTGGCCAGCGCCTTGTTGAAGCCTTGGCTGGTCAGGGACGAACCGGCCACAACCCCGATGTTCAGGGTGTTGATGTTCTTGCCGACCGTGACCGCGCTGATCCCGCCCTCGAACTGCTTCTCGTAGCCGGTGGCAGTCGGGTCCGCGTGGACGGTCACGACGTCCATCGCGGTGATGATGTTCTTGGCCAGCGTGAGCGTCACCTTGATCTGCTCGTTACCACCGGGCGAGACGTAACTGCCCGGAGCGCTGTAGGTGCCGTCCTTGTAGCTCGCGGTGCTCGAGCTGGTGGTGGCCCCGGATCCACTCGACGTCGAACCGTTCGAACTCGAGCCGCTCGTTCCCGACCCGGCGCTACCGGTGGTCGCCGCGGCGCTGCATCCGGCGAGCGTGCCGACCACGGAAAGGCCGGCGAAGGCGACGAATGCGGTGCGAGCGGTGCGCGACTTCAGGGTGGTGAGTGGAATGTTCATGGATCCTCGTCGGTAGAGAGCGAATGGGACGTGCCGGCGACGCTGCCGTCCCAGCATCACGGATGCCGCTATGCGAAACCTGTGTGCCGGCTATGGTCAGCCGCCGCGCGCTCGAATTGCCGAGGCAGGCGGATGGCCGATACCCATTCAACGAGCCGAACGCACGAATGGTTCAGCCGGGTTTCACATCCCGCGACACCGCCCGTGTTTCGTCCACGTAAAAAGTGCAGAAGGGTCTTGCCCCGAGTTTGTTTGTACGCTTTACTAACAAACATGAATCAGGGGTTCGCGAGCGGCAGGGAACTGCGTCCGACGACGAAGGTGCTGCCGGAGCACGCACGCGGACACAACCGTTCCCTCGTCATGCAGACCCTCTATCGGGAAGGATCGCTGAGCCGCGCGGACATCTCTCGCGAGACCGGCCTCACCCGCGTCACGATCTCGGACCTCGTTGCCGACCTCATAGGCGAGAACCTCGTCATCGAGATCGGACAGCGCGAGGATGTTCGCCCGGGCAAGCCTGCGACGCTGCTCGACCTCAACAGGGACGCCTTCCAGATCATCGGGATCGACCTCAGCGAATATGCGACCTTCCGCGGGGCAGTCCTCGACCTCGATGGCAAGATCCTGGCCCGGGCCGACCGCCCGCTCGCGGGCAGCACCGGTGACGAGGCCCGAGCGAAAGTCGTCTCCCTGATCGAATCGCTTGCCGGAAAAGCCACCCGGCCGATCCTCGGAATCGGTGTCGGCTCGCCCGGTGTCGTGGATCTGGCCGGGGTCGTCCTGTCCGCGCCGAACCTCGGCTGGACCAACCGCAGCCTGCAGCGCGACCTCGCGGAGCGGTTCAGCATCCCGGTCGTCGTCATCAACGACGCGAATGCCGCCGCGCTCGCCGAGCACAGCTTCGGCGGGGCCACGAGCGACATGATGCTCGTCAAGGTCGGCCATGGTGTTGGCGCCGGCCTGCTTCTCGGCGGCACCCCACTCTTCGGTAGCCGCTTCGCCGCCGGCGAGATCGGCCATGTCGTGGTCGGTACGGATGGTGGCCTGCTGTGCGTCTGCGGAAAGCACGGATGCCTCGAGACCTGGCTGGCGACCCCGCGTCTCGACGCGGCGCTGGGCCTGGCAACGACATCCGAAGAGAAGGACCGCATTCTTTGGGCAGCGGGAGAACGCCTCGGCATCGCTCTCGCACCCGTGGTGGGGGCGCTCGATCTCGCTGAGATCGTGCTCAGCGGCCCCACCGAACTGCTTGATGGCACGCTCGCGACAGCGACCATCGAGACACTCCGCGCACGAACCATGCCCGAGTTCCACGGGAACCTCGTGCTGCGGATGACCGAACTCGGAGAGGACATCGTCCTGCGCGGCGCAGCCGTCATGGTCCTGTCCGGGCAATTAGGGGTTTCGTAGCCGACGACGCATTCCCGCAAGCACCGAAACGGCGCACCCTCGCACCGTTTCTTCGTCCATACAAGGAGAAGCACCATGAAGAGAAAAGTTTGGGGCGCGACAGCACTCGCGCTCGCAAGCGTTCTGGCTCTCGGCGCGTGCAGCACTGGCAGCGGCTCGTCGGCATCCACGGCAATCGCACCGAGCACCGACGGCAAGGGCAAGACCCTGACGCTGTGGCTCATCGGCGACGGCACCCCCGTGCCACTTCAGAAGTACCTCGAGACGCGGTTCCACACGCTGACCAAGGGCACGCTGAAGATCCAGCAGCAGCAGTGGTCGGACATCGTCACGAAGCTCACCACCTCGCTGCCCGACAAGAACAACACCCCGGACGTCACCGAGATGGGCAACACCCAGTCGCCCAGCTTCACGAACGTCGGTGCGTTCCTCGACATCTCGAGCCAGTATCAGGCTCTCGGCGGAAGCAAGCTGCTGCAGTCCTTCGTGGACGCGGGTGAAGTGGACGGCAAGAACTACACGCTGCCGTACTACTTCGGATCGCGCTACGTCTTCTATCGCAAGGATGTCTGGGCCAAGGCGGGCATCACCACGGCTCCCACCACCCTCACCGAGTTCAACTCCGACGTCGCCAAGGTCAATTCCGCGAACCCGGACAACATCCAGGACTTCTCGGGTTTCTATCTCGGTGGCGAGGACTGGCGCGACGGCATCTCGTGGATCTTCGCGAACGGCGGGGACATCGCCAAGAAGGAGAACGGCAAGTGGGTTGCGACCCTCGATTCGCCGAACACCCTCAAGGGCCTGGCGCAGCTGCAGGCGATCTACAAGGATGCGGACAACGCTCCCGGCGATGCGCAAGACAGCAACCAGTACATCTACATAAACGACAGCGACTCGATCGCCGGCGCGACGGCTACCGACAAGGCAACGCCGGTTTCGCTCGCCGCGGCAACGATCATGGCTCCGGGATGGGCGCACTGGTCGATCGGTGACCAGGGCAAGGACCCGAAGACGGGCGCGGTCACCCGCACCTGGAACCCGGCCGTGTTCGGCACGTTCCCGCTGCCGGGCAACGACGGAAAGCCGGCTCCGGTGTTCGCCGGTGGTTCCAACATCGGAATCTCCGCGAAGACCAAGTACCCGGGACTATCGGAGGAGCTGCTGAAGATCATCTTCAGCCCCGCCTACCAGAAGATGCTCGGCCAGAACGGACTCGGCCCGGCCAACTCGGACTACAACTCGTCGCTCGGGTCCGACCAGTTCGCGAAGGCGCTCATCGCGTCGGCGTCCAACTCGAAGCTCACGCCGGCCGCACCGGGATGGGCATCCGTCGAGTCGGCGGGCGTCATGGAGGAGTTCTTCAGCAAGATCAAGGATGCATCGGACCTCAAGGCGCTCGCGCAGCAGTACGACGCCAAGATCACACCGATGCTGAACACCAAGTAATTTCGCTCGATCGGGGGCGTGCGGTTTGCGCCGCGCGCCCCCGCACACCGACCCGTACGCCGGAAAGGAGGATGACATGACGGCAACTGTGACTCGCTCCGAGAGGATATCGAACGTCGCGTCGCCCGAGCCCGGCCAGGGCCGGTCCCTGAGCCCGTCGAAGGGCCGCAAACGCACCAACCGTGCGCCGTACCTCCTCATCCTGCCCGCGGTCGCCATCCTCCTGATCGCGATGGGTTACCCGTTGATCTGGCAGATCATCACGTCGACCCAGCAATTCGGACTGGCCCAGCAGTTCGGCCAGCCTGCGCCGTTTATCGGGTTCCAGAACTACATCACCCTCGCAACCGATCCCTACATGTGGACCGTGATCGGTCGATCCCTGCTGTTCTGCGCCGCGTGTGCCGGAGTGACAATGGTGATCGGCATCCTGCTCGCGCTGCTTCTCAACGCGGTGCCGAAGGCGATTCGCATTGCACTGCAGATCTCACTCCTGCTGGCCTGGGCCATGCCAGTGGTCGCGGCCATGACCGTCTGGAACTGGCTCTTCAACTACCGCATGGGCGCGATCAACTACCTGTTGTCCGCGATCGGACTGCCGTTCCAGGACCACAACTGGCTCGAGGATCCGCTGTCCTTCTACGCGGTCGCCCTCATCATCGTGGTCTGGATGAGCGTGCCGTTCGTCGCCTTCTCGATCTACGCCGGCCTCACCCAGGTCAACGGCGAGGTGCTCGAGGCCGCCCAGATGGATGGTGCCTCACCCAGCCAGCGCTTCGTGCACATCATTGCGCCGATCATCCGGCCGGTGCTCTCGATCGTTCTGCTCCTGCAGGTCATCTGGGATCTCCGCGTCTTCACGCAGATCAAGCTGCTGCAGGATGCCGGCTCGGTGGCGAGCGAGACCAACCTGCTCGGCACCTATATCTACCAACTCGGCACCGGCTCGAGCAACTTCGGGCTCGCGTCCGCCGTGTCGATTTTCGTGCTGGTCATCACGATCGTTCTCAGCGCCTTCTACGTGCGCTCGATGCTGAAGGAGGACGAGTCGTGACGTCGTCGGATCTCGATACGCCGCTTCGTACCTCGGGCGCTAGTCGATCACTTGGGCCAGCTGGTCGCGTAGCGAGCGAGGAACGAGCCCGCGTATCGAGACCCCGCCGCCGCATCCGACCCCGCACGATCATCCTGAGCGCGGTCGGCATCGTGGTCGCGCTCATCTGGATCTTCCCGGTCTACTGGATGCTCAACTCGTCGCTGCTTCCCAACGTGGTGCTGCAGGATGCGACCCCGACCTTTCTGCCGATCGGCGGTTCGATCGCCAACTTCGTCGCGGTCATCCAGGGCGGGACGTTCCTGCCGGCGCTCGGGATGAGCGTCGTCATCGCCGCGATCACTGTCGTGTTCTGCCTCTTGTTCGCGTTCCTCGCAGCGCTCGCCATCAGTCGATTCCGGTTCCGTGGCCGGCGCGGATTCGTGCTCGCGATTCTCTTCATCCAGATGCTTCCCGCCGAGGGACTCTTCATCGCCCAGTACAAGCTCATGGCGAGTGCCGGACTGCTGAACTCCGTAATCGGAATCAGCGTGCTCTACATCGCAGCAGTCGTGCCGTTCACGATCTGGATGCTGCGCGGATTCGTCGCGGGCATTCCGGCCGAACTCGAAGAAGCGGCCATGGTGGATGGACTCAGCCGCACGCAGGCGTTCTTCCGAATCACGTTTCCGCTGCTCGCGCCGGGCCTGGTCGCTTCCGGCGTCTACGCGTTCCTGCAAGCGTGGAACGAGTTCACGATCGCCCTCGTCGTGCTCCCGGACAACTCCGCGCAGACGTTGCCACTGTGGCTCCGCGGGTTCATCCAGGCGTCGGCGACGCACGCGACGGACTGGGGACAGGTGATGGCCGCGTCGACACTGGTCGCGCTTCCGGTGATCATCTTCTTCCTGTTCGTGCAGGGGCGGATGACGTCGGGTCTTGTCAGCGGGGCGGTGAAGGGGTGAGCGCCTCGGCCAGCCCAGGGGCTGCCTCTTCGACGAATCCAGGGACGGGTTCTGGAGTGCTGCTGCCCGGCTTCGAAGGACTGACCCTGCCCGACTGGCTGGCACGGCGTCTGCGCAACGGCCTCGCCGGAGTGTGCCTCTTCGCCACCAACATCGAGTCGCCCGCGCAGTTGCGCGCGCTCACCTCCGCGATCCGCGCGGCGAATCCGCTCGCACTGATCGCTATCGACGAGGAGGGCGGTGACGTAACTCGGTTGTACAGCGATTCGGGATCGCCGTTTCCGGGCAACGCCCTCCTCGGTCGCATCAATGACGTTGACCTCACCCGTTCCGTGGCGAACATCGTCGGCTGGGAGCTGCGGCGGGCTGGGGTCAACCTTGATTTCGCTCCGGATGTCGACATCAACTCCAACCCGGACAATCCGGTGATCGGCACCCGGAGTTTCGGTGTCGATGCCGAGCTGGTGTCTCGTCATTCCGTCGCCTGGGTCGAGGGGCTGCAGTCCGCAGGGGTGGCTGCGAGCGTGAAGCATTTTCCGGGGCACGGCGACACCGGCACGGATTCTCATCTCGCGCTTCCCGTTGTGGATCGCTCGCTCGCCGAGCTGCACGACCGCGAACTGAAACCCTTCGTGGCCGCCATCGCCGCGGGAACGAAGACCGTGATGACCTCCCACATCCTCCTGCCGCAGGTCGATGCTGAGAATCCGGCCACCCTGTCGCGCGAGATCCTGCACGACCTTCTGCGCAGCGCCCTCGGGTTCGACGGGGTCATCGTTACCGATGCCCTCGACATGAAAGGGGCGAGCGGCGAATCCGGCGTCCCGATCGCGGCTGTTCGTGCCCTCGGCGCGGGGGCCGATCTGCTTTGCCTCGGCACGGAGAACACCGACGAGCAGCTCGCCGAGATCGAGGCCGCCATCGCGGCCGCAATCCTCGACGGAACGCTCGACGCGGCGCGCGTGGATGAGGCGACCGCTCGCAACCGCGCGCTGGCGGGGGAGTTGCTTGCGGCACAGGACCGTGTGCGGGTGCCGGTGCCGTTGCCGGATGTCGCTGCCGCTGCCACTGGCGCGGACCTGCCGGACACCGTCTCACTCGCGCGTCTTATCGACGCATTCGATGTGCAAGCGGGCGTCGTAGTGGAGCGCGAGAGGTCCATTGCGACCATCGAGACGACGGTAAATATCGCGGTCGGCGCCTCACCCTGGGGGCTTGCCGCAGCGGGTGTGGAGGTCACGCCCTTGCGGCGGGGCGACGCGCTGCCCGACTCGGCCCAACTCGTCCTCGTCGGCAAGGACAACCACCGCCATGCCTGGGTTCGGGAGCTCGTAGACGGGGCGCGGAAGCGACATCCATCCACCGTCGTCATCGACATGGGCTGGCCGTCTGAGGACCGTCGCTACGCGGATGTCGCCACATTCGGCGCCTCGCGCCTGGTGGGCCGGGCGCTCGACGCGTGGCTTTCGGAGGTTGCACGATGAGAATCGGTGTGGACATCGGCGGCACCAATACGGATGCCGTCGTGCTCGACGACTCCGGTGCCGTTGCGCATTCGCTTCGTCTGCCGACCGGGTGGGGGCGCGACGCGGTGCTCGGCACGGCGACGGATGCCGTCCTTCAGCTCGCCGGAGCCGCCGGAATTGTGCCGTCATCGTTCGCGTCGATCGGAGTCGGCATTCCCGGGGCGGTGGACGCGGAACATGGAACCGTTACCCACGCGCGCAATCTCGGCGTGGCTCAGCTCGACCTGGGTTCACTGCTGGGCGCGAACGTCGGTGCCGCCATCCGGGTGGAGAATGACGTGAACGCCGCGGCTCTCGGCGCGTTCCATCACCTCGGGCTACAGCCGACCCAGTCGATGGCCTACCTCAACCTCGGGACCGGGCTGGCTGCCGGTCTTGTTCTCGGCGGCCGACTCTGGCGCGGATCTCGGGGTGCGGCGGGAGAGATCGGGCACATCCTCATCGATCCACAGGGACCCCTCGACCAGGACGGCCAGCCCGGCGCGCTCGAGGTGCTCGCATCCGGTTCGGGGATCGCGTCGCAGTGGCCGGGATCCGTCGCCGACATGCTGGTGGCCGCGGAGAACGGCGACGTGAAAGCCGTCGACATCCGTCGTGCCATGTTCGAGGCGGTCGCTGCCGCCGCGCGGATTCTCGTTCTCACGGTGGACGTCGACATCGTGGTCATCGGTGGGGGAATCAGCGGGATGGGCGACGCGCTGCTCACCGCGGTGTGCTCGGTATTCGAGAGGTGGGAGGGCGGCTCGCCGTTCATCACCTCGCTGCGGTTGGGGGAGCGGGTGCGCATCCTGCCCCCGGATTCGGGCGCGGCGGCGGCCGGTGCCGCGTGGCTGGGGGCGACTCCGTGGCAGAGGTAGTCATCGTCGCTTCCGAGGAGGCGGCGGGCGAGATCACGGCGGATGCGGTGGCGGCGCTGGTCGCCCGGAAGTCGGATGCGGTGCTGGGCCTCGCGACCGGATCGACACCGCTGTCGAGCTATCGGGCGATCGCGGCACGCGGGCTCGAGCTCGCTGCGGTCAGTGGATTTGCGCTTGATGAATACGTTGGACTTCCGGCCGGTCATCCGCAGAGCTATCGGGCGGTCCTCACGCGCGAGGTCGTCGAACGGCTCGGACTGTCCCCGGAACTGGTTCGCGTCCCCGGTGATGACGGCGGCCCGCTCCAGGGTGCCGGGGAGCGCTACGAGAACGACATCAGGACCGCCGGTGGTGTCGACCTGCAACTGCTGGGGATCGGCGCAACCGGCCACATCGGCTTCAATGAGCCCGGGTCGTCCTTTGGTTCGCTGACTCGCATCAAGACGCTCACCGCACGCACCCGTGCCGATAACGCGCGTTTTTTCGATTCTCCCGAGGACGTTCCCACCCACTGCCTGACGCAGGGTCTCGGCACCATCCTCCGGGCCGGCCATCTCATCCTGCTGGCCTTCGGTGCGAGTAAAGCGGCGGCGATCGCGGCGGCCATCGAAGGGCCGTTGAGCGCGAGCGCGCCCGGATCCGCCGTGCAGCTTCATCCTCACGTGACCGTCGTGCTGGATGAGGCCGCGGCATCCGCCCTCCAGAACGCCGACTACTACCGCTACGCCTGGGCCAACCGGCTCCCGTGGGAAACGCCCTGACCCACTAGCTCTTGCAAAATTCAGGACATCGGGGCGGCGACGCTTCCCGGGCCCAGTGTTTCCGGGGCTGGTAGCCGAGCGCGACGCCCCCAGTCCTGAATTTTGAAGGGATGGGGTGGTGGCCGGCTATGCGCCAGAGTGGATGAGCACGCCGTCGGCCCAGACTCGCTCGACATTCCATTGCGAGTCGAGCTGAACCGCATCCGCTGCGAAGCCCGGAGCGAGAAGGCCGTAGCGTCGCTCGAGCCCCAGCACCCGGGCCGGCGTCAGGGTGAGCGCCTCGACTGCGGCGGCCGGTGAAACACCCGCGCGCTCGACCGCAACCCTCAGGGCGCGATCCTGGGTCAGGGTCGAGCCCGCCAGGGTATCCGTTCCCGTGATGTGCGCAATCCCGTCGTGCACCTCGACCCCGAGTGACCCGATGGCATAGGCGCCATCGTGCGAGCCCGCCGCAGCCATGGCGTCGGTGACGAGCGCGATGCGGCCCGGCGCCGACCGAAAAGCGAGCGCCGCGACATCCGGATGCACATGCTCGCCGTCGAGGATGAGCTCGAGAACGACGCGGTCGTCTTCGAAGGCCGCGACCACCGGGCCCGGCGCGCGATGGTCGATTCCCGGCATCGCGTTGAAGGCGTGCGTGAGCAGGCGCGCCCCGGCATCGAACGACCGCCGGCTGAGGTCGAAGTCCGCTTCGGTGTGTCCGACGGCGACGACGATCCCGTTTTCGACCAACACCGAGCACAGCTCGAACGCGTTCGGCAGTTCGGGCGCGATGGTGACCTGCCGCAGCGTTCCTCGTGCGGCGTCGAGGAGGCGATCCAACTCCGCCGGCTGCGGCTCGAGAAGGTGGTCGGGATTGTGTGCGCCGCGTCTCGCGGGCGACAGGAATGGACCCTCGAGATGCGAACCGAGGATGAGCGGATCGGACGCCGCCAGCTCGGCGACGACGCCGAGCTGTGTCTCGAGTTCGGACAGCGGGTTCGTGACCAGGCTGATGACCGACCGGGTGGTCCCGTGCGCGCGGTGGACGGCCAGCGCCGCGAAGATCGCGTCGGCGCCATCCTCGAAGGAGAAGCCCCCGCCACCGTGGCCGTGCAGGTCGATGAAGCCGGGAGTCAGCGATCGGCCGCCGACATCGACGATGATGTCTGCGTCGCCGAGCGTCGGTGTCGTGCCGGTGCCCGTCGCCGTGATGGTGTCGTCGTCGACGAGCATCCAGAAGTCGTCGACCTCTCCAGTAGCATCCAGCTTTCGCGCTTTCGAAAACAGGATGCTCACGCTTCAAGCCTATCGAGCGGGGTTCACAGCTCCGGGAGTGCGATGGCCGGATGCATCCGTCAGCGCGAGGAGCGATTCGATCACTTCGTCGACCACGTCGGCATAGGTTCGCTTCTCGTCGAGCCAGAGCTGCAGCGCGGTGTCATAGATGGTGACGGCGAGGCCGCCAGCGATCTCTGCATCGAGCGGCGACAGGCCACGCTGGTGGAACGCCTGGGTAGCCGCGCTATGAACGATCCCCAACTTTCGCAGTTGACGTTCGCTGAGTCCGTCGTCGGTGCGCACGATGAGACGTCGAGTGAGCAGCTCGTCCCGCAGCGCTTCGAGTCGCGGGGCCACCGCTTCGACGAGGCCGGTGCGGATGACCTGGAGGGGTGTCAGCTCCTCGGCGGCATCCGCGAAGATGCGTTCGATCACGCCGGGTAGTTCGTTCTCTCCGGTGAACAGCACTTCGCGCTT
>Ga0302314_10013887_pt1 | contig 13811 bp, 10 predicted proteins | sample III_Palsa_N2_3_FD_200533 | JGI IMG/M metagenome (GOLD analysis project Ga0302314, IMG submission 200533) | Peat permafrost microbial communities from Stordalen Mire near Abisko, Sweden - III_Palsa_N2_3 | ecosystem: Environmental > Terrestrial > Soil > Palsa > Peat permafrost | place: Sweden... | reverse complement strand
GGCATTCGCTACAACGAGGTGGGCCGGCGTGACGAGGCAGCGGCACCAACCGAGGAAGCACGCGATCTCTACCGCGCCCTAGCCACAGACAACCCCGCCTACCTACCCAACCTCGCCACGGCACTAAACAACCTCGGCATTCACTACAACGATGCTGGTGAAGAAAGGTCCGCCAGCGAGCACTGGGAGTCGGCCATCGGCGCGATGAACCCAGTCGGCGCCGCGTTTCTCCTCCTGGCCCGTACCGAATACGCGATCAATGGGGATCTCGATGCAGTTGACTGGCTTGTGCGAGCGGTAAGCATCCTGGCCGGGGGCAAAGGAATGGTTGGTATCAGGGCTCTACATGAGCAGGCCCGCCGTCACCGGGCACCAGATCCACAGGCTTTCGACGCCGCGTGGTGCGATAGGACCGGAATTCCCACACCAGCGTGGCTGGACATCGACCCAGACCTCTATACGGCGGCCCTAACCTGGATTAACACGTCGACTTACGAGGCCGAACGCGACCACCTGGCTGCACACCCGGAACTGCTTGATCTCGGCGCGGACCTCGCCGTGGAAGAAGTCCTCCTCGACTCGAACGAGCAGGAGGTCGAGCGGTATCAAGTCCTGCGTACAGCAGCCCGAGCTGGCGGGGTCGATGCAGCCTACCAACCGATTCTCGCCATCATCCTCGCCCAGCGCTTCATCACTGCAGGGCCTGGCGAACAACGTTCATTGCTCAAACGTGACAGGACACAGCTGCTCAGCGAGGCCGCACGCTCCACGATGCAGCGCATTGCTGGTTCTGGAGAAGACGGGGCCATCGCAGCGACGCGGGCCGACAACTTGATCAGCTTGGCGGTACTGAGCGAGAGCGACCGTGTATTCGACGCGATCGCTGACCGGGCACTGTGGGCGGATCTACTCGGCGACCTTGCCGAGCGCGCCGCCAATACTGCATTAGGTCCCGCAGCCGTTGTGGCGGCCACCATCGCCACTACTCATGCCGAGAGCGCGACCGCAATGTTCTCCTACGCCATCCACCTCGCCTCCACTGGCCACGACGAGCAGGCACGACAGGCCGCTCTCCAAGCTGCGGAACAGGACCCGGAATCCGTAGGCGCATGGATCAGCCAGCTCGCCGGACTCGGAGCTCGCAATACCGCGCTCCTGCCACTGATCCAGACCTTGGCCGTCCGCTCACGTGAGGAGTCTGCTGATGACTGATCTCGTCGTCGTGCTCCCGGGCATCATGGGCAGCACATTGACCCAGAACGGCAAGCTCGTATGGTCGCCCTCTGCGGGCTCGCTCATACGCGCCGTGCGCACCTTCGGCGCGTCTATCAAAACCCTGCAACTGCCCGACGATCTCGGCGACAATCACCCCGGCGACGGCGTCGAACCCGCTGCGCTCATGCCCGATCTGCACGCTCTGCCGGGCATCTGGACGCCCGTCAAAGGCTACGACCGGCTCCTGAAGCGGCTCGACGCCCTCGGCTACCGTCAGCAAGCGGGCAACCTCCTCCCCCTGCCCTACGACTGGCGCCTGTCCAACCGGTACAACGGCCAGCACATAGCCGGCAAGGTCGAAGATGCCCTCAACCAGCTACGCGCTCGTGGCGGCGAGTACGCCGAAGCAGAGGTCGTGTTCGTCTGCCACTCCATGGGTGGCTTGGTCGCTCGCTGGTACATCGAGAAGTGCGGCGGCGCGCCGATCACCCGCAAACTGATCACGCTGGGCACCCCCTACCGCGGCGCGGCCAGTGCCCTGGAACAACTCATCAACGGCGTCCACCCTGGCATCGGTCCGCTCGGGATCGACCTGACCCAATTCGCCCGCTCTCTGCCCTCGCTGCACCAACTGCTGCCCGAATACGCCTGTATCCAGCGCACAAGCGCCGATACGCTGGCTAAGACCACCGAGATACCTCTACCGAACCTGAACAGCGCCAGCCTGGCTGACGCGATGCGTTTCCACACCGACCTGTACGCAGCTGAACAAGCGCGCACTGCCAGCGGCCCAATGACTCACGCCATCCTTGGTACCGGCCAAAACACCCCCACAACCGTCCGCCTGACCGCCGACGGGGCCGAAACCGTGGACACCTACGGCGCGAAGAATCACCACGGCGACGGCACCGTCCCCCTCATCGCCGCCGCTCGTCCCGATGTCCCCCTGGACTCCAACCAGTTGCGCCGCGTGCCCGACAAGCACGGCAACCTCCAGCGCAACCGCGCCGCCCTCGACGAACTCGAAGGCATCCTCACCGCTCAGAACATCATCGTGCGGAACCCGCACCAGGTCATACCGAACGTCGACACACCGGACCTGATCCTGGCCAACCAACCACTGTCCGTTCACGTCACTCTGCCGCCCGGCACGCGTCACGCCACGCTGATCACCCTGACCAGCGAGGCCGGGAAAGTCATCGACACCCGCGTCCCCCCGCTCATCGGCGCGACCGGCAGCACCACATTCGAGAATCTGCCGCCTGGCGCCTATGAGATCGCCGTCACCGGGCTCGACGCCACCTCACCGCTCACTCCCGTCACCAGCACCACGCTGATTTGGGGATAGCAGCGCGCCCCCGCTACTGCAGCGCGAACTGGACCGAGGCGGAGGTGACCCCGTCGGCGGCGGCACTCACTTCGAAGGTGCCGGTACCGGCCGAGGGCGGGTTCTGCGGGCAGCCTGAGGCCGATTTCGTCCGCGACCAGGTGACGGTCGCCGCGAGGCTCTGACCCGGGCCGATCGCGCGCTCGTCGGTACTGTTGTCCGTGGTCCCGGAGTCATTGGTGCAGATATTGCCCGCCCACACAGTCGGGATGCTCGCGGACGGATCAGTGACCGTGATCACTATGCCCTTGCTCGACATGTCCAGCAGGCAGTTCCCGGTCCCGTTGTTCTGCGCCGTGACAGTGAACTTGGGGTCCTGGCCGGACGGGTACGCCGGCGTGCCGTTGGCGGGGTTCTTGTCGAGCGTCAGGACCAGGCTCAGCGAGCACGGCGCACCGGAGCCCGCCGCGTTCGTGCTCGTGCCCGCTCCGCCGCCACCGGTCGAGCCGCCGGACGCGCCGCCTGTCGTGCCGCCTGTGCCCGAGCCGGGGCTCCCGCCTGCAGCCGGACTGCCGCCGGAGACGGGCGCCGTCGGGTACGAGTTCCCGGGGGGCGCGGCGCCGGTCGGCATGACCGAGGGGCTGATCGTCCCGTTGCCGGGGGTGGGCCCGTCGGTGCTGGTGCTCGACGTCTTCGCCAAGGGTTTACTCGAGGAACCGGCGCAGGAATAGGCCACCGCGAGAATCAGAACCAGGGGGACTCCGAGCACGAGAGCTCGCCGCCGCCAGTACACCGACGGCGGCAATGGTCCGAGCGGACGGAGAAAGGACGCCACGGAAGGTCACCCTAGGGCATCGGAGACATCCGATGTCGCATTGCCCGGCTGGCGTGTTCGATGATGCGACCATAAGACCGTGGACGTCATCGTTGAAGCGGAAATCGCAGCGCCGGAAGCGGCATCTGGGGCAGGACCGGAAGCCTCCCCGAAAGTACTACCAGAGGCAGACCCGGAGACGGATCCGGAGGCCGCGGAAGCCAAGCGCACGGCCGTGATCGGCATCGTCGCGGAATGGTTCGCCGCGCATCGCCGGGACCTGCCGTGGCGGGCCGCCGACGCGGGCGCGTGGGCGGTGCTGGTGAGCGAGTTCATGCTGCAGCAGACGCCGGTTGTCCGGGTGTTGCCGGTCTACGCCGAGTGGCTGAAGCGGTGGCCCGAACCGGCCGCGCTGGCCGCGGAGCAGTCGGGCGAGGCGGTGCGCGCCTGGGGGCGGCTCGGCTATCCGCGTCGGGCGCTGCGTCTGCATGCCGCTGCCACCGCGATCGTCAAGGAGCACGACGGCGCAGTCCCGGCGGACTACGACACCTTGCGCACGCTCCCCGGAGTCGGCGACTACACCGCTGCCGCGATCACGTCCTTCGCCTACGGCCGACGCGCGGTCGTGCTCGACACCAACGTGCGCCGGGTGCTGACGAGGGTGTTCACCGGGGCCGCGTTGCCCGGCACGTCGGTCAGTGCTGCCGAGCGTGCCCTGGCTCAGGCGCTGCTACCGGAATCTGAGGCTGCAGCAGCCGGCTGGGCCGCCGCGTCGATGGAGTTGGGCGCGCTGGTGTGCACTGCCCGGACGCCCAAGTGCGAGGAGTGCCCGCTGGCTGCGGCCGCGCTGTGCGCCTGGAACCAGGCCGGTCAGCCGGCTCATCTCGGGCCGGCTCGGCGCGCGCAGGGCTACGAGGGCACCGACCGCCAGGTCCGCGGTCGGCTGCTGGCGGTTCTGCGGGCCGCCTCGGGGCCGGTCGGACGGGCTTCGCTGGCGCCGGTCTGGCCGGATCGCGAGCAGCGTGACCGCGCGTTGGCCTCCCTCGTGGCCGACGGGCTCGCGGTCAAGCTGCCGCAGGAGCGCTACCAGCTGCCGTGATGCCGGTCTCTCGGCGCATCAGCAGGCCGGTGATCCCATACACGGCCAGCGCGACCACTGCGAGCACGGCCACCACCAGGGCCATCGGCAGAGTCTGGGCGAGCACCGAGCCGGTGCCCGGCGAGGTCAGCGGTCCGATGACGGCGCCGACGATGAACTGGAACAGTCCCAGCAGGGCCGAGGCCGCGCCCGCGTTCGCGCCGTACTTGGCCAGTGCCAGGGCGGTGACGTTGGGGGTGCTCAGACCGAGCGAGGAGACCACCAGCCAGAGGCACACCGCGGAGGGCCACAAGCCCAGTCCGGCCAGGGTGACCACCAGCAGGCCGGCTCCGCCGATCGCGCCCTGGACCAGGCCGAAGCGCATCAGCGCGGTCGCCGAGAACCGGTTGACCAGCCGTCCGTTGGCGAAGCCGAACAGCATCAGCCCGCAGGCGTTCGCGCCGAACAGGAACGAGAAGCCCTGCGGGCTGAGGTGGTAGACCTGCTCCATCACGAACGGCGAGCCGGAGATGTAGCCGAACATGGACGCGAAGGCGAGCGCGCCGACCAAGGCGTAGCCGACGAAGCTGCGGTCGCGGGCGAGCTTGCGGAACGAGCCCAGCGTGTCGCGCAGTCCCCCGGTGCGCCGCTGGTCCGGCGGGAGGCTCTCCGTGATCCCCAGCAGCACCGCCACCAGGAGCAGCAGCCCGATCGCGCTCAGCACGACGAAGACGCCCTCCCAGTCGGTGAACTTGAGCAGTTGGCCGCCGATGACCGGGGCCAGGATCGGCGCGGCGCCGTTGACCAGGACCAGGGTCGAGAAGAAGCGCACCATCGCGGTGCCGGTATATAGGTCGCGCACGATCGCCCGGGAGATCACGATCCCGGCCGCGCCGGCCGCGCCCTGAACCAGCCGTCCGGCCGTGAGCACCTCGATCGAGTTGACGAACGCGCAGGCCAGCGAGGCGATCGCGTAGAGGGCCACGCCGACGATCAATGGCCTGCGGCGGCCGTAGGAGTCCGAGAGCGGTCCGGCGATCAGCTGGCCCACGGCCAGTCCGATCAGGCAGGCGGTCAGGGTCAGCTGCACCTGGGCCGCGCTGGAGTGGAAGTGCCCCTGCAGCGACGGTAGGGCTGGCAGGTACATGTCGATCGACAAGGGCGCGAAGGCCGAGAGTGCTCCCAGGATCAGCACCAGGCGTATTCGGCGCCGTCCTTCTACTGGCTGAGTCACGGTGCCCTCTCGTTCACGGCTTACCGGGCTCGGGCTTTGCCCGCCGCCACCTGCCGGTTCTCTCGTCGATCCAGATCAACTCAACCACAAAACCGGGCGGGGCAATTCCCCGCCTACCACTCGGCAGACCCGGTAACCTTGTTTTCGTGACTATTCGGCTGTACGACACCGCCACCCGCAGCGTGCGCGACTTTGTTCCCGTCGAACCGGGCAAGGCATCGCTCTACCTGTGTGGCGCGACGGTGCAAGGAGCGCCGCACATCGGGCATGTCCGCTCCGGGGTGAACTTCGACGTGCTCAGCCGCTGGCTGACCTATCGCGGGTTCGACGTCACCTTCTGCCGCAACGTCACCGACATCGACGACAAGATCATCAACAAGGCGAACGAGGCCGGGGTCGAGTACTGGCGGGTCGCCCAGCGGTTCGAGCGCGAGTTCATCGAGGCGTACGCCGCCCTCGGCTGCCTTCCCCCGACGGTCGAACCGCGGGCCACCGGGCACATCCCGGAGATGATCACGCTGATGCGCGAGCTGATCGAGCTCGGCCACGCCTACGCCGCGAACGGCGACGTCTACTTCGACGTGCGCAGCTACCCGGCCTACGGCGCGCTCTCCGGCCAGCGCCCGGCGGACATGCTCAGCGCGGACGACGCCGACCCCAAGAACGCCAAGCGGGACCCGAAGGACTTCACCCTGTGGAAGGGTGCCAAGCCCGGTGAGCCCTTCTGGGAGACGCCCTGGGGGCCGGGCCGGCCGGGCTGGCACCTGGAGTGCTCGGCAATGGCCCGCAAGTACCTCGGCACGTCCGTGGACATCCACGGCGGCGGCCTCGACCTGATCTTCCCGCACCACGAGAACGAGATCGCCCAGTCAAAGTCGCTCGGCGACGAGTTCGCCCGCTACTGGCTGCACAACGCGTGGGTCACCATGGCGAACGAGAAGATGTCCAAGTCCCTGGGCAACTCGGTCCTGGTGGCCGACATGGTCAAGCGGCACCGGCCGATCGTGTTGCGCTACTACCTCAGCTCCCCGCACTACCGCTCGATGATCGAGTACTCGGAGGAGGCGATCGCCGAGGCGGCCATCGGCTTCGAGCGGATCGAGCAGTTCCTGACCCGGGCGATCGAGCTGACCGGCCAGGTTGACCCGATCGCGGTGCCGGCCGCCTTCGCCGCCGCGATGGACGACGACCTGGGCGTCCCGCAGGCGATCGCGGTGCTGCACCAGGCGGTCCGGGCCGGCAACACGGCCCTGGCTGCGGGCGAGAAGGACGTGGCGGCCACGATCGTCGGCGAGGTGCGCGCGATGCTCGGCGTGCTGGGCCTGGACCCGCTGACCGAGCCGTGGCTGGACGCCGGCGCCGGCCGGGGCGGGGAGGAGCTGCGGGCGGCCGTGGACGGGCTGATCGCGCTGACCCTGGAGCAGCGGCAGGCCGCCCGGGAGCGCCGGGATTTCGCCGCCTCCGACGCCATCCGGAACCAGCTGGCCGCGCTCGGCATTACCATTGAGGATACCGCCGCGGGCCCACGCTGGTCATTGGGCTAGCCCGAGAGCCACCACCTGCGCCTCGGCGGCACGAGCACCCGGTGTATCGGACTCGACGTCAATCGCCCCGGTCCGACCGGGGCACTCTCTTCACCGGAAAGGCCGCAGCAGATGGCAGGCGGAAAAGGCGGCGGCCAGGGCGGGCGCGGCAACAAGGCAGGTTCACCCCGCAAGGGCGCGGCGAAGGGCTCCGGCGGCCAGCGCCGGCAGAGCCTGGAGGGCCGGGGCCCGACCCCGAAGGCCGAGGACCGCAAGGGCCACTACGCCGCCCGCCGGGCCGCCTCGACGGCCAGGCGCGCGCAGGCCGGCGGCGGCCGGCCGAACAACCGGCCCAAGGTCGCCTACAAGGCGAACCGGCAGATCTCCGAGCTGATCGCCGGGCGCAACTCGGTCCTGGAGGCGCTGCGGGCCGGCGTCCCGGGCATCACGCTCTACGTGGCCAACTTCATCGACTCCGACGACCGGGTCCGCGAATCGCTGACCCTGGCCACCCAGATGGGCATCCCGCTGCTGGAGGTGCCCCGCCCCGAGGTCGACCGGCTGACCGACGGCGCGATCCACCAGGGCATCGCCCTGCAGATCCCCTCCTACGAGTACGCGCAGCCGGACGACCTGATCGCCCGCGCGCACGACCTGGGCCAGACTCCGCTGGTGGTCGCGCTGGACGGGATCACCGACCCACGCAACCTGGGCGCGGTGATCCGCTCCGCGGCCGCCTTCGGCGCGCATGGCGTCTTGGTCCCGGAGCGCCGCTCGGCCGGGATGACCGCGGGCGCGTGGAAGACCTCGGCTGGCGCGGCCGCCCGGATCCCGGTGGCCCAGGCCACCAACCTCACCCGGGCGCTGAAGGGCTACCAGAAGGCGGGCATGCTCGCCGTCGGCTTGTCCGCGCGCGGCACGGTGGACCTGGCCGACCTCGCGGCCGCCAGCGACCCGCTGGTGCTGGTCGTCGGCTCGGAGGGCAAGGGCCTCGGCCGCCTGGTCGAGGAGACCTGCGACCTGACCGTCCGGATCCCGATCGCCGCCGCCACCGAGTCGCTCAACGCGGGCGTGGCCACCAGCATCGCGCTCTACGAGATCGCCCAGCGGCGGCTGCGCAGCGGCCGTCTGTAGCAGTAGGCAGAAATCCTAGGGCGCTGCGCGCACTCCGCGGGGCTGGGAAGATGGGGTCGGGCCGTGCGGTGACGCCGGTATCACTGTGACGCTTTCGAGATCGATAGGCAGAATGGTGCAAGGGTCTGCTCGGGACTACGGTTTGTGTCATGCCGGGCGCCGGTGGCGTTCGTGCGGGAGCACGTGTGTCAGTTTCTTCACTTCCCTTTGACCCTGCGTACGGCCCGGTCCGGATGGTTGGCCTGGGAAAGTCGGTGAAATAGTGGCGAGAGTGGAAATTCGCGACGAGGTGCTGTTCCTGCGGGCGGCGGGCGTGGATGTCGGCAAGCGGTTCGTGGTGGTGTGCGTGCGCACCCCCAACCTGCGGCGCTCGGGAACCTGGTCGTTGGAGACCGAGCGGTTCGAGTGTGTTCCGGGCGAGATGCGGCGGTTGGCCGGGTGGTTGGCCGAGCGCGCGGTGGAAGTGGTGGCGCTCGAGGCGACGTCGGACTACTGGCGCTGCGTGTTCTATCCGTTGCAGGACGCCGGGTTGAACCTGGTGCTGGTCAACCCGGCGCATCTGCACGGGGTCAAAGGGCGTAAGTCCGATCCCTCGGATGCGGCGTTCCTGGCCCGCGCGGCGGCCTCCGGGATGGTGATGGCCTCCTTCGTGCCCGACCGTGCGGTGCGCGAGTTGCGGGAGCTGACCCGGCGGCGCACCGAACTCGGGGTGGAACGCACGCGGGAGATTCAGCGCCTGGAGAAGCAACTGGAGGACACCGGGATGAAGCTGACCTCGGTGCTCACCGACGTGACCGGAGTCAGCTCCCGGCGGATCCTGGAGGCGTTGATCGCCGGTGAACGCGACCCGGAGCGGTTGGCCGACCTGGCCGTCAAGACCGCCCGCAAGAAGATCCCCGATCTGGTGTTGGCCCTGGACGGCACGTTCACCGATCATCATGCCCGCATGTGCGCTCATTTCCTGGGGCAGATCGACCACCTGGCCTCGCTGATCGCCGATCTGGACGGGTGGATCGCCGGCCTGTTGCGCGCCGCGGGCAGGGACCGGGACCTGGAGAACCTCGACACCATCCCCGGGGTCGCGGCCACCGCCGCACAGGTGATCTTCTCGGAGACCGGTGGGGACATGGCGCACTTCCAGACTCCCGGCCACCTGGCCTCGTGGATCGGGGTGTGCCCCGGGATGAACGAGTCGGCCGGGGTCAACAAATCCGCACATATCCGGCACGGTAACGCCAACCTCAAACGCATCCTGGGCACCGCCGCGATGGCGGCCATCAGGGTGAAGGACTCCTACCTGGCCGCGTACTACCGGCGCATCGCCGCCCGGCGGGGCAACCAGCGTGCCCTGGTCGCCGTCATGCACAAGATCGTCATCGCAGTCTGGCACGTCCTGCACGACCATGTTCCCTACCGCGACCTGGGCGCCGAGCACTTCACCCGGGCCAACCCGGAGCGAGCCATCAAACGGATCATCCGCCAGGCCAACGCCCTGGGCCTGACCGTCCGCTTCGACCCCATCGAGGTCTAACACCCCACGGTGACGATCAAGCTGTGAGCTGCTACTTCAGGCTATCTTCGTGTCAGTAAGCAGCAGCAAGCACGCAAATAAGCGCGCAAGCGCGAACGCCCCCGGCTTCCGATCCGATTGATCGGAAGCCGGGGGCGTTCGCTCGTTACTCAGGCCGTTGCTCAGGCGCTCAGGCGCTCGCCGGTGGCGGAGGAGAACACGTGGGTCTCGCCGGCCTTCGGCACGAAGTGCAGGGTCTCACCCTTGGCCGGGGTGTTGCGGGCGTCGACCCGGACGATGACGTCCACGTCGGCGCCGGCCACCCGGGCCGCACCGTACGCGAAGGCGTCCGCGCCGAGCTCCTCGACCACGTGCACGGTGATGGCGATGCCTTTGCCGTCCGGCGAGACGTCGAAGGACTCCGGCCGCACGCCCAGGGTCACCGTGCTCTCGCCGGCGTTGGTGGCCTTGGCCAGGGACTCGCGGTCCACCGGCACGATCGCGCCGTCGAAGCCGACGCCGCCGTCCACGATCGGCGCCTCGATCAGGTTCATCGCAGGGGAGCCGATGAACCCGGCGACGAACACGTTGGCCGGCTTCTCGTACATCCGGCGCGGAGTGTCGCACTGCTGCAGCAGACCGTCCTTGAGCACCGCGACCCGGTCGCCCATGGTCATGGCCTCGACCTGGTCGTGGGTGACGTAGACGGTGGTGATGCCCAGGCGGCGCTGGAGCGAGGCGATCTGGGTACGGGTCTGCACGCGCAGCTTGGCGTCGAGGTTCGACAGCGGCTCGTCCATCAGGAAGACCTTCGGCTCACGCACGATCGCGCGGCCCATCGCGACCCGCTGGCGCTGCCCACCGGACAGGGCCTTGGGCTTGCGGCCGAGGTAGTCGGTCAGTTCGAGCAGCTTGGCGGCCTCTTCGACCTTGGTCTTGATCTCGGACTTCGAGCGACCGGCGATCTTGAGCGCGAAGCCCATGTTGTCGGCCACGGTCATGTGCGGGTAGAGCGCGTAGTTCTGGAACACCATCGCGATGTCCCGGTCCTTCGGCGGCAGGTGCGTGACGTCGCGCTCACCGATCCGGATCTGGCCCGAGGTGACCTCTTCGAGGCCGGCCAGCATCCGCAGGGAGGTGGACTTGCCACAGCCGGAGGGGCCGACCAGGACGAGGAACTCGCCGTCCTGGATGTCCAGGTTCAGTCCGTCGACCGCCGGGCGGTCAGCGCCCGCGTAAATGCAGGACGCGTCTTCATAAACAACACCAGTCATGGTGCGATCACAGCCTTTCAACCGGCAGGAACGTGCCGGACGATCCGAGTTGGAAGGTGTTCTAAATGTTAGAGACCTCGACAGAGCTTATCTTCCGACCAGAGGCTTGTCACTAAGTAGCCCTACCTGAAATGGGTTGCGACCCAGTTCGGCGGACCCGGTAGCATAGGAGCCGCAGCCGGCTGGTGTGGCGCAATTGGCAGCGCTCCGCACTTGTAATGCGGAGGTTAGGGGTTCGAGTCCCCTCACCAGCTCGATTTTCACCAGGTGGCATGGGTCCTGATCGAACCCCGGTTTGTGCCCCGGGCTTCGTAGGGCCGGATTTTCGTGAAGATTTGACCGGCCGGGGACGCCGACCGAGCCTGTCACCTTCTCCGATTCACCGCACCGGGCGTCCTTTTCAGATTCGCCGTGACGGGCGTGGCCTGACCGTCTACGCTGGTGAAGAAGGCACCGACGGAAAAGAAGGCCCCTCATGACTGCACAACCCCTCGATCCGCACGACGGGTTCACCCGGGTTCATCTGCCTCGCACCATCAAGTCGGTCCGGTCCGCGCTGCCCGTCGAGAAGCGGGCCCAGTTTGCCACAGAGCTCGATGATTCCGAGGCGGGTGGGCTGGCCAACGTGGTGGACCGCTGGTGGACCCGCGCCGTGGTGTGGTCCAGCCCCAGGACCATGGCGAAACTGGCGGCAGCCGACGCCGGCCAACTCACCTTCGTCCCGATCGAGGAGGTCTTCCCCGACTTCCCTCGGAACGGGCGATGATCTACAGCCTGGTCATCGCGCTCGACGCGACCAAAGACCTCGTTCACATGGACGAGATACGCCATGGCCTGTTCGTCATGGCGATGCTCGATCTACAAAACGATCCCCACAGCCGCGGCACCGAAATCGGCGGCGACGGCGTACGCGTCCACCGCGCCATGAAACTCGGCGGCCTCGGCACAATCCTCTACATCGTCGACGAGGACACCCGCAGGGTCGAAGTCACCGAAGTGATCTGGACCGGCTGATGATGGCTGCCGGCTTGACCGGCTTGGCCTTTGCCTCATCTTCCTCAAGGCCCTCACTCGTGCCCGGCTCCGGCGGTCTCGGCGACTGGCCGTGGTGCGACTGGGCTTCGCGCAGGCTCTCCCGGACGCGCTCCGCATCGGGATGACGGATGTCAGCGAGGATGGCGAGCGCGCGGCGCCACAGGTCGACTGCCGCCGCACGGTCCCCGAGTGCCGCGTGGGCGTCGGCCATGCCGGTGAGGGACTCGCCGATGTAGTGGCGGTCCCCGAATCGGTAGAACAAGTCCAGGGCTTCCCGGAACATGCCGAGGGCTGCGGCTTGGTCGCCCGACCACTGATACGCCAGACCGAGGCTGTAGCAGGTCTCTGCTCGGCCCATCGCGTTGTCCGTCTGCTTGAACAGGTCCAGGGCCTGGCGGCACTCGCTGATGCCGTCCTGGTAATCGCCCAGGCGGGCGTGGCACCGGCCGACCACGTTGAGGGAGGAGGCGCGGTCGGACATGGCGGGCGAGGTCTCCATGAGGGCCAGCGAGAGCTCGGCCTGAGCCAGCGCCTCCTGGTATTTGCCCTGCATTTCGAGGACCCACGCCAGGCCTTGCCGGCTCTGGCTCATGCTGCCCTTGAATGCGAACGTCTCGAAGATGGCCACGGCGGCCAGGAGGTGTTCCTCGGCGGTCTCATAGTTGCCCATCCGGCCGTGTGCGTAGCCGAGTATTCGGTGGGCCCGGGCCTGGGCGAAGCGGTCGCCGAGGCGTTCGGCCGCCAGCAGCGCCGTCTGCTGGGCGTCGGCCATGTTCTGCCAGCGGCCGCGCTGGTCGAAGAAGACCGCGAGGAGTCCGGCGAGCTGCCAGGTGTAGGTGTCGAAGCCGGTCTGGACCGAGGCGTCGACGACCGCCATCAGGACTCGTTGGCTCACGTCGCACCATTCGAGCGCCTCGACGTCGGTGCCGGGCTGGTCCAGGGTCACGCCTGGGCACGGGGGCGCCGGATGGATGTTCGACATGGGCCGGTCCAACAACCCGGTGCTGTGATGCAGCGCGTGCAGGTAGTGGTCCATGTAGCGGTGGACCGCCGCGTGCCGGTCCTCTTTGGTGTCGGCCTCCTCGGCCAGTTCCTGGGCGTAGGCGCGGACCAGGTCGTGCGACTCGAAACGGCCGGGGACGTGCTCGGTGACCAGGTGGGCCCGCGCCAGTTCGGCCATCGCCGACCGCGCCTCGCGCAGCGGGACGCCGGCCAGGCTGGCTGCGGCCGGCAGCGAGATGTCCGGGCCGGGATGGACTCCCAGTAGCCGGAACAGGCGGGCGGCCGGCTCGGAGAGGTGGCGGTAGGACCAGGAGAAGACCGAGCGCGGGTCTGTCGCCGGGTCGCCGGTCTCCAAGACGTCGAGCCGGCCGCAGGCGTCTCGCAGTTGGGCCGCGGCGGCGGTCAGCGAATGCTGCGGGTAGGCCGCGGCACGGGCGGCGACGATGCTGGTGGCCAGGGCGAGGCCGGCGCAGCGGGAGATCAGTTCCTCGACGGCGGCCGGTTGGGCCGAGGTCCGGGCCCGGCCTAGGTGACGGGCCAGCAGTTCCCTGGACTCGTCGGCGGTGAGCGGGCCCAGCGTGCGCAGCTGCGCGCCCTCGGCCGCGGCCAGGCCGGTGAGCTGGGTCCGGCTGGTGACCACGACCAGGCACAGCGGGCCGCCGGGA
>Ga0302314_10013886_pt1 | contig 13812 bp, 16 predicted proteins | sample III_Palsa_N2_3_FD_200533 | JGI IMG/M metagenome (GOLD analysis project Ga0302314, IMG submission 200533) | Peat permafrost microbial communities from Stordalen Mire near Abisko, Sweden - III_Palsa_N2_3 | ecosystem: Environmental > Terrestrial > Soil > Palsa > Peat permafrost | place: Sweden... | reverse complement strand
ATAAAGACAGCACAAACCGATCGACACCGCGACAGCGAATACGCCCAAGCGCGCGCCGAGCTTGAGCACTGGCTTCATTCCAAAGGATCAGATCTCCCCACTGACCGGACCGGCGCAAAGCTTGATCATCGCCTGGCGACAGCACGACCGAGAACGACGCCGACGCGCCGCGACAGCCCCCCGCGGCGAAGTCCAGCTCCGCGTCGATGGGGAACTCGCGCCATTCTGTTACCTTCGGGCCGATGACTACTGGGTGGCCGTGCACCAACGCACGTCACAGACGCTGACGATCGCCACCCAGCACGTCGACCCCGCCAGTCTCGACCTCCGCCCGATACGCGACCCGATCGCCGAGCTCAGCTGGGACCAACCGCTCTGACCGCCTGAGCAGCGTTGCCCTGACGGTCAACGAACACGCGAGAGCCAACTCGCTCAGGACCGCAGGCTCCCGATGCCTGAACCCGACCAGCGTGCGCCAGCCCGCCGGGACGACAGCCACGCCGACCGCGAGCGCCTGGATCCTGCCCCGGTCGGGGCAGACCCTGGGCAGCGTGGCCGGGACCGTCCTGACTGTCCCGGTGAGCGACCCTTTGCGGACGTATGCGAGAGCACCGCGTCCTCGCGGTTTCGCTAGGGCTCGTCGATGTCTGGCTGCGGCTCAGTGGCCGGCGGGCATGGGGATGTCAAGGTCTTTGCAGATCGCGCGGACCGTGCCGGTCTTGATCTCGTTGTGACGCGGCACGGCGGCGATCCGCTCGCTCTCGGATCCGCCGATGGCCCAGACGCTGTGCCGGGCGCCTTCGCGCAGAGGGTCGGCGCCGTGCTCTCGCAGGTGGCGCTCCAGCTCGCGTCGTTTCACGCTGCGATCGTCAGCTCGAGCGAGTCGCTGTCGGCCGGATCAGACAGTTCGGGCGGGGCTCCGAACCTGACCTCGAGCACCTCGCGGAGCGCGTCGATCACGTTCGCGCGTGCTTCCTCGCGGGTCGCGCCTTGGCTGACCGCGCCGCGCACCTGCGGGATCCTGGCGACGACCCAACCGTCGCCATCGCCAGCGTCCTCGTAGACGATCGTCAGTCGCATGGGCTCGCTCATCGCTCTCCGGGAAAAGGTAGCGCCCCGCGCGAGCGAGCGGTTCACGCTAATGACAGCGGTCCCGGCCGCTGCCGGTAGCCGGACGCCCGGTCCGAGCCGGCCAGTGGATGGAGGTGCGCGATGAGCGACCTACTGGTTGGATACGCCCGCTGCTCCACCGAGCAGCAAGATCTCACCGCCCAGCGAGACGCTCTCGCCAAGCTCGGCGTCACCCTCGAGCGGATCTACGTCGACCACGGCCTGACGGGAACCAACCGTGAGCGGCCTGGGCTCCGCGAGGCGCTCGCCGCCTGCCGCGCCGGCGACACGCTCGTGGTCACCAAGCTCGACCGCCTCGCGCGATCGTTGCCCGACGCTCGCGACATCGTCGACGAGCTCACCCGCCGGCAGGTGCGTCTGCGGATCGCCGGTGCGGTGCACGATCCCGATGACCCGGTCGGCCGGCTGCTGTTCAACGTGCTCGCGATGGTCGCCGAGTTCGAGTCCGACCTGATCCGCCAACGCACCCGCGAGGGGATGAGAGTCGCCAAGGCAAAAGGGCACCTGCGCGGGAAGCAGCCCAAGCTCAACCCTCGCCAAGAGGCCCACCTTGTGCGGCTGTTCCGCTCGGGCGAGTACACCACGTCCGAGATCTCTGATCTGTTCGGCGTCGCCCGCTCCACGGTCTACCGGGCGCTCGAGCGAGACCGGCTGCGCAAGCCGCCTCGCGAGACCGCGAAGGTCTGAGATCAGAGCACGCTCGGGTTGTCCCGCAGCAGACACATCTGCGGGACAACCCACAGCATCACGCCCCAACCCGCCCGCCACGCGCCGCACAGGCTTCGTCTTACGGGCGCGAGGCCTGTCCGACCCCGGGCGGGCGTCCCCCACAGACTCCGGAGAATTCGTGAGAACGCAGAACTGCGGTCTGTGCATTCGTCAGAATCGGTTTGTGCCTGACGTCTTGATCGAGCTTCCTGATGGCTGCGGGGTGGTCCGGCGAGATGATGGGCAGATCCTGGTGACCCGCGACGTCTCCGGCGACCAGGGGCGGGCGCTTCGCGACGGCGACCGCTACCTCCCGGTCAAGGAATGGCTTGACGCGGACCACGGGCTTGTCGGCGGGCTGCTACCCGCCGGGGCGGTGAGGGTTGAGGTGGTCGATGACCTGGGAGGGCGGACACTGGCGTCGGTGGGTGAGGGCGCCTATGTCGCGATTGTTGAGCACCCGAATCATTGGCACGATCCGGTCGTTTGTTGTCGCGATGCGGCTGGACGTCCGGTCCGGCGCCCGCTCCCGGATTACGTGCGGGCGCCGGTTCTTGATGCCGCGGAGCCGTGTCCGGCGTGCGGCTTGCTGGACTACGAGGAGTGTGTCCCGACTGAGCGTTGGCGCGCAGGCCGCCCTGGTCCGGACGGCGAGACGATCCCTCAACCGATCGTCGTTTGTCGGGTGTGCGGTCATGAGCAGGCCGAAGGCTCGATCCTGCGGATCTCCTCGCCCGACGACGGGGATGAGCAGGCGCGTGCGCAGCGGATCGCGCAATGGCGCGCCGATCGGCGGGTTCAGCGGTGGTATGAGAACAAGCTCACGTTGCGGGCGGTCACGTTCCCGATCTACGCGGCCGATGGATGGCCGGCCCAGATGAGCGGCAGCGGTTCGCGCGGAGACGATCTGACCGAGCTGCGGATCGCCCACTTCGACACCGAGGACGCCGAGGTGTTCGAGGAGCGCCCGCGCATCGAGGTGATCACCTCGACAGCCGAACCGCACCGCGACGCGCTCGGCCTCGCTCGCCTCAAGCTTGAGGAGTGGGTCCGTGACGAGATCGATCACCCACGCCCGCCTGAGCAGTCTGACGCTGCATTCACGCTGTGGCTTCGCGCCATTGATCGCCGCCAGCGCGCTGCTGCGCTCACGGCCACCCGCGCCGACGCCGAGATCACCATCGACGCTGTGGCGCACACGTTCCTGACGCTTACCACCCCGAGCGGTCGCTGGGTCGCGGTCCGTCACGAAGACGGCCTCACGCTCACCATCGCTGCCCGTGGCGTCAGCCCTGCCGTGTTGAGGATTAGTTCGATCCCTGACCTTGCCGCCCGCCTCCTGGGCCCGGAGCCCGACCAGCCTCAACAGGCTTCTGCCTAGCCGCCGTAAGGGCATTCTCACTGGCGTTGCTGGGACTGGCCTGACTGTCCCGGTGAGCGAGCGTCTAACGGCCACCCTCAAGGTTCCCGTTCCGAGCCCCCCGACCACTACGCCACGACCGAGTCAGTGGACGGTTCGGTTGCAGCTGAGTACCTCTGCCCGTGCTCCGCTCCCGACTCGAGCAGCCGGTGGGTCGCGTAGCAACCCATCGACACGATCTGCCGCGCGTTGGCGGCGTAGGTCTGGGAGCATCGGAACGTGAATTCCTCTCGACGAGATCACGACCCGGACCCCGAATCGCTCCCGAACGCGGACCAGCACAAGGTTGTGGTGGCATGGTTGCGGCGCACTCGAGATGCAAGGCGATCAGATCCGGCAGTGCGAATATCCGATCCGGAGGTCGTCTGCCCGGACCAAGACGCGGCGATGAAGGAAGCGGCACGCCGAAACCGAGACGACGCGGATGACCAGGTCGAGTGGATCTACCTGCGGAACGCGGCTGACCAGTGGGTCGCGCGACGCGTTCAGCGCCACCCCATTCTCGAGAAGGAAGTTCGGCCCTGGTGGAAAAGCCTACTGGAAAGCCTGCTGGACGCAGACTCATACATGTGGCACTGAGGGCCTACTTCGGATCGCAGATCGGCTCCTACCTACTCGCGGGAGAGGGCGCGGGCTTGTGGCTTCCACTTGACTCTCCTGCAGACCGGTAGCGGCAGTCCGGCCGGCGCCGTCGGCGTATGTCGAGATCCCTGGAATGTCGTGCGCGGAACCTCTCGGCGACTAGCGGGGGCGTTGCGCGACCATGACCGGCTGATGGAAGCCGGCCTGGGCCGCGGTCAGCCAGCGCACGTCGATGAGACCGGCGCGTCCGGCCGAGCCTGTCAGTTGCGCGGCTGGAAGCGCGCGGTACCGGGCGGCGTGGTCAGTGACGCGCCAACCGGCGTCCTCCTGAGTCAGGATGAGAAAACGCACGGTGTAGAGCGGGCTGCCAGGGGCGTCCCATTCGTGAAGACGCACGAAGATTCGCCGTGGCGGGCCTGGCATGTCGACAGGAGGTGCGGTCGCAGGTCGTTCGCGGAGGGCCCGGTCGTAGTCGCGGGTGCTGATGACCAGCAAGCCGCCGGGGCGCAGCTTGCCGGGCATCTGCGAGACCGCGAGATCGACCTCAACGTCATCAAGGAGACGTGGGATGGCGTTGTCGCAGGAGATGACGGCGTCGAATTCCCCGGCGACGTCGGTGAGATCGCGGAAGTCCGCGGTCTGAGTCCGCAGCGGCGTGTCGAGCGTCCGGGCGGTCTGCGCGGCTCGGCTCAAGGAGCTTTGGGAGATATCCGTACCGGTGACCGCGTAGCCACGCAGCGACAGACCGATGGCTTGGGTTCCGATTCCACACGAACAGTCGAGGACCGTTCGAGGGTTGTCTAGTCGGGGCCCTTCTCCGTCGTCGCCGTAGGGGAACGCTCGTTGGCGTGGCCGGGACCGGCCCGGCTGTCCCGGCGAGCGGGCGTCTAACGGGCGCCGCTATTCCAGATACCGAAGCCCGTTGCCGCACACTTCCGAGATTTCGTGGCAGCAGCAGCCGCTGCCCAGCGGGCTATGAGCGCGAGCGCCACACTGGTCCGGTGCAGCTTGAAACCCGGAGGCTGAGGCTTCGTCCACTCTTGCGATCGGATGAGCCTGAGATCGCCGTTCTCCCGTTCACGCGCCCGAGCATCCGTGACGTTGCCTTGAAGCTGGTCAGAGAGGGCGCGAGTGAGCAAGAATGGGAACAGCGTGGGTATGGACCTTTCGCCGTGCTCGAGCGCGACGGTGGGAGGTTCCTTGGCCGTGTGGGGTTGATGTACCGGGCGCCATTTGGCGAGACGGAGCTGAGCTGGATCCTGCGCGAAGATGCCCAGGGCTATGGCTACGCGACCGAGGCCGCTGCAGCGGTCCTCGATTGGGGGCTTCGGACCTTCGACTTGCCCTACATCACCGCGATGATCCGCCCCGACAACAGACCATCGCTTCGGGTGGCCGAGCGGCTCGGTCTGATGCCGCTCCGAGACGACGTGCTTCGCGACGAACAACTAACCGTGTATCACGCGACTCGCCGCGATACCGCGACTGGTTCCATCGACCGCTGACTCGCAAACACTCTGCCGCTCAGTCCCCCGAGCAGCCACGAAGCTGTCGCTACCGCGAGCAAGTCCTCAGATGGCTCGTGAGCCTCGTCAATTCGAACACCATCGGGCACACGCACGCACTCCGTGCCCAGATCGAGCATCATCGCATCTGCTGCGTCCTCAACTGAGGCGTGCGTGGTTACTGAACCTTCTCAGGTCCGCACGCTCGGGCGCAGCGGCTCACGTGGCGCTCGGGTTAGTAGCCCAGCGGCTGCCGGAAGCGGCCGCAGCTGTCCTGCAGATCGGGGAGCCTCCGGGTCGTTCACAGCCGTTGCTCTCACGGATCGATCGGTGGATAGGGTGGCGGTTGATGCTGTCTGGGCGGCTTGGGCAGGGCTCGCGCTTCGCGCCGCTGCGTAACCGCAGCTTCCGGCTACTGCTGATCGGGCAGACGACGTCCGCGCTCGGGAGCGCAATGCTGCCGATCGCGCTGTCGTTCGCGATCCTCGCCGACGGCGGGACGGCGTTTGACATCGGGGCCGTGTTCGGCACAGTGTTCATCGCAGAGCTCGCGCTGTACTTGGTAGGCGGGGTGGCGTCCGACCGGTATCCACGTCGTTGGGTGATGGTCGTCGCCGACGCGGTGCGCGGCGCTAGTCAGCTGGCGCTCGCTGTGCTGCTGATCGTCGGCAACGCCCCGCTGCTCGCGCTCTGCGCGTGCACAGCCGTGCAGGGCGCCGCCGGGGGGTTCTTCCTACCGGCGGCGATCGCGCTGATGCCGACGATCGTCGAGCCTGACGAGCTGCAGCCGGCGAACGGCCTGGCGCAGATCACCTCCAGCGCTTCGGGTGTCCTCGGTCCGGCGATCGCTGGGGTGCTCGTCGTGACGATCGGTGGTGGCTGGGCAATCGCGGCAAACGGTGTCAGCTTCCTGGTCAACGCGGTCATACTCACACAGATACGCAGCCGCCATTCGGAGGTCTCGCCGACCACGAGGCCAAGCCTGCTTGGCCAGATGAGAGAGGGCTGGTCGGCGTTTCTGGCGATCGACTGGTATGTCGCGATCGCGTGCTCCTGGTCGGTGCTCCAGGTGTTCCTCGGCGCGTATTACGCAGTCGGGCCAGTCTTCGCCAAGCAGTATCTCGGCGGCGCTGGCGCTTGGGCCGCGATCCTGACGGTCGGCGGGATCGGGTCCGCCGTGGGCGGCCTGGCGGTGATCCGGCTGCGCCCCAAGCGGCCGCTGTCGGCGGCGATGCTGTGCTGTGTCCCGTTCAGCCTGATGCCGCTGGCCGTGGCGCTAGCGCTGCCCGTGCCCGTCCTGTGCGCCGTCTCGGCGATCGCGGGAGCGAGCGTGGTGCTCACGCAGACGCTGTTTGACACCGTCGTGCAGACCGTCGTAGATCCAGACGTGCTCGGTCGTGTGTTCGCGATCGACCTCTCCCTTAGCCAGATCGGGCTGCCCCTCGGGCTGTTCATCGGCGGCCTGCTCGAGTCCTCGCTGGGCGGACGTACCGTCCTCGTCGCAGCAGGCACTGGCGCGACCGCGATGTGCCTACTCACCGCAGCGCGCCGACCCATCCGAGACATGCGCCTCGATCCGTTGACACCGGGTGATCAAACCGATCGGACCCCGCCGCTCGATCCCAACGACGCCACGCACTGACCATTCGTCTGCCGCGCAAGGCGTGCGGCGTCGTGGTCGAGAACGTGGCTGGCCTGGCGATTGCCGCCGGGCGCCCGATCGCGACGTCACATAGCGGGCCAGCAGATCGCGCGAGCGCGGCAGCAGCCGGTCGCCGCACCCCCTTCACCACGCGCGTGTCGGGCCTAGGCACCAGGTCCGCGTGGGCGCGGCAGCTCGGCCAGGACCGGGATCAACAATCCGTGCAGCTACGCCAGACTTCCGGTCGTCCGTCGCTGCGGCAACGCAGCAGCGCCCGTCGCTCACAGCCGCGGGCTCGTGAGAGGATCCCCAACATGCTTGAGACCAAGCGAGAGCGGTGCTGGACCCACGGACGCGCCTACTCGGAGATCACCTGGGATCCGGACAGCGGCTGCGCCGAGATCCGCGACTGTGACGCCGAGGACAGGTTGATCGCCCGTCATGAGTGGGAACTGTTCCCCGAGCCGATCGGCGCCGACGGCATCGCGGGCGAGCATCGGACCTTCGACGCCCGAGGCGTCAAGATCTCGACCCAGACGATCACCGCACCGGCCCCGTAGCTCCTTCGCGGTCATCGTTGAGCCCGCTGCTTCCGCTCGCCGTAGGGGCACTTTCGGTGACGTGGCCGGCCCCGGCTCGACTGTCCCGGTGAGCGACCGTCCAGCGGGCGCCGCTCGCCGAGTCTTCCGGTATCGAAGCCCGGCGCCCACGGACTCCCAAATGTGGTGCGAGTGGAAGCGACGATACGGCGGTTATGCCCGGCGAACAGCAACGATCACAGCGGATTCTTGCGACGCGAGGATCTCGACGCCTGCAAGCCGCGCGTCGTACAGGAGGACCTCGCGGATAGGGTCGCCTTCGATCGGCCGTCCGGGTGTGAGGTCGTCTTTGATAAGGAGGCCGCCCGGTGCAAGCAGGTCGACGGCCGCCAGCAAGCCGGACTCGGTGACGCCCCCGTCGAGGAAGATCAGATCGAACGGGGCGCGGTCGGGCAACAAGTCCTGCCATTGGCCGCACACGAGTTCGACATCTAGGCCAGCAAGTGCTTCTCGCGCGTGCATAAACCGATCGACGTCGAGCTCAACACTGATCAAGGTCGCTGTCGGTCCGAGCGCTTCGGCCATCGCGCGCGTGCCCTCTCCGAAGGCGGTCCCAGCCTCTGCGATGCGGCCACTGGGCTTGCTCGCGACCAAGCTGGTGAGCAGCTTGCGAACCTCGGGGAGAGAGGAGCCTCCGTCCGTCATCGGCACATTGTCCCTAGCTGAGGTGCGACTGCAGCTGCTCCTGCTCAGTAGCCGTAGGGGCACTCCGCGTGGCCTGGGACCGTCCCGACTGTCCTGTGAGCGGCGGGTCTAACGGGCGCAACCGCGGGAGCGTGCGGCTTTTCTGCCGGTCGCCGCATCGCGGCCGCCGTCGCCTGGCGGCAGGTGCCGTCTTACGCGGTTCGCCAGCAGCCATACTGGACGGTGATGGATCGTGAGCCTCGGCCCTTCGACATGGACACCGTCGTGTCCGAGGTCGATAAGCGCCTTGAACCCTACGACGGCCTGATCGAGGTATCGGTGTTGGGTTCTGTGCGCAAGGGGATCGGCGAGGCGCGTCACGCCGACTTCGGAATCACCGGAGCCAAGGACACCGGCATGATCTACGCCAGGGGTCAGCCGCTGAGGACGGTCCCCATCGAGCAACTCGTCGAGGAGCTGTTCACGGAGATCGACAAGTACTACGCGGCCGGGAAGAAGATCGTCGTCGACGACGCCCAGGCCGCCGAGGCAGCACGCTGGCTGCGCGAGACCGAGGACGACACGGCGGTCTGATGCGTCCCGCGACAACGCGCGGACGCTGATCGTGGCTGGCATATCCGCCCTGTACGCCTCGCCGTAGGAAGCACTCTCGCGGGCGTGGCCGGGACCGCCCCGACTGTCCGGTGAGCGAGCGTCTAACGGGCACCCTTCTGGGCCCGTTCCGAGCGCGGGACCACCTACTGAGGATTCCTGAGATTTCGTGCAACCAGAAGCGCCACGCCTCGCGCCCCAGCTCAGCATCGGCTCTCCCGTGCGAGGGCATCGGTTCGGTACCGACCCAGGTGTGAGGTCCGCATCTCGCTTCCGAACTCACCTGCCCTTGAGAGCGGGAGCATGCGGTGATTGCTGGGGGGTTTCGGTTGGTGCGGACTATGGGTTTGGGGGAATGGTGAAGCGAAAACTTGCGACGTGCCGACTGGTGCCGGCGCCTGGCCAGTCCTCACCATGGCGGGGAGCGACGATGCTGATCGTCCCGTGTCCTAGACCCGGGCATCCCTTGGCAAAGGCAGCGTATTGGGTGACCGACTGGCCCCTGTGAACGGGCTCGTCGTATTCGCCGAACTGGCTGGCGTTGGGACAGCCGGGCGGGGCGTCGGCGGTGTGGTAGTAGTAGTCGGGATTGTCCACGGAGATCGGGGCGGTGATCGTGAAGAGCACCAGCCACTGGCTGTGAGCGCCGCCCAACCGCAGCAAACCATGTGGGTTCGACGGGCACCGCTCGATCAGATCACCGTGCCTGGACGTGCAGTACCGGTCGGCGTGTACGACCTCGACGTGCACCGCCGTCGCAGCGTAAGGACGCTGATGAGCACGGTGGCTGCGCGAGAGTCCGCTGTGACCCTCATGCGTCCGCTGTACCTGACCGGCAGGTCCATCTTTGTGCGCACCGAGGATCACCACGGCTCCGCCGGCGACGATGATGACAACGAGAACCGCCGCCAGCGCGGGGATTGTTCGAGCGACCGTTTGCAATCGACCTGATCTGGGTCGCTGTTGGCCGTCAGCGTTCCGCTTGGCTGCGTCGACGAGCTCACGCTCAAGGGGCGGGATCAGCGTCATGGATTGACCTCCAGGCGGTCGCGCAGGCGGGCAAGGCCCCGGTGAACTCTCTGACGCACCACGCTCTGCGAGCACTTCAGCGACTGCGCCAGTTCCCGGTACCCGCGCTCTTCGATGACTCGTCCGCGGACGGCGTCTCGAATCGGTGGTGGCAGCTCGCTCAAGAGCTCAAGTGCGCCGCCGTCAAGCGACGCGACTGCTTCGATGCGCTCGAGCATCTCGTCGTCGAGTGCGATCGGGTTCATCCCAAGCCGGCGGCGTGCCTCGTCTTCGATACGACCGCGGTCGAGGCTGCGCGCGAGAACGTGGCGGGCGATCCCGAAGATCCAGCCGCGCAGCTCACCGCGGTCAGGGCAGAACGTCTCGATCGAGTCCAACGCGGGGGCGAACGTCTCGGCTGTGAGATCGGCCGCGAGTTCGGCGGATCGTGTCCAGTGCAGGAAATAGCCGACGACCGCCTGCTCGTGCTCGCGATACAGCTCGCCGAACGCCCGCGGATCAGACACCACCGCGCTCGCCAGTTCTGGGTCCGTTCGTCGCCGCGATCTGCTCACACTGTTTCCTTGCGATGATCGCCTGATTTGTGACAGCGATTGTGCTACCCCTCGGATCCTGTCACTCGAGACTGCCGCATCGCGCCATAGGGGCAGCGTCCGGATTGCTCGCCGTCCTCCGGCCGTTGTCCCGGTGGACGACCGTCGAACGGGACATCACATCTGAGAAACGACGCTGACATCCGGATCGGACGTTGCCCCGGCAAAGCAGGAGCCGACGGTCGACGAGCGCCGCACCTGCTCATCGTCGGTGTCTGGGCAGTCTGGCTGAGACTTCTGCTCGCCGCAGAGTCCGGCAGTCAGGGCTCGAGGCCGAACACCCGGGAGCCAACATCGACTCGTTACGCCGAAAACGGCACACCGCTCACGTCTGTGGCTCCTGCTCGAGGTGGCGGTAGAGCGTGGCTCGGTGCACCCCGAGCACTCGGGCGATCTGCGCGATCGGCTGTCCGCCGCCGCGCATCGCTTCGGCAGCCGCGATTTTCTCCGGGGTCAGCGCGAGAGGTCGACCTCCGGTGCGGCCGCGTGCCCGGGCGGCTGCCAGACCGGCGCGGGTGCGCTCGCGGATGATCTCGCGTTCGAACTCGGCGAGAGCGCCGAAGAGATGAAATTGGAGGCGCCCGGCGGGACTCGTCGTGTCGATCTGCTCGGTCAGGGATCTCAATCCGATCGTACGCTCCTGGAGCTGCTCGACCAACTCGATCAGGTGCTTGAGCCCGCGTCCTAGGCGGTCAAGTCGCCAGACCACGAGCGTGTCGCCAGCGCGCAGGTAGTCAAGGCACGCGCTGAGCTCGGGGCGATGCTTGAGCGACCCCGACCCGGTGTCGCGGTAAACGCGCTCGCTGCCTGCGTCGGCGAGCGCGTCGAGCTGTAAATCGAGGTTCTGCAGGTCGGTCGAGACGCGCGCGTAGCCGATCAGCAAGGCATCACGTGTCTGAACTGACTTGCCCATGAGCCGAGCGTCGCATAAGTCTCGGACAGCTACAGGCGACGGTCTCCCAGTTGTGCGACAGGGTTTTGCGACGTTCGGCGGCCAGGGTTCGCTGAGGCCGTGTTGTCGCGCACGCCGTGTCGCAATATCCCTCGTTTAAGCGACAACAGCCGTAAGTCTGGAGAGCAGGCGTCAGTCAGGAACAGTCCGGCGACCGGGTAGCTCGCGTTATCGTTGAGGCCGAAAGTGCTGCGATTCTCAACCCCGGCCGCCGCTTGCCTCAGCCGCTGCCCATGAACTGTTTCAGGTCGAGCGCCCCGATCAAAGCCTCGCCCAGCACGCGGACGACGACAATCGGCAGTGGCGCCTCGTCGGTTACGTTGGCGACGACTTCCAGCACCGTGGAATACGTAGCGTCGTAGAGTCGCTCGCGATCACCAAGCTCGGTTGAGCGCTGTAAGTGAGCGAGGAAGGCCTTGCGCACGATGGGGTTGACGCGGTAAGCGCTCGGCGGAGATCCCTGGATTTCTACAAACCCGAGCAGTTCTAATAGATCCAGCGCGAGAATCGGGCTGAGACTGCGGCGATCGGAGCCACTGAGGTGTCGGCTGTGCTCCGACTCGCGGGCGGCGAGAATGAGTAGCTCGTATCTCTTCAAGCGCGATGCCCATGCCAGTTTCCGGACGGCATCCACGTCCAACCGATCTGAGGGACTGAACAGCAGAGTAGTTGTCTTTCTATGGGTTTGCAGATAGTTCCACTCGTCGACCTGCTCGACAGGTCGTGCGAAGTAGCCGGTTTCTCCCGGCACGTCCCAAAGGACCACCACGACGGGATCGCTGCTCCGCGCCCACTTGATCGCGTGTGCATAAGGAACCGAGTAGGCCAGCTCGCCGCTGTGTCGACGGTGCCGCGCGATGTGCTCCGTTCCCTTGACCTGAAACCACAGCCGGCTTGCGTCAATCTCATCGGCATGGCTTGTCTGCACAAGAAGGTCTTCGCCGTAGTCGTTCTGAACGGTCTCGACAGCAAACTCAGCACGCACGATGATCTCTTGCACCGCGTGAGAGGCGCGATCTCCGACGACGTGTTGTCGGGTGCGTTTTGGCATCAGGCCATGGTACGGAAGGGTTCCGGCGTGCCGATCAGGCCTAGACCCTGAGCGGACTGAGCTGGCAAACGACGCGTGTCGCGAGGCCTAAGTACCACTGCGCTTCCTTGCGAGTTGGACGGCAATTACGGTGGATCACGTCATTTCTGAGCTTGACCCAGGTCTGGTCCATCTCTGCTGGCAACTGTGCGGCTGCTCGGATGGCGGAGCTATTCACGTACCAGCCCAGCGTGTGCTCGGTGCCGGTCTGGTTGTACGGCGAGAGAACCAGTTCGACTGCTGTGCCGGCGTCGATGACCGCGAGCCGGGTGTTCTGGCGCCGAGAGGCTGCGCGGGCGTCGCGCAGGAGAAGGTGCGCAGATTCCGGCAGGCGCTCGTCGTTCGCTTCACGTATGGCAAGTCGGAGTCTGCGCAGATTCAGCGGCTCAAACCGGTCGTGGAACGCAGTCATTCCTCCCCAAGACGCGAGATCCGCAACGCTCCCGTCGATGCGAGCGCACAACGACAACCCGCCGCTGTGTGCTGAGCGCGAACCCAGGTCTCCAGGCTCCGTGTCCTGATCAACCGCGACCTCGAGCCATGTTCGAAGACGGTCGAACCATGGGTCGATCCCGGCACGGATCTCATCGGGAATCTTGGCCTTGTAGGAGGTACCGCCCAAGTACTCCTGCGGGACGGCGATTGCGCTCGGCCGAAGGGCGAACCAGACAACGCACGCGGTTACGCGAATCTCGTGCGCCTGGCGCGTGCTCGGGGTCCAGCCGGTGACCCGGCCGAACGCGGTCGAGAGGGGTGATGGCCGTGGGGGCTTCTCGAGCTGGCCCAAGAGTGCTGGCATCCACTGATCTTCGACTGAGGGCAGAGCGAGTAGCGGTGTCTCGTCCGTCCAAGTCAAGATCGGCATCGTCGCGCGCCCGTCGTTGCCTCCGATCGCGATCTTCAGCGTCTTGCCGAGGCATCCCTGGGTTAGACCAAGAGGAGCTGGAAACCGGTAAACCCCGACCACCTCGATCTTTCGACTGCTACCTCCCACGGACGGTGTGATCCTAACCGCTGTCCGTTCAGCGCTCCATCGCGCCGAGATGAACCTGTTTCATTCGACTTTCTGTCGAGGCTGCGACAGGAGGGTCGCGAGCCACTCGAACCACCAGCCGTCAAACGGCCTCGGCGTCGCGCGCGGGATGTTCCGGTCGAGCGCGGGATAGATTCCCGGACGCGCCTGCGTTGCCTCACCTGGCCTCGGATCCCAGGCGCTTGATTTCAGCCCGTAGCTGTTTGCGGAGAGCGCTCTGGCCACCTTCGCGCTTGAGCATGGCGCGACGCGGCTGTCCTTCAACCTCTTGGTCGAGGAAGGAGTGGAAGGT
>Ga0302314_10013885_pt1 | contig 13812 bp, 10 predicted proteins | sample III_Palsa_N2_3_FD_200533 | JGI IMG/M metagenome (GOLD analysis project Ga0302314, IMG submission 200533) | Peat permafrost microbial communities from Stordalen Mire near Abisko, Sweden - III_Palsa_N2_3 | ecosystem: Environmental > Terrestrial > Soil > Palsa > Peat permafrost | place: Sweden... | reverse complement strand
CGACCAGGTGGCGACGTTCATGCGGATCCACTACGGCTGGCCGATCGAGCGGCGGATGGACACCCCGAGGTTCGGTAACCGGTCGCCGTTCCTCGTCACCACGGCGCCGTCCGACATCTATCCATGCCCGCCGTTCGGGCCGAGCGACTACGTGCACATCCACTGCGGCAGCGACCGGCAGTGGGAGCGGATGGCCAAGGTCATCGGCCGTGAGGACCTGCTTGGCGACCCGCGGTTCGCGACGATGGCGAGTCGCGGCGTTCACCGGGCGGAGGTAGATGAAGCCGTCCGCGGCTGGACGGGGACGCTCGACAAGCTGGCCGCGATGGCCGCGCTCGGTGCCGCGGGCGTGCCAGCCGGCGCGCTGCGCTCGACCACCGAGGTGCTCGACGACACCGACCTGAGGGACCGCGGGATCTTCGTGACCGTCGACGACCCCGGCCGTGGCGAGATGACGATTCCCGGCTACCCGGTGCGGATGTCGCGGTCCACCGCACGGGTCACGCCGCCGCCGCAGCCTGGGCAGCACACCGCGCAGGTGCTGCGGGACTGGCTCGGTGAATCCACTGCTCCTGGAGGGAGCGGCTTTACAGGTGGCGTGTTAGGCCTCCTGTTGGGCAAGCCCTGCCCGCAAGATGTTCCTGGCGGCGTTGACGTCGGCGTGGGCCTGGTGGCCGCAGGCCAGACATCGGAACTCCGCCTGGCTGATGCGGTTCCCCGCCGCCGTGTGCCCGCATTCGGCGCACCGCTGGGAGGTGTGGCGGGGGTCGACTGCGATGACTGTCCGCCCGGCGCTTTCAGCCTTGGCGGTCAGGACTCGCAGGAAGAGGCCCTATCCCGCATCGTGGATGGACTTGTTCAGGCCGGCTTTGGCCGCCGCGCCGTTCGGCTGGTGGCCGGTTCCCGGTCACTTTTCCCGTCGGCGCGGTGTGCTGGTGAGCTAGTATCAGCCGCGATGTCGCCCCAGATTCCGGATTCTGACCGGCTGTCCAGATTCACGTGGCCCGTACGGCGTGACCGGCTCATTGGACCCGATGATGCCGCGGGTTCTGAAGAGCCCTTTGGGTCAGATGGTGCTGAAGTGCCTGAGCCGCCTGAGTGGCCCGCTGAGCCGGCCCGGGGCGGGCGGGGGCGCACCCCGCTTATCGTGGTTGCGGTCGTGGGCGTCTGCGCGCTCCTCGGCGGGCTCGCGGCGTTCGCCACGACCCTCGGCGGGTCTACCGGGCGGTCGGCAGCCGCGTCAGCACTGGGACCGGGGGGTGTACCCGCTGGTTCGGTAGCAGGCAAGGACGCAGGGCGGTCGGCGGCCTCGGGTGGCCCGCATGCCAATCCGTTCTCCGCGGCCATCACCTCCTACCTGGCCGCACGCGAGGGCATCGTGACGGCAGCCGTCTATGACATGCGCACCGGGCAGACCTGGACGCTCGGTCAGGGGCAGCCGCAGGCGACCGCGAGCATCGTCAAGGTCGACATTCTCGAGACGCTGCTCGCCAGCAACCCGGACGGGCTGCCAGCGGCCGACCAGGCGCTCGCCCAGTCGATGATCGAGGACAGCGATAACGACGCCGCGACCGCCCTGTGGAACGCGGCCGGCGGACCGACCGGTCTTGGCTCCTACAACGCCTCCGCTGGCCTACGGCAGACCACGCCGTCTGCGTGCCTGGTCTGCGCTGGCTTTCCCTGGCCCGGCTGGGGGCTGACCACCACGACACCGGCCGACCAGGTGCTGCTGCTGCGGCAGGTCTTCGATGGCCCGCTGCTCTCGCGCACGGACAGGGACTACGCGAGGTCCCTGATGGAGAACGTCGAATCCGGCCAGCGGTGGGGCATCAGCGCCGGCGTACCCGCGGGAGTGCGGATAGCGCTGAAGAACGGCTGGGTCCCGCTCACCGAGTCCGACAGCGACTGGCAGATTAACAGCGAGGGCTGGATCTCCGGGGTCGGCCGGGATTACCTGGTCTCCGTTCTCGCCACAGGCAACCCGTCCGAGCAGTACGGCATCGACACGATCGACACCCTCTCCGCCTCCCTGTGGAAGGCGATGGGTTAGGCGTGCTCGTGTGAAGCCATATGCCCACCTCAAGATCATCAATTCGCTTGTTTGATCTTGCTGCTTATATGACCATATTTCCGGCGTGGCCGACCGGGCGAGCTGCCACCTGAATCCGGGAACTAGAGCTGGTCAACCTGGTAGGTGGACAGGCCGTCGTTGCGCGCGAGGCGGTTCCACAGCTTGGCGAATGCCTGCTTGTCGTTGGTCGCCTGGCTGTCGAAGGGGGTGGCCGCGGCCAGGTTGGGGTCCTTGAAGTTCCCCTTGTGGCAGTGGCCTGCCGCCGTCGACGCCCACTTGGCCAAGTCCGAGTCCACCGTCGCGGACGCCTGCCAGCCACCGGTGAGGTCGGCGATCATCGCGGCGGAAAGCGCCGAACGGCCCGGGAGTTGCCCGAGCTTGGTCAGCAGCGTGCCCCTGTTGGTGGCCGCCTTGTTGAAGATCTGCGCGTCCTTCGCGAGATCCTTGCCGCACGCCGCCACGTTGCTGTAGGCGGCATTGACGTCGGCGCGGTCGGTTCCGCTCTGTGCGAGCAGCACCGACAGTTGCACCGCCGCCTGCTTCTCGGTCGAGTTCGAAGCGGCGGACGAGGTCGCCGTCGGCGTGCTGCCCGCGGTCGCGCCCGAGCCACCCGAACTCGAAGCCTGGTTCGGGGTGGTCTGTGAGGACAAGATGATGGCCGTCACGACGATGACAACGAGGGCACCGATCACGATCGCCGGGATCAGCGGACCCCTCGGCACGGTGAGCCCGCCCAGTTTCCATGGCGGCTTTGCGCCGGTGAGCGGCAAGCCGTCAGGCCCGTACTGCACGCCGGGGCCGTACGCTCCGCTCGGATCGTAGGGACCGGGCGGGAACTGGCCTTGTACGAACTGGTCGCCGCCGTGGGGTCCGTACTGCCCCTGCCCGTATTGCCCCTGCCCGTACTGCCCCTGCCCGTACTGGCCGGGCGGATACTGGCCCTGCCCGTACTGGCCTGGCGGGTATGCGGCGCCCGGGGGAACCGGCCCGCCCCCCGGATATCCGGCACCGGACTGAGTCTGCCCGCTCGGCTGCAGCATCACCGTCTGGTACTGGTTCTCCGGCGGGTACTGCCCGCCGTTCGGTATCGCCGGTGCGGGTGGTGGGTGCGGCATCGTCGAGTCAAGGCCGGGCTGCGGTGCGCCGCCTGCCGCCTGGCCTCCGATGGCCGGCGCGGCCCAGGGCTGCTGCCAGTCGAAGGGCTTGGGCTGCGGGTTCTGGAATAGTCCCTGGGGCCGCAGCATCCGCTCCACGGTGTCCGACATGTCACCGGAACCAGGAACCGGCGGCTGGGGCGCCGGCGGCTGCGAGCCGCCGGTCGGCCAGCCCGCGGGCGACGCTCCGCCCGGTGGCGGCGGCCACGGCATGCGAGAGTTGGGAGCCGGCGGCGGCGGAGTGGTGGCCTGCGGCATCGGCGGCGCGGACAGCGGCTGAGATCCCATGCCTGGTGACTGCATGGTTGCTGTGGGTGACTGCATGGGGGGTACGCTAACTCCGGCGGTGAGCTGCTGTCCGCAGCCCGCGCAGAACGGTTTCCCCGCCTGCACCGAGTACCCGCAAGACGGGCACCATGAACCATCCATACCAACCATCGTCTCTTTCGGGTCTCCTAAGCAGGCTAGTCCCCCGAGCCCACTCGCGCCCCGCAAACGCGGCGACAGGGCCGTTTCCGCGAAACAACGTGTCCGTACGGAAGAAAACTCAATCGCAACCTACAGGACCGACGGCTACCGGGGACCCGCACTGTCAGAATGGGTAGAACTGCGCAGTGACATGCGGGAGGAACCTGATGCGGATCGCCGGTCGGCTGGCCGCGGGTGCCGTGGTGGCGCTGACGATCGCGGGAATGATCGTAGCGGGTGGTTCGAACGCACTGGCGGCCAGTTCCCGGTCGGCCGGTTCGCAACCGGCAGGGAACCGGCCGGTCGGCGTCCGGTCGCCATGGGCCGAACTCGCGAACGAGGTGACCGGCCGAGATATCTGGTCGAGGTCGTCCGTCACCGAACGGCCGATGGGGTCGATCACCAAGGTGATGACCGCGTACGTGGTGATCGAGGCGGGCCACCTGAACCGGATGATCACCGTGCCGAGCGGCATTACCGACTACGACGCGGACGGAGCCTCCACCGCGGGCCTACGGCCGGGGGAGAAGCTGACCGCTCTGCAACTGCTGTACGCGATGCTGCTGCCGTCCGGCTGCGACGCCGCCTACACGCTGGCGACCGCGTACGGGGCCGGCGGGAGCCGGGCCGCGTTCATCGCGCAAATGAACGCGGCGGCACGGAAGTTCGGCCTGACAAAAACGCATTTTTCCGACTTCAGCGGCTTGCCGTACCCAGGGGCGTACACGACATATTCCACGGCGCGCGATCTCGTGAGCCTGGGACGGGACGTGATGCGGCTGCCGCTGTTCCGCCGGATCGCGACGACGCGCACCTACCGGATCGCGGCCACGAATAGCCACGGCGCGCACCTATGGAAGAACGTCAACCCGCTGCTCGGGCACTTTCCCGGCGTGACCGGGATCAAGACGGGGTTCACGGCCGCGGCCGGGGACTGCCTGCTGTTCGCCGCTACGCGGGGACGCAAGGAGCTGATCGGCGTGGTGCTCGACTCGTCGTCCTCCGTGAACGGCCTTGACGCCGCGGCCTCCGACGCGACGGCCATGCTGAACTGGGGCTTCAGCCGGTAGCGCTGCCGAGGTAGCTCGCGGCGAGCAGCGCGCTGTCCTCGCCCGCACGGGGCTCTCTCGGTCGCGTGCTCCACCGGCTCAGGAACCAGGCGCTTCGTCCCCGCGCACGGCGATCAGGTGCAGCAACGCGGCCACGTGCCGGTACGGGTCTGTTCTTCCGGCCCGCTCCTCTGACCGCAGGATGGCATCAAGCGTCGCGTCATCGGGAAGCGGCGCATCGGAGGTGGCCGTGTCGGTGAACACCCGGACTCCGTACCACCTGGCCACGGGCATCCGCCGCCGGACCAGCGCGGCCGTCAGGTCCTCAAGGCGATCGGCACGGGCGTCCACACCGATCCGGTTCAGGTAGGCGACCCCGTCGAACGCCTTGCCGGCACCGTCCCAGTCACCAAGCAGACCGGGACGCATCGCCAGGGCATCGCCGTTGCGCACAAGCAGGGACGCGATCCCGCCAGGAACCACGACCCGCGCGATGGCGTCAAGCAGCGGATCGGGGTCAGGGAAGTACATCAGCACGCCCTGGCACAAGACGACATCGAAACTCGATGGCGCGAACAAGTCGGTAATCGCCTCGGCCTCGCCCCGGACCAGCCGTACTCGGCCGCCGACCTCCGCGGGCTCCGTCGCCAGCTCGGCGCGGAAGTCATCGAGCAGCCGAGCCGACGAATCAAGACCGGTGACGACGTGCCCGCGCCTGGCCAGCAGGAGAGCTTGCGTGCCCTGACCACATCCGATGTCGAGCACACGCCGCGGCGGCGGGTCCGGCAGGCACTCGGCGAGTTGCCGCGCCACGACCGCTTGCCGCACGACCTGCCGCAGCGTGCCAAGACGAGCCCGCCACCGCTCCTCGCCCGCCGCGAAGCCAACGCTCAATGTCGCTCCTGGCTAACTCAGGCCCTCGATCACCGTGTTGTCCAAGTTGATCACCGGCAGCGGGCTGATGCTGGGGTATTCGCCAGAGATGCTGGCCGGAACGTTCTCCGCTCGGGCTAGCGGCGGCTGACGAGCAGGTACCTCTCGTCGGTGATCGGCCGGCCCCACAGCGCTGGGTCGTCGAGGATGGTGATGGTCGCGTCGCTGCGATGGCGCAGGACGGCCCGGCTGGCCTCGGTGGCCGTCAGGCCAGATCCTGTGGACCAGCGGCCCTCCACGAGGACGAGCACGCCGCCTGGCAGCAGCAGCCGGAGCCAGGCCGCGAGCGCCTCGCTCGGTGCCGGCATGGCCCACAGGACGTGCCTGGCGAGGACCGCGTCGAAGCTGCGGGCGGGCAGCGTTGGCGCGGTGGCGTCGGAGAGCACGAACCGGCACCTGACGCCCGCCTTCCTGGCCTTCGCGCGCGCCGTCCTGATCATGGCGGGCGCGAAGTCGAGCCCGCTGACCGCGTAGCCCTCCGCCGCGAGCAGCACCGCGAGGCTCCCAGTGCCGCATCCGATGTCGGCGATCGCCGCGGGCGCCGTCGGCAGGTGCGCAAGCAGGAGCCGCCGCCACGCCTCTCTGGCCAGTGGTTCGAGCAGGCCGTGGTCGGATTGGTCGTCGAAGGTAGCGGCCTGGCCATCCCAGTACCTCTGGGAGCTAACCGCATCGCCCGTCATGGGCTTTGTTTTTACTAAATCTTTGACCAGCAGGCGGATGAAACAGGAAATCCGTAATCAAATATCTCACTCGATGACAGGAACCACTGCTGTCACACGGCCGCGCTGGCGGCCTGGACCACGTGCCGCAGCAGCAGCGCCGTGGTGACCGGGCCGACGCCGCCAGGGACAGGCGTGAGGGCCGCCGCAACCTCGCGGACGGCGGGATCCACGTCGCCCGCGAGGCCACCGCCGGAGGTGGCGTTCATGCCGACGTCGATGACCGTGGTGCCTGAGGAGACATGACCGGGGCCGATCAGGCCGACCCGGCCGACAGCTGCGACCAGGACGTCGGCCTGACGGGTGATGGCTGGGAGGTCAGCGGTGCGCGAGTGGCAGATGGTGACCGTGGAGTGCCGGGCGAGCAGCAGGTGCGCGACGGGCTTGCCCACCACCACGGAACGCCCCACCACCACGGCATGCCTGCCGCGCAGCTGCACCTGGTAATGGTCGAGCATGGTGAGCACCGCCTCCGCCGTGGCCGGGGTGAACGCGGGCAGCCCGGCCATGAGGCGGCCGAGGGACTCGGGGCTCGCGCCGTCCACGTCCTTGGCCGCCGGGATCGCGGCCGCCAGGTCGGCGAGGTTCGCACCCGCGGGTACCGGCGACTGCAGGATGATGCCGTGCACCTCGGGGTCATCGGCGAGTTGGGCGAGCGTGGCCACGATGCCGCCCGCCGTCGTCGTGCGGGCCACGTCACAGGCGATCCCCTCCTTCGCGGCCGCGTTCGCGAGCGAGCGGACGTAGGCGGCGCTACCGCCGTCGTCGGTGGCGCTGACCACGGCGAGCCTGGGCTGTCGGCCCGCCCGGGTGAGCGCGGCGGCATCGTCGGCCACCGCGGCCCTGATGATCCGCGCTAGCTCGCGGCCGGACAGTTCCACTGTCACTTAGAGATCTCCTCACGAACGGCGGCGATCACCCGTTCGGCCCGGTCAGTTACGCCGTCGGCAAGCGCCGCGATCGCCGAGAACTCCGCGGCGAGTGGCTCGTGCTTGATGCCAGGCAGGTTCGCCTCGATGTTGACCCTGGCCGTGATCGCGGCGGCGGTGATCGCGGCGACGGCCGCCGCGATGTCGGAGATGACGTTCTTGTTCGCGACGGGCAGCAGATCCTCGGCCAGGCCGATAAGCCGGACCGCGGCGGCCATCAGGTCGGCAGGCGGCCGTGTCGCGCCGCCGAGCGCCGCGGCGATCGCCTTGGACCTCGCCGACTTCTCGTCGGGGCTGTCCCTTGGCAGCTTGTAGGCGGCCGCGACCTTTTCGAACGCCGCCGAGTCGGCCACGGCGAGATCGACCGACTCATCCGCCAGGCCGTCCGCGGCCGCCCTGACCCGGCCGACCGTCTCCGCGTCATACCGCGGGCCGTCGCTGTACCTGGCGACCATCGCGAGCAGCGCGGCGGCCTGCGCGGCGTGCAGCGCTCCGGTAGCACCGCCCCCGGGGGCCGCGCTGCGGGCGGCAAGGCGGGCAAGGAAGCTTCCGATCGTCTCGTCACGCATGATCGTGAGGCTACCGGTTAGCCGCCGCTCGTCAGTAGCGTCCGTCGCGTGGGGCGCCGTAGCCGGTGTCGCGGCCCCCGGTACCGTCCGGTGGTGGCTGCCGGCGGCGTCTGTCATCGCGGTCGGCCGACCCGGGCGCTGCCTGCGCTTGAGGCTGTCCAGGCGCCTGCGCCGACCTGGCGGGGTACCCAGCCTGGCCCGGGTAGGGGTAGGCCCCGGTGACCGCGGATTCGTACGGGTCCCCTCCGGCGGGTAGTGCCGACTGAGCCGACTGCCGGGCCTGCGGTGACTGGGACTGCGGTGACTGTGTCTGCGGTGGCTGTGTCTGCGAGGACTGGGACTGCGGCGGCCGGGACTGTAGTGACTGGGGGCGCGGCAGCTGCTGAGGCTGTCGGGTCTGTTGCGCCTGCCGTGGCTGCTGTGCCTGGTACTGCCCGGTCAGCCCGGAGGACGACCCGGAGGGTCCGGGCAGGCTGACCCGTCCCGAGTTCCCGGCCGACTGACTCGGCTGGCCCGGCTGACCCGCCTGGCTGGCCTGCTGTGGTGCCTGTCCCTGCTGCCTGCCAGAACCGGCCTGCCCTTGTCTGGCCGGCTGCCCCGGCTGCTGGCCTGACGGCTGGCTGCCGTAGGCGGGATACCGCGCGGTCGGCTCCTGCGCGTCGCCGCGCTGCTGGCCACCACGGTATCGGTCCGCACCGTACTTGTCCGCACCGTACTTGTCCGCACCATACTTGTCAGGACCGTACTGATCGCCACCGTACTGGCCGTATTCCCCTGTCCCGCCTGTCTGGTAGCGCCGGGTCTGATGTTCGCCCGTGTGGGACTGCCCGATGGAGCGCTGGCCGGCCTGGTACTGGTCGCCCGGGTACCGGTCGCCCGGGTACTGGCCAGGCGCGGTAAACGTCTGGGTCTCCTCGGTCAGCTTGGACTGCGCCTCGGAACGGCGGGCGGCCACGCGGTAGGAACGACCGTCCGCGTCGGCCAGCGCGGCCCGCGAGTACGCCGTGCTCGTGAGCGGGTCGTCGTCACCGGTCGCCCGGCTGGGCTCTCGCCGGTCCACGGCCATCCAGCCGCCGCTGTCTGCCCGGCTGCCCGGCGTCCTTGACGGGGAGTGGCCGCGGCTGCTCGGCCGCGGGTCGGGGTAACCGGACGCGTTGACCCGATCGATTCGCTCCGTCCGTTCTCCCCAGTCTGGACGGTCCTGCTGACGGCCGTTGGGGCTGAATGAGGGCTGCGCGATGTCGGGCTGCGCGAGGCCGCCGGTCGCCGCCGCCAGAGCCTGACCTGCCCAGACGTTGCCGGCGCTAGGCCGAATCGCGTGCGGCCCCGTCGCTGGGCGGCCCGGGGCGGAACCGTCGCCGACGAGACCAGGCGCGGGCCCGAGCCGACCGGTACCGCCGCCCTGCTCACCGCCGCCACGCTGCTCGCTGCCGAAGCGCGGGTTGCTCACCGGACGGGAATCGCCACCGAGCCGCGGGCCGCTCGCCTGCGGGCTCTGCTCGGCCACCGCCGACGCCGGGTCGGCGTCAAGCGGGGAGAACGACGGGGTCAGCGGCCTGTCGGCCGCAACCGAGGCCCAGTAGTCCTCGTCTGAGACGCCGTCGTCGGGCCAGATGTCCTCGCCACGGTCTCGGCGCAAGCCCAGGCGACTACCCCACTCGCCCCGGGCCTTGCGCCTGCGGCCGCCACGCTCGGCGCGCTCCCCGTCGGCCCCGTCGGCCCCGTCGGGCAGTTCGTACCCGCCCGTCGCATAGTCGTCGGTCCCGTAGCCGCCGCTGTGCCCGCCGCCCTGATGGGACTCGGCATCGTACTCGTCGGCCGTACCGCGCGCTCGTTCCTGCCTGTCCAGGCCGACCGCGCCGTAACCGCCGTCCTCGTAGCCGCCCTGGCCCCGTCCGGAGTCGCCGCGCTCGCCGCGGTTCCCCCTGACGGCGGGGTTCTCACCGGGCTGGTGCCCCGCGGCCCAACGGCCCTTGATCCCATCGGGGGAGAAGTACTCGTTCGCCGACCAGTTCTCGTCTTCGTCGCTACGCGCGTCACGTGCGTAGCCATCAGGGGCGTAGTCGTAGTCGTCGTATTCATCTTCACGTACGGCATCGCTACCGCGATTGCCTGACCGCGAGGGTCGACGACTCAAGAACGACATACACACCACCCGGCAGAGCACGGCCTGGCGTTGGCGCTAGCGAGGCACGCGCGGCCATGTACGCGAGCCTGCCCCCGTTGTCGCGAGCACCCTTTAAAACCGGCACTGGTTCGTACGATTGTTACCAACGTTATGCAGGTCTGTCTGGCAAATCGCGAAACTTCGCCATCGAATAGCATAATGGGGTATATTTCGGACAAATCATCTAATTCACGACGTCGCGCTCACGGGCATCCGGCCTCGTCCGATGGTAGCGGCGGCGATCGCCTGCCACGCCGACTCGACCGAGGTGCCATTCGGCAGGTTGAGCACGGTGTTGAGAGCGTAAATGGTGAACCGGTAACTGTGCCCATGCGGCCCAGGGCATGGCGGGTCGTACCGGTCATAGCCGGCGCTTCCCCGCGACTGGCGGGCACCGGGCGGAATCTCCCCGTTGAGTATCGCCGAGGTACCCGGCCCGATGTCAAAGACGATCCAGTACACGTACGGCGTAATAGGCGCGTTCGAGTCATCGACCACCAGCGCGATCGACTTCGTGCCCTTCGGCGCGCCGGTCCATTCGAGCGGCGGGTTGACCGCCTTCGGGTTCGCGCAGGTGTACCTGGGGGGCATGGTGGATCCCGTGAACGCACTGCTTGTCACGGTCATCACGCTCGGCGCGGTGATGGTGATCCCCGACCCGAGCAGCCCGCACCCGGTCAGCCCGAGCAGGCACCCAAGCGCGCTCGTCGCGGCCGCCGCCGCCCGGCTCATCCGGTTCAAATCCCCACCTCCGCGCCCGATCTTAGGGCCTAGCGGTGGCGGCAGGCTCGCGCGCATCAATAATGTTGCCGTGCCCTCATCAGCGGAACAGGCAGCGGCCCGCGCCGCCGACCTGCAGGTCTTCACGTCCAGGCTGGCCGACCGGCCGCCCCGCTGATCCTGCTCGCGCAGAACAGGCAGGACGAACGGGACCGTGCCAACATCGACAGGGACTGCGAGGTCGCGGCCCGTACCCAGGCCGACACCGAGTACCTGGCCCGCGAGCTCGCCGCCGTCCGCCTCGTCCTCGCCGATGTGGCGACCCACCAGGACCTGGAGGAGTCGCTCGCCCGTTTCGTCAAGCTGATCACGGACAGCTCTCCAAGCAGATTATCCGGAACGGACCGGTCCGCCTGTCCGCCGCGCATCGCTGAACCTGGCAGGCGGAGCCACGCGTCCGTTCGGGATAAGACTATGACTTTCTGATTTTCTATCTCAGCAGCTCGACGCTGGAGCCGGCGTGGCCGGCGCACCCGCGGCCTTGGCGCTTGTGGCCGGCGCGGTCGACGGGTGTTTCCTGGCGGTCTTGCGCGCCGATGCCGAGGCGGACGCGGAACGGGCCTTGGCGGCTGGTGCCGTGGTCATGGCTGCCATGGTCGACGGGGCGGATGGGGATGGGCTGTCGGGGGTGGACGCTACCGCGGACGGCGTGGTCGGCACCGGGCCGGGCGCGCTGCCCGCGCCGTACATGTAGACCCCCGTGGACTGGACGGCGCCGGGCGAGAGGGCGATGCCGCTGACGGTGGTCTGGTTGCCCGCCGTGTCGGTCAGCCGGACGGTGAACGGACCTGAGCCGGCGCCGCCCGACGCGATCCAGTAGTTGTAGTCGGCGCGTGCCATGCTGATCCAGCTACCAGAGGAGTTCCGCACCTGGACCGAGGCGAGCGGGTTCCCGGTGTTGTCGGCGAGCAGCGCCAGCCAGTACTGGGAGGAGCCCGACTTGACCTCCATCGTGATGGGTCCGGGCAGCGCGGGGTCGGTGAGGTAGGTGTAGCTGACGTTGATGAGCCCGGCCCCGAGCGGCGATAGCTTGGCGAACGCCGGCTCGCTCAGGTCGAGGTGCCCGGTCGCGCACTCGGGGCACTGGTCGATCACCTTGACCCGGACCGAGCCGTCCGGGCCGTTGACCTCCAGGTAACCGCCGCAGCCACCCGCGGCGTTGTACTCCGACGGTGACAGCGCCACGAAGAGCTGGTCGGACGGCGGGCTTGGGTACGAGCAGTTGGGCAGGCCAGTGAGCACGTAGTGCGTCGCGATGCCGGTTACCGTCCCCGACAGTGCCGCCGGTCCAGACAGTGCCTCCGGTCCAGACAGTGCCTCCGGTCCAGACAGTGCCGCGAGCGACAGCGCCGTCGACGTCCGGTTCTTGGTGGTGCAGGCCTGTCCGGCGCCCACCTGCCCGACGCCGACCGCGATGGCGACCACGATCGCCGCCAAGCCCGCACCGGTGAGCCCGAACCCAAGCAGGAAGCGCCGGCCGCTAAGTACTGACCGGCGGCGGCGATGATGTCCGACAGCCATGACACGGGATTGTAGGGAGGATCAGGGTGGGATCAGGGGCTTTTGTGCTGATCGGTGCGCGGCTGGACGTGACCAGCCGCCGCGTGGCAGGCTCGAGATCGACGCTTTTCCCAGGATGCAGGCAAGGCAGGTACACCCAGCGTGACCGTGACAGGACTCGACAAGGCAGTGCTCGACAAGGCAGGACTCGACAAGGCAGGACTCGACAAGGACCGGGCCGAGGAGTATGCGGCGCAGGAGGCGCGGCTGCGCCGCGAGCTCGCCGCCGTGTACCGGCTCATCGCGCACTTCAAGATGACGGACTTGATCTACAACCACATCTCCGTCCGCCTCCCCGGCCCCGAGCACCGGTTCCTGCTCAACCCGTTCGGGCTGCTCTATGAGGAGATCACGGCCTCGAACCTGGTGGTCGTCGGCCTTGACGGCCAGCTCGTCACCGACGGTCCGTGGAAGGTCAATCCGGCGGGGTTCGTGATCCACTCGGCGATCCACTCCGCGCGCGAGGACGCGCTGTGCGTGCTGCACACGCATACCAAGGCCGGCTGCGCGGTCGCCGCACAGGAGCACGGCCTGCTGCCGCTCAACCAGATGTCGCTCGAGTTCTACAACCGGGTCGCCTATCACGACTACGAGGGCATCGCCCTGTCCAACGCGGAGAAGGACCGCCTTGTCGCCGACCTCGGCGACAAGGCGGTCATGATCTTGCGCAACCACGGCCTGCTGACCGTCGGCGCGACGCCCGGCCAGGCGTTCCTGCGCATGTTCTACCTGGAGCGCTCCTGCGAGATCCAGGTGGATGCCCTGGCGGGCGGCGCGCCGATCGTGGTACCGCCGCCGGAGGTCTGCGAGCACACCGCGCGTCAGTTCGAGGGCGGCCAGAGCAAGGATGACTACAGCATCGACGCCTCGCCGAACCTCGCGTGGGCCGCTATGCTCCGCCTGGTGGAGCGTCTCTATCCGGACTACAAGGACTGAGCGATATCGACCGGGTGGAAGTCAGAGAGAAGGAAAGGGTCGTCCTCGTCTCCCTGGCGGAAGACGAGGACGTGCTGCCGCACTTCCGCGCTGCCTTCCTCGGCGCGCTCGACTCCGCCGACGACGCTGACGTCGGCTATGCGGTGAGCTTCGCCCATGCGACGCCGACCGGGCCCGACATCGTGGGCCTGGCCGTCGCGCCCCCCAACCGGTTGACTGCCGCCCACCTGGCCGCGCTGCCGGGGCTGCGCATCGCCGCCGCCGCGTCGGCCGGGTTTGACCACCTGGACGTATCAGCCCTGGCGGCGGCCGGCGTCCCGGTCACGCATTCCCCCGGCTACTGCGACATCGAGGTCGCCGACCACGTGATCGCGATGACGACCGCGCTGCTGCGCAACCTGCAGGTCGGCGACGCACACGCCCGCGCGGGCGGGTGGTCGTCGCGGGCCGTCGGCGCGAAACGGATCACCGGCTCGG
>Ga0302314_10013884_pt1 | contig 13812 bp, 14 predicted proteins | sample III_Palsa_N2_3_FD_200533 | JGI IMG/M metagenome (GOLD analysis project Ga0302314, IMG submission 200533) | Peat permafrost microbial communities from Stordalen Mire near Abisko, Sweden - III_Palsa_N2_3 | ecosystem: Environmental > Terrestrial > Soil > Palsa > Peat permafrost | place: Sweden... | reverse complement strand
CTCCGCACGGACCTGCGCCAGCAACTCCACCCCGTTGCCCGCCTGGCCGACCACATCGAACCCCGACCGGTCCAGCAAGCTGGCCAGGCCCTCCCGCAGCAGCACGTCATCATGGCCTGGCGGGAAGAGCCGGAACCTGGTTCAGGTTTCGCTGTCCACACTGGCGGCCAGCGGGAGGCGGACGTGGAACGCGGCCCCCTGGCCGGGTTTCGTCTCGACGGTGATGTCGCCGCCGTGGGCGGCGGCCAGCGAAGCCGCGATCGAAAGGCCGAGCCCGGTGCCGCCGCGGGCGCGGCTCCGGGCGCCATCGGTCCGGTAGAAGCGCTCGAAAATGTGCGCGGCCTGCTCTGCGGTCATGCCGGGCCCGTTATCCGCGACGATGATCTCCCCGGTCCCGGAGGTACCGGTCACGGACACGGTGACCGGCGACTGCGGCGGGGTGTGCTGGGTGGCGTTGCCGATCAGGTTGTCGATGACCTGGCGCAGCCGTTCGGTATCGGCGTAGACGATGACCGGATCGCCGGCCCGCAGCGTGATCGGGCGCCCAGGGTTGACGATGCGGGCGGCCTGGACCGCCTGTGCCGCGATACTGGCCAGGTCGACATGGCGCCGGTCCAGGGAGCGGTCGGTGTCGAACCTGGCCAGCAGGAGCAGGTCCTCCACCAGCCGCCTCATCCGGCTGGCCTCGGCTTGGATGAGGGTCATCAGCCGCAGCAGCTCCTCAGGACTTGCCGCGTCGCCCTGCTGCAAGCCGAATTCGGCCAGTCCGCTGACCGACGTCAGCGGGGTGCGCAGCTCGTGGCTGGCGTCAGCGACGAACTGCCGCATCCGGTCTTCGGATCGCAGCGCCCGTGCCTCGCCCTCCGCGCGCGCCAGGTACGCGACTTCGATCCGGCCGAGCATGGCGTCCAGGGCATCAGCCAGTCGGCCGACTTCGGTGTCGCGCGAGGGATGGTCGATGCGCCGCGAAAGGTCACCGCCGGCGATCGCCGCGGCGGTCGCCTCGATCCGGCGGAGCGGCGCCAGGCTGGCGCGCACAAGCGGCAGCCCGATTCCTGCCAGCATCGCGACCGCGACCGCCCCAGCCAGAGCATCCGCAATCTCCAGGCGAGTGACGGTGCTGTTGACATCACCGAGGCTGAACCCGACGACGGCGTGCCGCCCGCCGGACAGGGGCACGACCAGGACCCGCCAGGAATATCCGGGCGACCCGGACGCCGACGCGGTGAACGGGGTGCGGTCGTCCTTGAGCTGTGCCGCCGACAGCCGCGGGGCGGGGCCGGCGTGCAGCGGTGTCTCCTCGGTAAGGATCTTCCCGTCGGTGCCGACCAACTCGACCAGGAACTGCGGGGGCAGTTGCCCGTTCTGCACGGCGGGCACGTGTGATCGCTCCAGGTTGCGGCTGGCGACCGCGGCGAAGTCACTTAGCTGGCTGTCTGACCGGCTGTACAGGTAACTGCGTAGCAGCGCCGTGCCGAGCAAGCCTGATACCAGCGAGGTCAGGGCGACCAGGATCGCCGCGACTGCCATCACCCTGGTGCGCAGCGACGCGTCCGTGAGGGCTCCCCGCAGGCGACCTCGTCTCGGTCTCACGAAGGCGGGATCCGCAGAACGTAGCCGACGCCGCGGATAGTGTGAATCAGGCGTGGCTCACCCTGATCGAGCTTGCGCCGCAGGTAGCTGACACAAGGCTCGACCACGTTCCCCTCGCCGGCCTGGTTGTGATCCCAGACATGCTCAAGTATCTGGCCTTTACTCACAACGTGGCCGGCGTTCAGCATCAGGAACTGCAGCAGCCTGAACTCGGTCGGCGTGAGCGCGATGAGGGTGCCGTCCCGTCTGACTTCGTGGCTTTCTTCGTCGAGTTCCAGGCCCGCGACGCGCAGCCGGGTGGCCGCGGCCGGCCGGCCGGCGCGCCTCAGCACCGCCCGGATGCGTTCCACCACCTCGTCCAGGCTGAATGGCTTGGTGACGTAGTCGTCGGCGCCCAGGGCCAGGCCGGCGACGCGCTCATGGACACCGTCGCGTGCGGTCACGAAGATGACCGGAACGTGCGGGCCGGATGACCGCAGCTGGCGCATCACCCCGAATCCGTCGCCGTCCGGCATCATCACGTCCAGCAGCACCAGGTCGGGCTTTGACGCCGCCACGGCGCGCAGCGCTTCCGCGCCGCTCGCCGCGGTCACCACCTCGAATCCGGCAAACCGGAGCGATCCGGATAGCAGCTCCAGGATCGTTTCGTCGTCCTCGACGACGAGCAGCCGCGCCGCACCAGGACCGTCTCCAGCCATAGACCTCATGACTCCACGGTGCGTCGGCAACCTTGGGGATCACTGAATGGCCGCTGAATGCGCCCTCCAGCCCGCCAGAGCGCGCTGCCCCGTACGGGAGCAACCAGGCCACGTCGAGCTGCGAGGGAACAGCCCCCTACCGGCCCACCGGGCATCGGGCTACCGTCAGCGTTATGAACGCGCCAGACTCCGGCGCCGATAGGGGCCAGGCCGCTGACGCGGGGGAGGGCCGTGGTCTACCCGGCCAGGCACGGCTCCGTCAGCTCGCCAATGAGCAGGCTGCACTGCGGCGCGTGGCCACGCTGGTAGCCAAGGGCGCCCGGCCGGACGAGGTGTTCACTGCCGTCGCGGATGAGCTCGCGCGGCTGATCGGCGCCGAGGCGTCGTTCGTCTCCAGCGTCGATCACCAACCGGAGGAAGGCGCAGAGCTCAAAGGGGCGATCACCGTCGTAGGATCCTACGGCCGGGTCAGTGATGAAGTACCGGTTGGCTTCCGGATCGGGCTGCAGCCCGGGATGATTCACGCGGATGTCCTGCGAACCGGGCTCCCGGCTCGGATCAACGGCGAACCGCTGGCGACCGGCCCGTTCGGTGCCATCGTCGGCAGGCTGGGCCTACGGGCCGCGGTGGCTACGCCCATCGTGGTCGGGGGACGCCACTGGGGCGTGACGTTGGCCGCGACCTCACGCGAGGACTTCGCGGTCGGCACGGAGTCGCAGATGGCGGAGTTCATGGAGCTTGCCGGGATGGCGATCGCCAACGCTCGAGCCGAGGAGGAACTGCGCGAACTCGCCGACACCCAGGCGGCCCTGCGCCGCCTGGCTACCTTGGTCGCCCAGGGCGAGCCGCCCGAGGCGATGTTCGCGGCCGCGACCCGGGAGGCGCTGCAGTACTTCGGCAGCGGCATCGCCGCGATGATCCGATACGAGCCGGACGGGACGACGACGCTGCTCGCCTACGAAGGCTCGGCGGGCCCGGACCTGCGGGCCGGCGAACGCCGGGAGGGCTATCCGCCGGACGGGCTGACCGCGGTCGTGCGGCGGACCGGCCAGGCCGCCCGGGTCGAGGACTACCGTGACATCCCGGGCGGCGAACTTTATCTCCGCGCGGGGCTGCAGTCCGGGGTCGGCACGCCTATCCACGTCGACGGCCGGCTGTGGGGGATGATCGCGGTCGGGTCCGCGGCGGGACCGCTGCCGCCCGGCACCGAGCAGCGGATGAGCGAGTTCACTGACCTCGTGGCCACCGCGGTCGCGAACGCGCAGAACCGCAGCGCGCTGGAAGCGAGCCGGGACGAGCTCACCCGCCTGCTGGCCGAGCAGGCCGCGCTGCGCCGGGTGGCCACGCTGGTCGCCCGCGGAATCGACCCGGCCGAGATCTTCTCGGCGGTCGCCGGAGAGTTCGGCCGCCTGCTTGACGCGGACAACGCTGGCATCAGCCGTTTCGATCCGGATGGGTCCTCGGTCGTGATCGTCGGCAGCGTCGGGCCGGACGCGGCCACGGTGCCGATCGGGACGCGCGTGCGAATCCCCGACTACTTTGCCCCGGGGGTGGTATGGCGGACCGGTCGCTCGGCTCAGGTCGACGAGGACGTGTGGGACACACTGCCGGGCCCGGCCGCCGACCGCCTGCGCATGCTGGGAATTCGCTCGCAGGTGGCGAGCCCGATCATCGTCGAGAGCCACCTGTGGGGCGTGATTACCGTATCGTCCAGGCGAGGGCCGTTTCCTGCTGACGCCGTCGACCGCCTGGCGGACTTCACCGAACTCCTCGCCACGGCCATCGGGAACGCCGAGAGCCGCGGCGAGCTGGCCGCCTCGCGGGCGCGGGTCGTGGCGGCCGCGGATGCGGCCCGTCGGCGGATCGAGCGGGATCTGCACGACGGGACCCAGCAGCGCCTGGTCTCCCTTGGCCTGGAGCTTCGCCTCGCGCAGTCCATGGTGCCTGCCGGGCTGCCCGAGCTCGAGACGGAGGTCGGCCGGGTCGCGGACGAGCTCGGCGGGGTGGTGGAGGACCTGCGGGAGATCGCCCGCGGCATCCACCCGGCGATCTTGTCCGAGGGCGGGCTAGGGCCGGCCCTGCGCACGCTGGCCCGCCGGGCCGCGGTCGCGGTCGAGCTCGAGGTGGCCGGGATTACACGGCTGCCGGAGGCGGTCGAGGTGGCGGCGTATTACGTCGTCTCCGAGGCGCTCACCAACGCGACCAAGTATGCGAACGCCTCGGTCGTGAGTGTCGCGGTCGAGGAACGGGCCGGCGGCCTGCACCTGTCGGTTCGTGACGACGGCGCGGGCGGCGCCGATCCCGCCCGCGGCTCGGGCCTGATCGGCCTCCGCGACCGGGCCGAAGCACTGGGCGGATCGCTCGAGGTCAGCAGCCCTCCTGGCCACGGGACGCTGATCCGTGTCCGGCTCCCGCTGCGGCTGCACTGACACTAACAAACGCCCGTTGACCCTCAGCGGGCTGCCCTGGGATACGCCTGCCCACTTGCGACATGACGCGACACTGATTATCGTACCGATGTATCGAATCGATATATCGGACCGACAGTTTGCCGTAGCCGGGCTGACGTGGGAGCTGCGATGAGGCGGATCGACTACGACACCGAGCAGTACCAGGACTACGCGCGTGGCCGCGCGCTCACCGGACCCCAGCTGCAGGCCTGGATCAGCGCCTACGCAGCCCTGCTGCCCGAACGGCGCCCGCTGGCGGGGCTGGACGTCGGCTCAGGGACGGGCAGGTTCACCCCCGCGCTGGCGCGAGCGTTCGGGCCGGTGACCGGCGTCGAGCCGTCGGTCCGCATGCGCGAGATAGCCCAAGCGCAGTCCCGCCATCCCGGTGTGCGGTACCTGGCAGGCTCCGCCGAGGACCTGCCAGTGCCGTCCGGCAGCGCCGACTACGCTCTGATGTTCTTGTCCTGGCACCACGTCCAGGACAAGAACCGGGCCGTCCGGGAGCTGGCCAGGGTGCTCAGGCCCGCCGGGCGGCTGCTCCTGCGCTCGAATTTCAGCGACCACATCCCCCCGTCAGGGTGGTGGCTGGAGCACTTCCCCCGCGGGTTCGAGGTGGACGCCGCGATGTTTCAGCCGCTGCATGAGGTGATCGCGACCTTCACCTCGGCCGGCTGGCGCGTGGCCAGCTTCGGCAGGGTCACCGAGCCGTCCTCCGGCACCCGTGCTGACATGCTCCCACGGCTGCGCCTGCGCACCCATTCGACCTTCGCTCACTTCACGCCCGACGAGCTGGAGACCGGCTTTCTCCGCCTGGAGCAGGTGATCGCCGCAGATCCCGGCGCACCGGCGCCCGCAGATCGTGCGACCCTGCTCACGCTCGAACGGCGCTAACCCTCCTGGCCACGCGCCCCATGTAGTGCAGGCCTCCGAGGTGGCGCTCCACCTCCCGGGCCGCGCCGTCGGCGTCCCAGGCGCTCAACTCGCGCAGCAGCCTGCGGCGCGAGCTCAGGATCATGCCGTCGGCCGCCGGACCGACCGTCATGACGAGGTCCTGCAGCCGTTCGGCGGCCGAGCTCACCAGCCGCGCCAGGTCGCGATCACCAGTCACATCGCCCAGCATGGTGAACAACTCGGCGTGAGCGGTGACCTTACGCTCCCAGTCGTACCGGGCCGACAAGCCGGACGCCCGCTCGACGCTGGCGTGCAGGGCGTTCAGTTGCTGCGGGGTCATCTGCCTGCAAGCGATGCGGGTGGCCGCCGACAGCAGCGAGATCATCGCGTCCTGCGTCATGGCCCCATCATCACGTGTTCCGGCCGCCATGTCGTCACGGCGGGCGGCCAACTCCGGTTACCTGCTAGCAGGTAACCGCGGATCTGGCTAGCGGGGGTCCGCGGATGGCCGCTGGCAGCGATGTGACGAGGCCGGGTGTTGCGAGATCGTCGAGCAGGGTAAGGCATTCACCGAGGAGGTGGCGAGATGGCGGACGCAAACCCATGGCGCTCGACCGGGGCCGAACGCACGAACTGGCGTGATCACGCCGCCTGCAGCCACCAAGATCCTGAACTGTTCTTCCCGGTCAGTACGTCAGGGGCGTCCCTGAGCGACATCGAGGCGGCCAAGCGCATATGCCAGCGCTGCCCGGTCACGACAGCGTGCCTGCGCCGGGCCCTAGACCTCGGACAAGTTTCCGGTATCTGGGGCGGCACCACAGAGGAAGAACGGCGCGCCCTACGGCGCGCACCGGTGCCGCGCTGACCGGCCGAACCAGTCCCGCCGGGGCTGCGCCCAAGACTCAAGACAAGCAAGAGAGAGGGAACGGCCATGGTAGGAGCGAATGGCAGCGATGCCCGCACGACGGTGGCGGTGCTCGGCGCCGGGATCATGGGGTCGGCGATGACCCGCAACCTAGCGGCCGCGGGCCTGAACACGCGAGTATGGGACCGGTCAGCAGCGGCGACCGCCCCGCTGGCCGCCGCGGGCGCGGTCGTGGCGCCGTCGGCGCCAGAGGCGGTGCGGGACGCGGACGTGGTGATCACGATGCTGCCCACCGCCGATGCCGTGGAGTCGGTGATCTTCGACGGCGGCGTGGCCGACGCATTCGCGGATGGATGCGTGTGGGCGCAGATGGGCACGATCGGCATCGAGTCAACCCTGCGCATCAGGGACCGGCTGGCCGCGCAGCGGCCTAGCGTGATATTCGTGGACGCCCCGGTGTCCGGCAGCAAGGGACCGGCCGAACAGGGCCAGCTGCTCATCCTGGCGTCGGGGTCGGCCGCGGCTGCTGACCGGGTTGACCCGGTGTTCGACATCCTCGGCCGCAAGACCGTCTGGCTGGGCCAGGTCGGCCAGGGCAGCGTGGTGAAGCTGGTCGTCAACACCTACATGTCCATCCTCATCGAGGGCGTAGCCGAGACCATGGAGCTCGCCGACCGGCTCGGTATCAGTCACGAGCAACTCGCCGAAGCCATCGAGGGCGGCCCGCTGGACGCCCCGATCGCCGACGCCAAGCTCCACAAGATCGACCGCGGTGATTATGCTCCGGAGTTCCCGCTGGAGTGGGCGCTGAAGGACGTGGACCTTGCGATCAGTGCCGCGGGTGACCAGACGCCGCCGCTGCTGGCCGCGCTCTCTCGCCAGTGGCATGCCGCCGTGGCTGCCGGGCACGGCCGCCAGGACGTCAGCGCCGCCCGCCTGGCCCTGCCCAGCGCAAGCCCGGCAAGTTAACCGGCTCTTCGAAGTTAACCAGGATGGGGTTTGGCCCGGTTACCGGGTGTTCCCTTTGCTAGTTGCGGTGCGTGATTTGCCGGCTGGCGCGGGTGCAGGCGATGCGGACGCGTCTGCGCTGGGTTGGCGGGGTTACTTAAGGCGCCCGTAGTGCTGAAGTTATGCGCTTCGTTGCTGGTCCGTGTGGTCGCTGCGGGCGAGAGCGGCGTCGGCGGGCGACGCGGACGGCGGTCGGCTGTGGTACGGCGCTCACTTGCCGACCTGTCGCGCGAACCGATCCGGTTATGCCCCGTTATGTCTGAACTTAACATTGAGACATCCCGAGCGTCGACCATGATCGCGGGCACTTTTGGTCCATATTTGGCCATTTCTGCCCGTGATCATGAAAAGGACCCGATCCGAGGGCTTCTGGCGTTGGATGATAACCCGTTGAGCGTCTGCTGCTGCATGATCTACGCTCTGCTTGCCGCCGCAGCGGGCGCCGCAGCGGGCGCCGCAGCGGGCGGCGCAGCCGGCCAGGAAGGAGGCGTTTGATGTTCATCCGCCCTCCGGCGCCCCCGAGGATCCGGGCCTAGCCGATCCCCGGTCGCGCCTGCGCCGAGCAGAGGAATGCAATGACTCCTGGTTCCCGGGCCATCTTGAGCGACGACCTCGTACGCGCCGCGGCCGCCGCGGCTCCGATCACCGAGTCCTCCCGGACCGACGACATCCCGGCCAGCTTCGACGAGCGGACCGTCCTGACCACGATGCTGGACTACGTCCGTGACACCGTGCACGTGAAGTGCGCTGGCCTCACCGATGAGCAGGCCCGCCGCGCGCCGCTGCCCGGCTCCCCGCTCACGACCATCTCCAGCCTGGTCAGCCATCTGCGCTGGGTGGAGTACTACTGGATCCGGGTGGTCCTCCTCGGCGAGGAGAACCACACGCCGAGCACCGAGGATGACCCTGACCGCGAGATGCGCGTGGCCCTGGACATCCCCCTCACCCGGCTGCTGGCTGAGTACCGGGCCAGCTGCGGTCAGCTCAGGCAGCTGGTGGCCGCACTGGACCTCGATACTCCGTCCCGGGGCACGCTGAGCTGGCGCGAAGAGTCTGTCACGCTGCGATGGGTGCTCTTCCACCTGATCGAGGAGACCGCACGGCACAACGGCCACATCGACATCCTCAGGGAGATGGCCGACGGCGTGACCGGCAGGTAAGGCCCGCAGCGCGGGCCGCGTCTGCACGCTTACGGCAACGGGAGCTCCCTCGCCGCCGACTGCGCCTATGGTGAATTAGCATCGCCGGTCGGCCGGGGCGCGGCATCGCCGCCCGCCCCCGTGGCCCCTGGATGCTCGCTGCGGTCTCCGGATTACCGCTAGCAGGTAGCGGGGGTCCGGGCGCCTGCGGTAAGGACAGTGCCGCGGTGATGCGCAATGGTTGACGATAAGCAGCAAACGACCGGCAAACAGAAGGATGCACACTCGTGGCCATCACCGACCGGGCGCAGACGACAGGGAGCACGGCCGGGACTCGATGTGCGCGGAGTCTGCCGCGCGGTGGTGCTCGTGATCGATAATCGGGGTGTGACGGCACCCGCGAACAGAGCCGGAGCGGCGGCGGGCCGGCCCGCGGCCCGGGTGGTGCTGGCCGATGATGACGTGCTGCTGCGGGAGGGCCTGGCCAGCTTGCTGGACCGGTCGGGGTTCGATGTGGTCGGCCAGGCGGGCAACGGGGTGGAGTTGCTGGCGCAGGTCCGTGCGGAGCGTCCGGAGCTGGCGGTGATCGATATCCGGATGCCGCCCGGGCATGGCACGGAGGGGTTGCAGGCGGCGCGGGTGATCCGCGCGGAGCTGCCGGGTACGGCGATCATCGTGCTGTCCGCCCATGTGGAGGTGGAGGAGGCGATGGAGCTGCTGGCCGGGGGGGCGGGTACCGGGTACCTGCTGAAGAGCCGGGTGACCGATGTGGCGGAGTTCATCGAGACGGTGGGGCGGATCGCGGCGGGCGGGTCGGTGGTGGACCCGTCGCTGGTGCAGGAGCTGATCCGGGCGCGGCGGCGAAGTGATCCGCTGGACGTGCTGTCGCCGCGGGAGCGTGAGGTGCTCGCGCTGATGGCCGAGGGCGCGTCCAACGCGGGCATCGCCCGGCGGATCTTCGTCACCGAGGGCACGGTCGAAAAGCATGTCCGCGGCATCTTGACCAAGCTGGACCTGCCCGAGAACGACACCGAGCACCGCCGGGTACTGGCCGTCCTGAGGTACCTCGAAACCCGCTAAGAAACCAGCCGCAGACCGTCTGAGGCGACCGACCTCGTGAGCCGGCCGGCTCGGATCGCACCCTGTCATTGGCTCGGCCCCAGCTGAGAGTGTCCCGGAAGGTTGCTGCAGGTGGCCCGATTTTCACCGGGGTTTCACAAACCGGCCGCACGCTGCACTTACCGACGTAAGGAGAAGCCAAATGAGCACGATGATCTGTCCAACCGCTCCCGCCAGCGTGCAGCCCGGCCGACTACTCGGCGCGCGGCAGCTAGCCGACGTGGTGCAGCGCCTGGCGGCCCGCCCCGCGGACTGGATCGCGCGGGTCCGACTGAACACTGCGGGCCGTTGGTATGAGCGGATCCACCTCGACGACAGCCACGAAGTCTGGGTGATCAGCTGGCTGCCGGGCCAGGCCACCGGGTTTCATGATCATGGCGGGTCGGCCGGCGCGTTCGCCGTAGTCTGGGGAACCTTGACGGAGCACCGGGTCACAGGCGCCGCGGCGACCGGGCACGTGCTGGCGAAGCCGGTCGGAGCGGGCGGTTCGTGTGCGTTCGGTCCCCGGTACATCCATGACGTGCGCAACGCCGCCACCTCGGCGCTGGCGGTTAGCGTGCACGCATACTCGCCGCCGCTGCCGCAGATGACCCGCTACGACCTCACGCCGGCCGGCCTGGTGAAGCTCGATACCGAGGGCGCCGCCGCGTGGTGACGGCTGGCGGTTTTACGGCGTGTGATCGAGGATGCGGCTGATATTCCGCGCCGACAGCTCCGACTTGGCCAAGAATCCGGCGGCCGGGCTTTCGTCGATCAGTTCCCTATAGTCTGCTTCGGCTCCGGTCGAAATCAAGATCACTTCGGCGTCGCCGCCCGGCCGTCCTGGGTGAGGAGGCGGGCTAGGTCAAAGCCGCTCTCCTCCCCCAGCCCGATGTCGACCAGGCTGACGTCCGGCAGCAGCGCGCGGGCCTGCCGCAGCGCCTCGGCGATGCTCGAGGCCACACCCACGACCGTCACGCCCTCTCGCTCCAGGAGAAGCCTCGCGGCATCGAGGAAGGCCCCGTTGTCATCAACGATCAGGCATCGTAGCGGCATGTGATCAGACTGCCACGGATACGGCATCAGCCGCATTGCGGCTAGCAGGAACTTCGGCCATGACTCCAGCCTCGGTCGACAACTCGCGTTCAAGGCGTTCAAGCAGCGCGGCGAATTGCGGCTGATTGGCCTTCAGCAGCGTGCGCACGTAATTCATGTTTTCCTGCGCCCGGTCAGCGATAGCCACGAGCCGCTCCCTTCGATTTTCGGTCGTTCCCTACTGCGCCGCGCTGCTTGTCCTTCACCATCGCGCATCGGCATGGCACTGTCGTCCCGGCAGGCACCCGGTCTTGCTATCTGCTAGCGGTAATACGTAACCGGCGGGCAGCGGCCACCGGGTGGTCACCGGCTTCACCGCGGCGGCTAGTCGTCGGCACCGATGACCTGGAAGTCCTGGTTGACGAAGATGTGGTGGGGCCAGTTGACGCCGATGTTGTGCACCTCGTAATCGCCGTTGCCCAGTTCCACGACACGGTCCACGATGCCGCCCGGGTAGGCGGCCAGCGCCGCTTCGGTCGCCTTGGCCGCGGTGGTCCCGCTGGCGAGCGTCCCCGACCCTTGGGTGTAGTCCGAGGGGATCGTGCCGACCTTCTCGGTGGAGCCCTGCGTGCCCTGGGTGTAGCCGATCGTCTTTCCGCCCGGGTTCGATCCGCTGGTGGCGGGCGGCTGCACGATGATCTGGGTAGCGGTGATGGTCGTGTTGTCGGTGGCGCCCAGCACCAGGACGGGTTCACCGGTGGTGACGGCGGCGGACGTGGCCGTGCTCGTGCCCTTTTCATAGGTGGTGGAGGAGGCCTCCTTGACCGTCACCTTCTCGCCGGTCGCGGTGGTCAGCGTGAACCCGGAGGAGGACACGCTGGTGATCGTGCCGACTGACCCGCCCGCGGCCGGGCCGGACCGGGCGTTGGAACCGCTGCCAGATCCGAACCCACCGGCCGGGCTGCTGCTGGCGGTGGGCGCGGCCGAGGACGACGAGCTGCCGGCGGCGGGCGCGGCCGACGAGCCGTTGGTGCTGGCCGTGCTCGATGTGCTGCTGCCGCAGGCGGTCACCGTGGCGATCGCGACCGCCGCGGCTCCGGTCGCGATGACTTTGCTGCGTTTGCTGGAAAACATGCGCCTAACTCCTGTCGTCGAGAATCCTTGATCTCAGGTATCGCAGGCCGGGCCGGAAATGCCTTGGAAAAGGCCCGAAAGGTGCGTGTAAGGTTGTGCAGCGCGGGCTGACCGCAAGAAATTCGCAACCTTTCCGCAAGGGTATGCCAAGGCATTCGGAAATGGCCGCCGAAAGTATTGCGGCTATCGGGTACCGGATAATTCCCGCTGGCCGGTAGAGATAATTGCGCCTGAGGCAAATCTCCACGGTGCCGGGTCGGTAACGGTAACGGCCCGGGTCCTGGCGTTGCCCGGGTGACGCTGCGTCAGGCGCGTGGCTTGCTCGGGTCGAGGGGCACGGACTTGGAGTCGATCAGGCTGAATGAGGTGGCTTCCGGCGGCGTGACGGCGTTCAGCGACCAGTCGGTCAGGACGCGCATCCGGTTTCCGGCCATGGCAGACAGGTGATAGACCCGGGTGACGGCGTTCGCCGGCGGCCCGGACAGCGGGATATTCAGCGGGTTGGCGGCGGCCGCCGTTCCGCCCAGGTCGACCAGGAAGCCCAGATCGTGGTGCTTGTAAGGCTCCGCCTTCCCGGTGCCGAGGGAGGCCGCGACGTTCCGAGCGACCAACTTGCCCTGCCGCTGGGCGTGCTGGGCGGTCATGCCGCAAATCTGGCCCGGCCGGGTCAGGTCGGGTACGGCGGCGCAGTCCCCGCACGCGTAGATATCAGGTGCGCCGGGCACGGTCATGAACTCATCGACCACCAGGCGCCCGCGGTTGGTGTCCAGGTTCAGGTCGCTCACCAGCGGGTCGGCGCGGACCCCGACGCACCAGATCAGCGAGCGTGTTGCCACCTTCTCCCCGGTGGACAGCTGCACCTGCCCGTCCAGCGCTTCGGCGACCGACTGCCCGGTGCGCACCTCGACGCCGCGCCGCCGCAGCACCCGGTCGGCGGTCTTGGACAGTCGCGGATCGAGTTCGGGCAGCAGCCGCGGGGCGGTGTCCAGCAACAGCCAGCGGATCTGCTGGCCGGCCAGGCCAGGCAGGGTCTTGGCCAGCCGGGTGGTCATCAGCTGGCCCTGCGCCGTGACCTCGGTGCCGGTGTAACCCGCGCCGACCACGACGAAGGTACAGCGCGCCTGCCGTTCGGCGGGGTCAGTAGCGACGGCGGCCAGTTCGAGCTGGCGGGTGATGTTGTCACGCAGGTAGAGCGCCTCGGCGATATCACGGAACCCGTGCGCGTAGTCGGCGATGCCGGGGATGGGCAGCAGCTTGTTCACGCTGCCTACGGTCAGGATGAGCCGGTCGTAGCTCACCTGGCCCGCCGCGCCCTCCGGCCCGGCCCAGCTCACAATCTTCTGCTTGGCGTCAACTTCCTGCATCGTGCCGAGCACGAACCTGGCCCGGCGTAGCCGGCGGGGCAGCCCGACGCAGATGTGCCGCGGGTCGACCAGCCCGCTGCCGACCTGAGGCATCAGCGGCAGGTACAGGAAGTAGTCAGTCGAATTGATCACCACGATCTCGGTCGTGGCACCGACCAGCCGCAGCAGCTCCCGCGCGGCGTTAAAGCCGGCGAAACCCGCCCCCACGATGACGACGCGATGTGCTTTCGACCGGTCCGGCATGTCGGTTCGCCTCCGCTGGTGGTGTCACTCCCGTGGGAGCGTGCCTGACGGCAGGTTCACGTCAATTGTCCTGCCGGGCAAGGCTGCGTTCGCATCTGCCCCCGCACAACTCCAACTGGCCAGCCGAGGCTAGCGGGTGATGGGAAAGCGGCGGGCCAGGTCGGCACGGGCGGCGGCGTCGAGCCGGACGTCGGCGGCGGCCAGGTCCTCGGCGAGGTGGGCGCGGGTGCGGGTGCCCGGGATGAGCAGGATGTTCGGGGCGAGATCCAGCAGCCAGGCGAGCGCGACCTGCAC
>Ga0302314_10013883_pt1 | contig 13812 bp, 11 predicted proteins | sample III_Palsa_N2_3_FD_200533 | JGI IMG/M metagenome (GOLD analysis project Ga0302314, IMG submission 200533) | Peat permafrost microbial communities from Stordalen Mire near Abisko, Sweden - III_Palsa_N2_3 | ecosystem: Environmental > Terrestrial > Soil > Palsa > Peat permafrost | place: Sweden... | reverse complement strand
CGACAGCGAACTGACGCCCGTCGAGAGAGAGCTGACACCGGTTGAGAGCGACGACACGCCGGTCGACAGCGAACTGGCCGTGGTCGACGTCGAGGTCGAGAGCGAACTGAGGCTGGTCGAGACCGAACTGACGCCCGTCGAGAGAGAGCTGACACCGGTTGAGAGCGAGCTCACGCCCGTCGAGAGAGAGCTTACCCCGGTCGACAGAGACGATACGCCCGTCGACAGCGAACTGGCGGTGGTCGACGTCGAGGTCGAGAGCGAGCTGAGGCTGGTCGAGACCGAGCTCACGCCCGTCGAGAGCGAACTGACACCGGTCGACAGCGAGCTTTCCGACGTCGAGGTAGACGTCGACAACGAGCTAAGACCCGTGGACAGCGAACTGACGCCGGTCGAGAGCGAGCTCACGCCCGTCGAGAGGGAGCTCTCCGAGGTCGAGGTAGAGGTCGACAGGGAGCTGATGCCGGTCGACAGCGAACTTTCTGACGTGGACGTGGACGTCGACAGAGAGCTGAGACCCGTCGACAGCGAGCTTTCCGACGTCGAGGTAGACGTCGACAACGAGCTGAGGCCCGTGGAGACCGAGCTCACGCCCGTCGAGAGTGACGACACCCCTGTCGACAGCGAACTGGCCGTCGTCGAGGTGGAAGTCGACAGCGAGCTGAGGCTCGTCGAGACCGAGCTCACGCCGGTCGAGAGGGAGCTCTCCGAGGTCGAGGTCGAGGTCGACAGGGAGCTCAGACCCGTCGAGAGGGAGCTGACACCGGTCGACAGAGAGCTGGCCGTCGTCGAGGTCGAGGTCGACAGCGAGCTGAGGCTGGTCGAGACCGAGCTCACCCCGGTCGAGAGAGAACTTGCCGTTGTCGAGGTCGAGGTCGAGAGGGAGCTCAGACCCGTCGACAGCGAACTCGCGCCGGTCGAGAGGGAGCTGACGCCGGTCGACAGAGAACTGATGCCGGTGGAGAGCGAGCCGACGCTGCTGCTCGCGCTCGATAGGCCCGTAGACAGTGAGGTGACGCTACTGACCGTGGTGCTCGCCACGGAGTAGAGTTCCGAGCCGTTGATCGCATCGGTGCTGGTGGCGGAGATCTGACCGGCGCCGACATTGGTGATCGTACGCTGGCCGCCTGTTGCGGTGTTGCCGACACTCACCGTGCCGACGTTGGTGGGCGCGCCCGCGAAGCCGCCGTAGGTGGTCCCGCCGATCGTCGCCGATGTGGTCGTGTTCGCCGTTCCGGTGGTCGAGTTATAGCCCAGGGCCACGTCGCCGGCGTTGTTCGCCACTGCGCTCTGGCCGATCGCCACCGAATTGGCGCCGATGGGGTTGGAATCCGGCCCGGTCGAGTTGGCGTGGAAGTACTTCGTGCCGGTGTTGTAGATGTTGGTGACGTTGCTGTTGGTCGTGGAAAGGCCGGTCGACAGCGAGGTGACGCCAGACTGGGCCGTGCTGATCCCGGTGGACGCGGACGTCGAAAGCGAGGAGACGCCGGTTGATAGAGAACTGGCCGTTGTCGAGGTGGACGTCGACAGGGAACTCAGACCTGTCGACAGCGAGCTGACGCCGGTCGAGACCGAGCTCACGCCTGTCGACAGAGAACTGACGCCGGTCGAAAGGGAACTCACGCCGGTTGATAACGAACTGGCCGTCGTCGACGTCGACGTCGACAGCGAGCTGACGCCGGTCGAGAGGGAGCTGACACCGGTCGACAGAGAGGTCTCACGGCTTGCCGCCGTGCTCAGGCCCGTCGAGGTGGACGTCGAGAGGGAGCTCACACCCGTCGACAGCGAACTGGCTGTTGTCGATGTGGACGTCGACAGGGAGCTGAGGCCCGTCGACAGAGAACTGACGCCGGTCGAGAGAGAGCTCACGCCGGTCGACAGAGAACTGACGCCGGTCGACAGAGAGGTCTCACGGCTTGCCGCCGTGCTCAGGCCCGTCGAGGTGGACGTCGAGAGGGAGCTCACACCCGTTGATAGCGAACTGGCTGTCGTCGATGTGGACGTCGACAGTGAGCTGAGGCCCGTCGACAGAGAACTGACGCCTGTCGACAGCGAGCTAACGCCAGTCGATAGCGACGTCAGGCTGCTGTTGGCCGTGCTGGCGACCGAGTAGAGTTCTGAACCGTTGATGGCGTCGGTGCTGGTGGCCGAGATGCGCCCCGCGCCGACGTTGGTGATCGTGCGCTGTCCAGTTGCGGTTGTGTTGCCGACGCTGACCGTGCCGCCAGGGGTGGAACCGGCGAAGGCGTCGGCGCCCGTCCCGCCATAGACCACGCCGCCGACCGTCTGGGTGCTGGTTTGCACGACCGTGGCTGAAATCGCGCCGCTGCCCAGCGCAACCGAACCGGCGATGCCTGAGGTGGCTCCCGCGCCGATCGCCACGGCCCCGGTGGCGGTGGCGCTCGTGTTGTAGCCGAAAGCCGCTGACGTCCCGCCGTTGGCCGTGCTGGAGCTGCCGAAAGCCGTATCGTTGGCGATCGTCGCCGAACCCGCCACGCCGGCTGTTGTTTGGTAGCCGAGGGCCGTCGAACCGGTGTTGTAAGCCTGAGCCGTGTAGCCGATTGCAACGCCGCCGAGGGCGGCGGCGCCGTTACCGCCGGTGGTGCTGGTGTTGGACGGGCCAAGCCCAGCGCCGGCGGATTGGCCGATCACGGTGCTTTCATTGCCGGCCGCGCGGACCCCAGGCGAGGAAGCGTGACCGCCGATCGCGATCGCATCCGTTCCGGTGGCGACGGCCTGGTCGCCGATGGCTGTCTCGGAACCCGACCCGATGGCGGTAGCGTGGATGCCGATTGCGATGGGCGAAGCGCCCGCGCCGCTGGTCACTTGCGCCGTCGCGTTGGTCCCGATCGCGATCGAGGCGTTGTTGATGCCGCCGACGCTGTTCGCGGTCGCGCCCCCGCCGATTGCGACCGCGCCCGAGGCTCCGTTGGCGATGGTTCCGGATCCCGCGCCGGACCCGATCGCGACGGACGGCCCTGTAGCAGTGCCACCTCCAGCCGCATACTGGGCAGAGGCCGATCCGGCCGCCAGGACACCGATCGACGCCAGCAGGGCGGCTACACCGCCCGCGCCGAGGCCCCCGAGCCCCAGGCGTTTGCGGTCCATGCCAAGGACGCTGTGCGCCAGACGCAGGACCGCCAGCAACCGCCGCCGCGTCGCCCGCGTGACCGGCCCGCAACCAACCAACCAGTTCGACGCGAATTGGCTCGAACGCCCGTGCGCGGCCATGGCGGCGCTGCGATCATCGGCAGAGTTATTCATGAGTTCAAAATCTCGATATCAATGTTCAAACAGATATTCAAAGACGCAACTCAGACACTCGTGACCGCCCAAAGGTCGGTCTTAGGTACAAATGATCGAAGTCCCTATTTTTTTCAAAGCTATACTTACGCAACGAGACAATGGGGCGATATTTAGAGGCGGTTACAAAACGTTACATTTGACCGAGGCCGTCTTTTTGCGAGCCGCATCCCCCGCGCTCCCTAGATTAAACGCAATAGATTGAGAGTAACGTCGAGCAAATACCGCCCACCAGCCAAGCTTGATGGTTGTGCTCAGACAGACACGCCGAAAGCGCACCTCAATGATGCTTTGCGATCTGCTCGTGGTGCGGAAAGCCGGCCTGCCGGCGCCCCACAAAAGCCTCCCCGCTGCCCAACTCCACAATCTTCGGAGATCAAACTCCGAAGGCCCACTTGCGCTATATCCCCCGACCCCGTGTCAGGCCAGTAAAATTTCACACACGCGGCCGCCCGATAAGAGCCATTTTTCAGACCGCGTCACCATGACGCAACTGACGGGGTAAGCGCTGCCATAACGGCCGCGAATAGTCGAAGGAGCTATTTATTCAGAGCCCGCCGACCGCAATTATTGTGAATGATTCTCAATCGGAACTGACGGCGCCAGACGATAAATTCACGTTGTAGTCACAAATCATTCCGTGACGTTACGTAGTGGCCGCCGCCTCGCCGTTCGATGGCGATCAGGGCGCCGCTTCACAGGCCAGAAGATCGGACAGCAGCGCGTCGTAGGCCGAGATCAGGTCCCGATCAGTGGCGAGAAAGCGACCGATTAGTTGACGCTGGCGCTCGCGCCACGCTTCCCAATCCTCGTCGTGAGCATCAAGCGCCGCTCGCAACGCGGCCGCCCCGGCGGCCAGATTGCTCTCTGGGTAGTAGTAACCGATCTCCGGACACAAATGAGCGTTGTGAACCAGGGCGTAACCCTGCCAGCAAACGTCGAAATAGAGGTAGTTTAACGCTAGGCCCCACTGATGTGAGACAACAATGTCCGTGTGACCGACCAGAAAACCTGGCGTGTCGAAGGCCCCCACGAAACTCACCTTGTTCGCCCGCACGAGATCGAGCTGACTCACCAGGGCGATGAACTCGGGATTGCTTTGGGCGAGGCCGTCAGCGCGCAGCACATGAACGAAGCCGATCTCGTCCGGCGTCTGACGGAATACCCGCTCTGCGATAAGGATCGGGTTGAGGCAGAACTTCAGCACGTCGAGGTTCGGCTCCATCACCGCCAGCCGCTTGGCTCGGCCGCTGGGGCGGTACTCGCCGCGATGGGGCAGGGCGGCCGCCTTCTGATTGAGCGCCAACGGACTCCAGACGAACGGGGCGACAATCGCTGGTCTTCGCCGCAGCGTCTCGAAGAAGCCAAGGCTCGTTTCGGCGACCTGGGGAATAACCCAGAGCTGGTCGTATCGGCGGTTGCAGAAGAGATCCGTCCACAGAGGCCGGCGGAAGATCATCGCCTCGATATTCTGTATGTACTCGGCGCCGCAGCAGTAGCTGACGAGGCGCACCCCGCGGCGCTTCAGATAGTCGACTTCGTCCGGGGAGAGCTGGCCGCCCAGCTCGATCATCACGTCGAGTTCGTCTTTGGCCTCACGGAAGCTGAGCGTGGGAAACTCGGCCAGGCTCCACGGCAAGGCCGGGGTGATCGCGATATCTGTCGTGTTGACCAGCCATACGCGGTGACCGTGCGGCGAGTGCTTGAACGCCAGCGCAAGATTGAGGGCGTTCTGCTTGATGCCGTTCACCCATAGACTCTCGCCCTCCCAATGCAGTCCGATGGTGATCCCGATTCTCAGTGAACGCGGGCTCACGGGGCCGGCTCCGCGGCCATCAAGTCGTCCAGAAGCGCGTCGTAGTCGGCGATCAAGGCCGGGTCGCTGGCCAGGAACCTGGCGATCCTGTTTCTCTGGACCAAACGATAGTCCGTCCACTGATCATCATGGGTTTCGAGCACGCGGACCAAGGCGTCGGTCGCTGCTGCGAGATCATTGGCCGGATAGTAGTAGCCGAGGTCGGCGCAGAGCTTGGCGTTGTGGACGAGAGGATAGCCCTGCCAGCACGCCTCCAGGTACATATAGTTCAGGGGGAGGCCCCACTGGTGCGAGATGACGACGTCGGTGTGCTCCGCCAGGAACCACGGGGTCATGTAGGCGCCGACGAAGCTGGCTCGGCGGTCGCGGACGATATCGAGCTCTCTCATCAGTCCAACGAACTCCGGCGCCTCGCGAACCAGGGGCTCGGCATTGCAGACGTGCAGGAAGCCGATACGTTCGGGCGTACGCCGCCACGCCCGCTCGGCGATGAAGATCGGGTAGAGGCAGAACTTCAGGACATCGTAGTTCGGCTCCAGGACCGTCAGGCGCTTGGCGGGTTCCTTCGGTCGATAGGTCCCGCCGTCGGGAAGCACGGAGGCGACGGTTTCCAGGCACATCGGATCCCACACAAACGGCACGACCCGCGCCGGCCGCCGCCTGAACGTCTCGAAGTAGCCGAGACTGGTCTCGGCGACCTGCGGGATCACCCAGAGCTGATCGAAGCGGGTGTTGAGGAAGACGCTGTCCCAAAGCCTGCGGCCGAAGATCATCGCTTCGCTGGCCTGGATGTATTCGGGCCCACAACAATAGCTGACCAGTCGGACGCCACGCTCTTTCAGATAGCTCGTCTGGGCGGCCCCGATCTGGCCGCCAAGTTCGATAAGCACGTCCAGATTGTCCTTCGCCTCGGCGAACGGCCGAGTGGGGAAGCGATCCAGGTCCCACGGCAAGGCGGCGGTGATCGGCGTGGCGGTGGTGTTGATCAACGTCACCTCGTGACGCTGTGGCGAGTTCATAAAGGCGGCGGCTAGATTAAGGGCGTTCTGCTTGATGCCGTTGATCCACAGGCTTTCGTCCGGCGAACCAAGGCCGATGGTGACGCCGATGCGCAGGCGCCGGCTCACGGGGACTCGAACAGGCTTTCGATGGCGCGGGTGTAGCCGGCGACGTTGCGCTCGCTCTCTGGGTCGAGCGTGGCGAGGAACTCGCGCGCGCGGCGATGGTAGTCGTCGAGCGCGAGGTCATGGTCGCGGAAAGCTTGCAGAATGGCCAAGCCACCGTCTTCGGGATCGAACGTCCGGTAACGATAGCCGCATCCGCCAAGGTAGCCGGAATTGTGGATCAGCGGATAACCGCCCCACAACAGCTCGTAGTAGAGATAGTTCTGCTCGTTCTCCCAGCTGTGGCTGATCACGGCGTCAGCCCACTGGCTCATCACCTCGGCGATCGGATATCGGCCCTCGAACGAGGCGCGGCCCTGCTTCACCAAGTCCAGGCTGCGCGCCAGGGCGACGAAATCCGGCCGTTCCTTGAGCGCAAGGGTGTTGAACAACCTCACGAACTCGAGCGCGTTCGGGTCCCGCCGGTGGGCCGCGTCGGCGGCAAGCATCGGGATATGGACAGTCTTGACCATGCAGATGTTGGGTTCGAGGCTCGCCAGCCGCCAGCGATTGCGGCCCGGGACGTAGCCGAAGGTCTGGCCGGGTGCAGCGGCGCGTTCGAGCAATGCCGGGCTCCAGAGATGCTGCATGGCCACGACCGGCGCCCGCATGGCGGTGCGATAGTACTGCAGGCAGGTCTTTTCGAACGCCGGCAGGGTCCAGATAGCGTCATAGGGCGTGCCGGAGACCAATAGGCCGTGCGGGAGGTCGAACATCATCCGTTCGATGTCGATCACGTAGTCGTTGGCCACACGCATGCCGACGATACGGCCGCCACGCTCGCGGAATGCGCGGCCCCAAGCCGGATCGAGTTGGGCGCTCAGCTCGATGATGACGTCGAGATTCTGGGCGGCGCGCGTCATGTCGATCACCGGAGCCGGCGCCAAGGCGAGGAAGTCTCCCGCCTCCTCAGGCTTGCCGACGCCGCCGTTGACCAAGAACGTCTCGCCCACGGCCGGCGACTTCTGCAGCAGATTGATCAGGAAGAAGCTGTTCTGGAAGATGCCGTTTTCCCAGATCGATTGCGCGCCCTCGCGTAGGAACAGGGTGACACCGATCTTGAGCTTGCGGGGCCGTTTCACGCCACACCTCGAGACGCCGCGAGGCTGAGCAGCCGGCGCCCATAGGCGTCGCGGTTGGCGGGATCGAGCGGGTCGAGGGGTGCGATGAAGGCGCGCGCCCGGGCGCAGTAGCCATCGAGGTTGTCGGCGTGGTCGCGCCAGGCGGTCAGCACCTGACCGGCGCCGGCGTCGATGTCAAAGTCCGGATAGTAGTAGCCGAGGTCGCGGATCCATGGCGAGTTGTGGACCAACGGATAACCGCCCCAAAGAGCATCCAGGTAGAGATAGTTCTCGTCGTTCAGCCACTGGTGCGAAACGACCAGGTCCGACTGGGTCGCCATGTGGCCAGCGAACTCCTCCCGGGCCAGGAACACCGCCTTTTGGTCTTTGACCAGGTCGAGCGAGTGAGCGAGGAAGTTGAAGGTAGGGTGCTCGACCATGTGCGCCGTGTTGAGGGCGCGTAGCTGGGAGACGGCGCCGCGCTCGCGCCGATAGGCCTCGTCGCAGATCAGCAGAGGGATCACCCCGCTCTTCAACACCGAAATGTTGGGCTCGAAGATCGCCGCCCTGAGCCCGGGATGAGTCCCGGGCGGGGGGGGACGCCAGCCGAAATGCTGTCCATTCGCCTCCACAGCCGCGGCGCTTCTCTCGAGGAACACCGGCGACCAGAGAAAGGGGACGATCTCGACGGCGCAGCGGTGCGCAACGCGTAGCATCGGGGCGAAACGCGCGTCCTTGGGCAGGACCCAGAGTTCATCGCAACGATCGGGTCTGGCGCCATAGCCGCCGCGCGCGAAGATGTTGGGCTCGGCAAGGGTGGCGTAGGGCTGGCCGCAGGCCATGAACACGACCTTCTTGCCTAGCGCCCGGATATAGTCGAGCCACTCGAGATCGAGCGCGCCGCCCATCTCAAGGGCGACGTCGATGAGGTCGGTGGCCTCGGCCGGCCGCAGCAGGGGGAATTCGGCCGCGTCTTCGGCCGCCTGGGACGGCACGGCGTCCTGGTCGCCACAATTGAGCAGGACAACGCGTTCCACGAACGGCAAGGCGCGGAAAAGCCGGGCGAGGTGAAAGGTGTTCTGGCCGAGACCGTTTTCCCACACGTTCTGACCGGCGTGGGTAATCACCGAAATGCCGATCCGCATCCGTCCTCGCTTCCGCGTCCGGTCTCGCCTATTCGGCGGCAATTAGGCCATATGGATGTGTTTCGCCAGCGCACGCGATCGACAGGAGTCGGCGATCTCTTCGGATACGGAAACTTCCGGCACAACGATAGCGGCCGATCCGCGGCCGCTGATCGGTCCCGCCATCACCTTTCTGCGCAGGGCTCTCAAGGCGGCTTCGAGTAAGTTTGAGCGGCGCCTATGGCTGGAGGCGGCCAGCACCCTTGTTCCGATTGCCGAACCTGCTGCCGGCGACGTCAGCGTGGCGCTCCAATCGGCGGGGCTCCTGGACGAAGCGGCGGAATTCAACCGCCTGCTGGCGGCCTTGCGGCCCAACGAGGCGCCGCCGCACTTTCGACAGGCGCTGGCGCTGCTTCTGGCCGATCGAACGCGGGAAGCCTTGGCCCCGCTCGAGGCCGGCCTCAAGCTTTCGCCGGACTACCCGCTCGGGCGCAACAATCTGGCCGCCGCCCTGATCAGGCTGGATGAGCGCGAGGACGAGGCCCTCGCCCTGCTGCAAGCCGCCATTGCCGCGAATCCGAGGGAAGCGGAACCGTGGATCAATTTGGGGCCGGCGCTCCTGCGCGAGATGCGGCTCGACGAGGCCCTCGAAGTTGCGCCTCGGGGCGTGGAACTGTCGCCGGAAAACGCTATGGCCCACGACAATCTGGGCGTCGTGCTTCGCGAGGCGAGGCGGTGGCCGGAAGCCCTCGCCCACTTTCAGCGCGCCGTGGCCCTGCGGCCCGACCATGCGAAATACCAGCTTGATCTTGGCCTCCTCCAGCTCCTGCTCGGCGACTATGCCAACGGTTGGGAAGGCTACGAACTGCGTTGGCAATTCACCCAGGATCGGCGCGACAGCCGCCCCGTCTTGCCGGGGCCGCCCTGGCGCGGCGAGCCGCTGGCGGGCAAGACCCTGTTGCTGTGGGGCGAGGAGGGTCAGGGTGACGTTCTGCAGTTCTGCCGTTTCGTGCCGATGATGGCCGATCATGTTCGCGCCCAGGGCGGCCGGGTCGTCTGGAATTCGTTTCCGCGCTTCGGCGACCTGCTCCGGCGCAGCCTCGGCGACCACGTCGACGCCTACGTCACGGGCGACATCTCTCTACTGCCCCCGTTCGACTATGAGCTCGGCCTGCTGAGCCTGGCGCGGTTCTTCCACACGCGGGAAGACACCATTCCCGCCGCGGTTCCTTACATCTGCCCGGATCCCGAAGGAGTCGCCGCGTGGCGCGAACGTCTGGGCGCAGAACCTCGGCTCAAGGTCGGGCTAGTATGGACGGGCAGTCCCGAGCAGGGCCGAAATCCCTATCGCAGCGTCACGGCGCGCATGTACGGCGATCACCTGGCGGCGCTCGGTGACGAGGTCGCCTTCTACTCGCTTCAGGTGGGGGGCGAGGCCGAGGTCGCGGCGGCGCGGGAGGCTGGGTTCGAGATCATCGACCATACGAGCTCCCTTCAGACCTACGACGACACCGCCGCTTTGGTTGAAAACCTCGACCTGGTCGTGACCATCTGCACGTCGGTGGCGCATCTGTCCGGCGCCATGGGCAAGCCGACCTGGATCGTTCTCGACAGCAATCCGCACTGGGTATGGGGGCCGGATGGCACGGGCAGCCCGTGGTATCCCACCGTCAGGCTCTATCGACAGGCGCGGTTTGGCGACTGGAGCGCCCCGCTCGATACAGTCGCTCGCGACCTGCGCAGCCTCGCCGGCGGACGCCGCCTGGGTCAGCGGCGACCTTCGGCCGCATCGTCGGCAGCGACTTCTTGAGATAGTGGCGCGCATGATCAATCTGCGAAGTCTCTGCCTTACCTCGTTCCTCCTGGCGCTCACGGGGTCCGCATGGGCCCAGGACGCCGATGTCTCGGTTTTCTGGCCCGGATGCCTGAACACCAGTTGGAACGTCTCGGCGGCCGAGCGGGTCACCGCGTGCACGAAAATCCTGAAGCTCGGCAAGCTGACGCCCGATCAGCAGTCCCAGGCCCTAGTCAACCGCGCGTGGTCTTATTCGCTCATCCAGCGCATGGCGGACGCACGCGCCGACTACGATCTCGCCATCACCCTCACCCCGAAGTCTCACCTGGCCTACAACGAACGGGCTCTGTTCAACCTGCGCATCAGCCGCCTGGACGATGCGATCGCGGATTATGACATGGCCCTGAGCTTCCATCCGGGCGCCGCCTATTCGCTCTACGGGCGCGGCGTGGCCTTTCTGCGCAAGGGCGACGAGGTGCGCGGCCGCGAAGACCTGGCCGCGGCGCGACGCGCGGATTCCAGCGTCGACGAGGTCTTCCGCAAGATCGGCGTCACGCCCTGACAGGCCGGCGTCGACGCCGGTCGAGGCGCTCCGCAGCGCCGCACGCTTGTTTTGCTGCCTTTTGGGTCCAGATGACGAATCATAGTCGGGGCGTCCAATCTCACAGGGGCTGTCCGCCGGCGGTCGGCGGATAAATCCGGGCGGGCTTGCGGGCTTTGGCCTCGGCGACGCCGCCGAAGCTGAGGACGTCAAGGGCCCGCTGCAGCTGGAAGTCGGCGGCGATGTCGCTGTCGTCCGGCAGAGGGTGCGCGAACAGAACCTGCGGGGCCTGCGGCGCCAAAGCCTGTTCGGGCGGAATCTCCACGTCGCGGGGCGGCTGACGCGCGAGGTGGCTCTCATTGTCGAGCGCGTTGGCCACCGTCCCCTCGGATCGCATCGCATTCGCATCGAGGGCGGTCTTCACTTCATCCACGGACTGGGCGACCTGGAGATCAGGCACGATGCCGAGTCTTTGGATCGGGCGCCCCGTCGGCGTGTAGTAGCGCACGGTGGTGACCGAGAGCGCGCCATCGCGACCTTCGTCCAATGGAATGATTGTCCGCACGATGCCCTTGCCCCAGCTGGTCATGCCCACGACCACCGCTCGGTGATTGTCTTCCAGCGCGCCGGTCAGAAACTCGGCGCAGCTGGCGGAACCGCTGTTGACGAGGACCACCATCCTGACGGCCGGCAGGATGTTGACCGGCGGTCGCACGGCGATGGTTTTCGCCTCGCCGGCGTTCTTGCCGCTCCGGCCCACGTCCTGGCCTGGTTCGAGCAGGCGCGAGGCCACCGCCACAGCGACGTCGAACACCCCGCCGGGATCGTTGCGCAGGTCCAGGACCAGCCCCTTCATGCCCGGCAGGTCTCGCTTCAGCCTGGTCACGGCGGCGTCGAACTCGGCCGGTGTCGTCTGTTCGAATGACGTGATCCGCAGATAGCCGAAGCCGCCGATCGAACGGGCGTAGACGCTCTTCGTCTCGATGACGTCGCGCACCAGCGTGACGTCGGTCGGCGGCTTGTCGCTATACTTGATCGTCAGGCGCACCGAAGAGCCTTTCGGGCCGCGCAACCTGGCCGTCACCTCGCCGAGACCCAGGCCGGCGGTGGGCTGGCCGTCGATGGCGGTGACCACGGCGCCCGACTGGATTCCGGCCCGCGCGGCGGGGCTTTCATCGACGGGTGAGACGACCTTCACCTCGCCATTCTCGATCCCGATGGTCAGGCCGACGCCGGTGAAAGCGCCGCTGAGGGACTGGGTGAACGCGGCGTATTCCTTGGGCGACATGTAGGAGGAGTGGCTGTCGAGGGAGGCGAGCATCCCCCTGAGCGCCGCTTCGGTCAGCGCCGTCTCATCCAGCGGTGTCACATATTGCGAACGGACCAGCGAGATCGCCTCGCCGAACAGGCGAATGGCTTTGGCGTTTGGCGGATCGGGAACGGCCGTATCGGGCTCGGCGCCCGGCGCGGGTGAGGCGCAAACGACGCACGCCGCGAAGAGAAGTGCGCGCAGCCCGAGCGAGCCCGATCCAGCCGGGCGCGAGGGTGTCAAAGCCGCCATCTTGGAAAACGTATCAATTGTTGTAGTCCGGCCCCACCGTGCTCACCTTGCAGAACTTCTCCAGATCGGGGGCGGCGCGACAGTCCATCGTCAACGGCGGGACTTGATTCACCGTGACGATGTATTGGTCGATTCCGGGGATGAGCCCCGTGACCACGTAGCGTCCGCCGCCGGTAATCGAGAACCGCTGGGCGACGTTGCGCAATCGCATGAGCACATGGAAGAAGCAGACGTTGCCAGCCGGTGCGTCACAGCCGAACGCGACCGACTTGGCGCGAGCGTCGAAGATCTCGATCCGCGGTTTGACGATGTCGCCGCCGGCTGCGGGCTGCGCCACGCCGGGACCGACCGCGGCGGTGCTGACGATCAGCGCGATAAAGAACGCACGAAACACTAGCATCCCCCGATTCATCCGACTCCGAACCGCGCAACGCCCGGACATCCGGTGGCCGCCCTACTCGGGATGATCCAGTCGCAATGCTAGTGGATGGCGATCTCCGAGGCCACGGCCGCCCCGGCGCGCCGCTGGCGAGTTCCACTTGCTCCACCATTCGTTGAATTCATGTCACCCGTCGTTGATGTCCCTGACCTATTTCCCGGCCATCTTTGATGTCTCCAACCTGGAGCAGGCGAGGGCTATCATCCTGACCTCGGAAGGGGGTGCGACGACCGAGGAGAGATGGCGATCGGAGACGCCCTATCTGAGCGCAATGATCGACGCCCTAATTCGTCCCGGGCCGGATAGCCTTATTCTCGATTACGGCTGCGGCGTCGGCCGCTTGGAAGGCGATGATCGAGCGCAGCGGATGCCGCGTGATCGGCGTGGATATCAGCGCCAACATGCGCGCGCTGGCCGCCTCCTATGTGGCGTCAGATCGCTTCATCGCCTGTGCGCCTGACGGTTTTTCGGCGCTCATCGCCCGGGGCTTGCGCGTCGACGGCGCCATCGCTGTTTGGGTGCTCCAACATTGCCCCGCCCCAGGAGCGGATGTGGGTCCGATCCGGGCGGCCATGAATCCCGGCGCCAAACTCTTCGTCGTCAACAACCAGCTCAGCGCCGTTCCGACACGGGAGGCGGCCTGGGTGAACGATGGCGCCCAAATACGGACGATACTCTCCGGAAGCTTCTCCCTCGAGGACGAAGGCGTCCTCGAGGCTGAGCCCGTGCCTCCCGCGCTCTCGGACGTGGCCTTTTGGGCCACCTAAGTCGTCGCCTGAGGCGTGACTGAGCCCATTAGAATTGGGTGAGACCCAGATCAGCGTGGACGCGCTCCATGGCGTGAATGGGCGCATGTCGGCCGGCTCCGAACCTGAGGAATCGGAACCTTGCGGAACTGTGCCCTGGCGTCCCGTGCAGGACTCGAACCTGCGACCCCCGGTTTAGGAAACCGATGCTCTATCCTGCTGAGCTAACGGGACGGCGCGGGGGCTCTCATACGACCTGAGCG
>Ga0302314_10013881_pt1 | contig 13814 bp, 9 predicted proteins | sample III_Palsa_N2_3_FD_200533 | JGI IMG/M metagenome (GOLD analysis project Ga0302314, IMG submission 200533) | Peat permafrost microbial communities from Stordalen Mire near Abisko, Sweden - III_Palsa_N2_3 | ecosystem: Environmental > Terrestrial > Soil > Palsa > Peat permafrost | place: Sweden... | reverse complement strand
ATGTTCATGGACGACGGTACCACCGGCAACTATGCGGCGGCGGGGTCGTTCAAGGGCGGCGGCAAGGGAATCGATGCGGCTACGGGGATTATCGACGGTACCCTCAACTACAACTGCGGCCCGCTCGGTGCAGGCTACGGCAACGCGGGTATGAACCCCTACATCACCGCCGCCGAGTATCCAATCCTGTGCCCCGGGGTGGCCTATACCAATCCGGAAAATCGCGCCCTGGCCACACCGTACTTCCCCTATCAGATGAGCGCCACTGGCATCGGCCAGGTGATCCTCGGTCGCCGCAACGTCGAGGGTGGCCCGCGCCAGGATGAATACTCGCACACGGACTATCGCGGTGTGTTTGGCGTACGCGGGGAGATCGTGGAGGACTGGACGTACGATGCCTACGGTCTGTTTTCGCAGACCCGGGCCTTCGACTTCCACAACAACGATACGTCCACCCAGCACATGCAGAACGCGCTGCTCGTCGTGCCCGGTCCGAACGGGCCGGTGTGCATGGGCGGGCAGTCCGGCTGCGTGCCCTGGCCGATCTTCAACCCGGCGGTGGCGGTGAGCCCGGCCGCGCTCGCCTACATCTCCGTCCCGGGCGAGTTGTCGTCCCAGACGACGGAAGACATCGGCAGTGCTTACATATCCGGAGACCTGACCAGCAGGGGCATCAAGACACCTTGGGCGAATGAGGGCCTGAAAGTCGTGCTGGGCACCGAATACCGCCGCGATACGCTGAGCAGCAATCCGGACGAGGAGTATCAGAGCGCCGATCTGGCCGGCATCGGCTCGCCGGTACCACCGGTGTCCGCCGAGCAGCATCTCTGGGAAATCTTCAGCGAAGCGCGCATGCCCATCGTGCACGATGCGCCGTTCACCAAATCCCTCGATTTTGAGGCGGGCTATCGCTATTCGAGCTACAGCGAGGGCTACGATACCAACACCTACAAGCTCGGTGTGGAGTGGGCGCCGGTCAGTGACGTGCGCCTGCGCGCCAGCTACAACCGCTCGGTACGCGCGCCGAACCTGCAGGAACTCTACCAGCCCGATCACGTCGCTCTGGACTCGGGCGGCGACCTGTGCGGTTCGGGTACATCGCTCTCGGCGGCGCAATGCGCGCTGCTGGGGCTGTCCGCGGCCCAGTATGCCGCCGGTGGCGCCCCGAGGGCCCCGGCGGCGCAATATAACGGCCTGGTCGGCGGCAGCACCAAGCTGCAACCCGAGGTCGGTAAGACCTACGATGTGGGCCTGGTATTCACCCCGAGCTTCCTGCCGAAGTTCAGTGCGACGGTGGACTACACCGATATCAAGATCACGAACCTGGTGAACTCTTACGGCCCGAACCTGATTCAGACGAACTGTGTGCTGACGGGCTCGCCGATGTGGTGCGACCTGGTGCATCGCGATGGTGCCGGCACATTGTGGGCCAGTCCGGATGGCTACACGTATGACCCCTTGCTGAACGAGGGCGGGCTGGAGTACCGGGGCCTGGACATTGGGCTGGCCTATAAGTACGGAATGGGACGCTTCGGTGATCTGCGAACGCGGCTCGACGGCACCTGGCTGAAGGACCTGATCTACTCGCCGAGCGCCGCAAAGGCCTATAACTGCGCCGGTCGCTTTGGCCCAAGCTGTTCCCCGATCACCCCGACCTGGCGCCATCGCATGACCGTGGACTGGGATACGCCCGTTACGGGACTGTCGGGCGGCGCCGTCTGGCGCTTCTTCGGCAAGGGCCTCAATACGATTGTCGATCCGAAGAACCCCGACTACGAGGCAATCGGGGGTGCTAACTCGACCAATTTGCCTGACGCTGAGATTCCGACGTACAGCTACCTCGATCTGCATGTTTCCTACACCTGGAACAAGTTCACGGTGCGCGCCGGATGCAACAACGTGCTGGACAAGGATCCGCCGTCGATCGGCGATACCACCGGCGGCAATCAGGTCTACGCCGAGGACAACACGTTCGCGTCGGTGTACGACACGATGGGGCGGTTCCTGTTCCTCAACGTCACCGCTGACTTCTAAAGCGTATCGAACTACCCTTTTTCGGTAGACTCAAAGGCGGGCCTCGTGCCCGCCTTTTTTTGGCGCACCCCGCATCGGGTGAGCCAGCGTCGCGGGAACACATGACATCCACCGTCAGTCGCGAACGGCTCGAAGCCGCGGTAGAGCATCAGCGCGCGGGTCGCTTCCAGGAAGCGGCGGCGATCCTGCAGGAGCTGCTGCGCGCAGCGCCCCGCGACGCCGACCTGATGCAGCGCCTGGGCGTTGCACTGGCGCAGCTAGGGCGTCCCGAGGCCGGCGTGCCGCTGATGGCAGCGGCGCTGGAATTGCAGCCCGACCGCGTGCCCGTGCTGCTGAATCTCTCGCGTGCGCTGCTGGCACTGGGGCGGGCCGAGGATGCATTGGGCTGCTGTGAGCGTGCAGTGGCGCTCGATAGCGGGGCCGCGAGCGCCTTTCGGCTCAGGGGCGCCGCCCTTGCGACGCTGGGCCGCAGCGCGGAAGCACTCGCGAACTTCGGCCAGGCGGCGCGTCTGGCGCCGCACGATGCCGGCGTGCTGACCGATTTAGGCGTCGCGCTCGAGTCCGGCGGACGCTCTCGGGATGCCCTCACCTGCTTCGAGCGTGCGATCGAACTGGATGCGAATCAGTCCCTGGCGCACCAGCATCTGGCCAAGCTCGCCGCCGGCATGGGTGAGCACGAACGGGCGCTTGCCAGCATCGATCGGGCGCTGGCGCTGCAGCCGCAGCTGGCCGCGCTGCACAGCAATCGCGGCAACATCCTCACGCAGCTCGGCCGCTATCCTGAGGCGCTGGAGAGCTACGCCATCGCGCTGGCGATCGATCCCGCCAACCTCGACACCTTGCACAATCGTGCGATGGCCCTCTCGCTGCTGGGTCGCCACCCCGAGGCGCTGCGCGACTACGACCAACTGCTCGCGCTCGATGCCGCGCGGGCCTCGGATCTACTGGGGCGCGGCGCTGCCCTGCTGGCCCTCGGCCGCACGGCGGAGGCGCTGGCGCCGCTCGAGCGGGCCGCCGCGCTACTGCCGCAGGATGGCGAGGTACACGTGCAGCACGGCGTAGCCCTGCTGCGTCTGGAGCGCTACGCCGAAGCTGTCGCGAGCTTCGACCGCGCCCTGGCCATCAAGCGCGATCGCCCCGAGGTACTGAACAATCGCGCGGTCGCGCTCGAGGCGCTGGGCCGCGCTGATGCCGCGCTGGCGGACTTCATCCGCGCCGCGGTCATTGACGGCACGGCCGCCGCGACGCACGTCAATATCGGCGTGCTGTCAGCGCAGCTGGGACGCTACGCGCAGGCGGCGTCGAGCTTGGAGCGCGCGCTCGCGATCGACCGCGAGGATCCCGCCGCGCAGATCGAGCTGGCCTTCCTGCACCTGAGGCAGGGTTATTTCACGCGCGGCTGGCCGCTGTACGAGGCGCGCTTTCGCGTGCCGGCACTGGCAGTCGCGCCGCGGGAATTCGGCGCGCCGCGCTGGAGCGGCGCGCCGCCGCTCACCGGAAAGACGCTGCTGTTGCATGCCGAACAGGGTCTGGGCGATACGATCCAATTCTGCCGCTACCTGCCGCTGCTGGCGGAGCGGGATGCGACGGTGGTATTCGAGGTGATGCCGGCGCTCAAGGCTCTGATGCGCACGCTGCCGGGCGCGGTGCAGGTGATCGGCCGCGGCGAGCCGATTCCCCCGGTCGACTATCATTGCCCCCTTATGAGCCTGCCGCTTGCGTTCGACACCCGGCTGGCGACGATTCCGCATGACGTACCCTACCTTGCGGCGGATTCGGCCCGCGTGGCCGCCTGGCGGGCGCGCCTGCAGGCACTTCCCGGCCTGCGAGTGGGAATTGCCTGGCAGGGCAACGTACAGGTCGAGCGCCTGATCTGGGCGCGCGGCCGCTCGCCGCCGCTGGCGGCTTTCGAGCCGCTCACTCGCATCCCGGGCGTCAGTCTGGTATCGCTGCAGCAGGGCGAGGGCCTGCAGCAACTGGACGCGTCGCCGTTTCGCGAGCGCATTTTTATCCCCGGCGAGGAGCGCGGTCCGCACGCCTTTGTCGACACCGCGGCGATCATGGCATCGCTCGATCTGATCATCAGCTCGGATACTTCGGTGGCGCATCTGGCCGGTGCATTGGCACGACCGACGTGGCTGGCACTCAGCGCCGCGCCGGATTGGCGCTGGCTGCTCGAGCGCAGCGACAGCCCGTGGTATCCGACGATGCGGCTGTTCCGGCAGCCACAGCTCAGTAATCGCTGGGACATCGTGGTCGCGGACCTGGTCAAGGCGCTCCAAGCGCGCATCGCACAGCCGGCACATTAGCGCTTCGCCGGCTGCTAACGATGTCTTCCCGTGACGATCCCGAGGGGCTGCTGGAACTGGCGCGACAGGATCTCGCCAGCGACCGCCTCGCGGCCGCGGAAGCCAAGTGCCTGGAGCTGCTGCGTGCGCACCAGCATCATCCGGCGGCCCTCGGATTGCTCGGCCAGATCCTCTACGCCGCCGGCCGCCACGAAGAGGCGGTGCGCGTGTTCAACGCGCTCACGTTGATGCAGCCCACGATCCGTGAGCATTGGCAGAACCTCGCCACTGCGCTGCGCCCGACGCGCCGCTACGATCAGGCCATCGCTGCGTTTGATCGCGCGCTGCGGCTCGCCCCGCCCTCAGCGGGACTGCTGTACAACCTGGGCGTGCTGCAGATGGAACGCTGCGACTACGACGCGGCCTACCTCGCGCTACGCGACGCCGTTCGCCTGGCGCCGACCGATGCGACGATTCGCTGGGCGTTCGCACAGTGTTGCTACGACGTGGCCAACCACGAAGAAGCCTTGGCGAGCCTGGAGAACTGGCAGCAACTTCAGGGACTGACACCGCAGATTACCGCCCAAATCGCGATCCTGCTGGTCATGATGGGAGAGAGTCGGCGCGCCGCCCCGGCGATCGAGCAACTGGTGGCCAATCCACCTCTCCAGGGGCGCGCGCCCCTGGTGCTGGTGTCGATCCTGGAGCGGCTGCATCGGCTGGATGAGGCACGCGCCGTTCTACAGCGCTCGGAGCAGCACGAGGGTGCTCTTGGGACCGCCCCCGAGCGGCTGCAAGTGTCGGCGCTGCTGGCCGCGAGGGCCGGCCAGCACGATCAGGCGCGAAGCTACCTGTCCTCGGCGCTCGAACAGCAGACGGAATTCGCGCACCGCTACCACGCGTTGTTTCCGCTGGCGAAGGCGCTCGATGCGCTGGGGCGCTACGACGAGGCTTACGCAGCGGCAGAAGAGGCCCACCGCTCGCAGGTGGCATTCATGAAGGCGGCGATGGGCAAGTCCCCGGATAATCCGTCGCTCATGTCATTGCGCATCAAGAACGGCTGCGAGCCGGACGATGTCGTCACTTGGAACCTCGATAGTCCGGCGATCGAGCAGTCGCCGATCTTCATCGTCGGCTTTCCCCGATCCGGCACGACGCTGCTCGAGCAGGTGCTCGATGCGCACCCGCTGCTGCAGTCCATGGACGAGCAGCCCTTCATGTTGCGGGCGATGACCGAGGTCAGCGAGCGCGGGGTGCGCTACCCGGGCGAGCTCGGCCGGCTGAGCGCGAGCGCGCTCGAAGAGATCCGCGCCCACTATTGGCAGCGGGTACGGCGCAAGATCGAACTGGCTCCGCAACAGCGCCTGGTCGACAAGTGTCCAATGAATATGACGGTGCTGCCGTTGATGCGGCGCCTGTTTCCCAACGCGCGCATCATTCTTGCCATTCGCCACCCCTGCGATGTGTTGCTGAGTTGCTTCCTGCAGCAATTCCGTTCGCCGGAGCTGGCGCTGCTGTGCCGCGACCTGCCGACACTGGCGCACGCCTACGACAGCGCATTCGGGTATTGGTACTCACAATGGCCGCTGCTGCACCCGGCGAGCTATGAACTGTTCTACGAGCGGCTTACCGCCGACTTTCCCGCCCAGGTGCACCAGCTGGCCGATTTCCTGCAATTGCCCTGGAACGAGGCCATGCTGGCACCGGGCGAGCGCGCCCGCGCCAAGGGCTTCATCAGCACCCCGAGCTATGCGCAGGTCTTGGAATCGGTCAACAGCCGCTCGGTCGGCCGCTGGCTGCGCTATGAGCGCCACTTCGAACCAGTGCTGCCGGTCCTGATGCCTTGGATCGAGCGCTGGGGCTATGGTGTCAGCTGATTCGCGTCACGCGCGTCATGCGGTTCTTGTCGGCCGCCAGCCATAGCGAGCCCATTGCGCCGTGCTCGATGTGCACGGTCTCACCGACCGCGAATTTCTTGTTCGGCTCGATCTCCACCTGTATCCACACCTGCTGGTTATCCAGGGTGAAGATATATTCACCGCGTGGACCCTGTCGCAGCGCGGTGATCTTGCCGGGCAGCACTGCCTCTTCCGCCCGCCGTTCCGCTTCCGGATCGCGCTTGCGCGCAATGTCGGCCGTGAGGCCGAAGCGGTCAGCCTCGATCTTCGGCAGCGTGGTCGCGAGCGCATCGAAACAGGCCAGACGCTGCGCCTGGTCGCTCTGGCTCGCACAGCGACGCATGCCATCGGCGAGACTATCGCTCGTGCCAGCCGCTGGCTTGATCGCCACCGCCAGCAGCAGTCCGAGACAGGCCTTCGCAGTACTCATCGCGAACCCAGTTCGGGCGCATCGTCCCCGAAGTAGCGGCCGATACCGATGGTGAACGCGCGCACCAGATCCTGTTCCGCCCGGTTCAGCAACGGATTCCAGATGTCGAAGATCAGAATGATGCGCACCTCGTTGCTGTCGTTCCAGGCCTCGTGGTCGATGCTGTCGTCGAACACCCAGGCCTCGCCCTGGCGCCATTCGCGCGTCTGCGAGCCGACGCGAAAGGCGCAACCCGGCGGGATGATCAGCGGCAGATGCACGATTGAACGCGTGTTGGTGGTGCCGGTGTGCGGTGGCAGGCGGGTGCGCGGCTGGAGCACCGAGAAATAGGCGCCCGGCGCGTAGGTCTCGATGTCGCACAGCGGCAATTGCTCCAGCGCGGCGGCCGTCTTGGGGCACTTCTCGAGATGCTCGACCACGGGCCTGCCGTCGTGCCACAGCCGATACACGCTCCAGTCGAGCGAACGGTTCAGCGGGCGCCATTGATCCATCGGGGTACTATCCGCGAAATCGACATACGGCCGCAACTGAGCGCGCTCGTGTTGCAGCACCGCCTGCGCTTCGGCGGCGATGGCACTGGTGGCTGCCTCGAGCCGCTCGAACCACGGGAACAGCGAGCGCGGGAAGAACTCGATCGCCGGCAGATACGGGAACATGAGGGCCTTGGGTTCGCTGTAGTAGATGCGCCGCTTGCCCAAGTACACGTCCTGACAAGCCTGGAATCGTTGCAGGTCTTCGGCGCCGTGCTGCACTCGCGGTGCAAGCAGCTCGCGATCCAGGAACGCCTCCAACGCTGCATTGCTGGCGCGGCAGACCTCGCCCGCGTGTGCGAGCGCAGGCGCCAGCTGCGGCGGCACGCGCACACCCGAGGCAACACAGTCCATCACGGCGCCGTAAACAATCGCCGCCGCCTTTGGTTTGCCGAGCCGCTCCATCAGCTCGCCCTTCTGCAGCAGTGCCGGCACGTAGCGCGGCTCGATTCCGAGCGCCTTTTCGAGCGCTGCGGCTTCCGCGTCCCGATCGCCAAGCGTGCGGCAAGCGTTAGCGAGATTCAGCCACAGCACCTTTGACTTGCTGTCGGCGGCGATCGCGCGCTCGAACAACTCGCGCGCACGTGTCGGATTGCCGACGCGGTGCATGTGGCCGCCGGCGGCGTTGAGCACCAGCGGTTGCTGCGGTGCACGCGCCAGCGCCATTTCGACCAGCTTGAGCGCTTCGGCGGGCGGCTGGCTCGCCGAGACCTGATTGATGGCCTCCACCAAGGCACGCGCCTCCGGTTCGCTGATGACTGTTGCGTTCACAGAACCTCGCTATCGATATCAGATCACAATCCACGGTTGAAATAGCTCCCAGCTCACGCGCGGCCACGGTGCTTCGTGTTACGGTAGGCCGGTGCGAGACCCGGCTATTTTACCCTGTCAGACCCTGAAGACCGCAGCGACTGCCGGGTGCCTGGCGGGCCTGCTGCTGCTGGGCCTGGCGGCGCGCGCCGGCACCGCTGGCGACGTGCCGGGGACGGCGCATCCGGCATCCGGCCCGGACGATTCGGTGTTCGCGCTGCCGACCACCCGCGATCACATCGGCCGCGTGCTGGTTCCCGTGACGATCAATGGGCACGGGCCGTTTCGCTTTATCGTCGATACCGGTGCCAACCACTCGACCATCGCGCCGCGCACGGTGCTGGCGCTGGGGCTGACCCCGACGCAGGAGGCGCCCTTTCATGTCGACGGGATCACCGGTGAAGCGCGGGCGCCCTTCGTTACGGTGGATGTTCTGCGGACCGGGGATCTGACGATCGACGATGCGGCGCTGCCGATCGTCTGGGCGCCGGTCATGGCCGGCGCCGACGGCATCCTTGGGGCGGCGGGGCTGACCGGGAAGAGCTTGATCATCGACTTCCAGCGCAACCGTGTCGAGATCGCACATCACATCGAAACGCTGGCGCGCAGCACCGCGATCAAGATCCACGCGTCGCAACTGACCCAGGGACTCATCACGCTCGACACCGTGATCGGCGGCGTGCGTACTTGCGCAATTCTGGACACCGGCTCGGAACGCTCGCTCGGCAACCTGGCGCTGCGCGACGCCCTGAAGGGGCGGCGCAAGCCGGGCGCGATCGCCGTGGTGACGTCGGTCTACGGGGCCACGCAGGAAGTGGAACCGGGCGAGTTGCAGAGCGCACCGACGATCGTGCTCGATGGGCTGCGCATCACCGATGCCGAGATCGTGTACGGCGACTTTCACATCTTCAAAGTCTGGGCGCTGGATCAGAAGCCGGCGCTCATCATCGGCATGGACGTGCTCGGTACCCTGGCCTCACTCACCATTGACTTCAAGAATCAGGACATCTACGTCGCGAGCGTGCACAACGGCTCGAATTCGATGACGATGACGAGCGCCGAGCTCAACAACACGGCGATCAGGCACTGAGCGCCGGAAGGGGCAACGCATCGAAGGCGATCGTCAGCCGCGGCTGCGCGCCGTGAATCGGCGTCGTCCCGTGCCACAGGTACGAGGGGAACAGCACCAGTCGACCGGGCACTGGCTGCAGGTACTTCTCCGCAGTCGCGCCCGGCACCGGAAAACGCGTCTCGCCGAACTTGAGCCAGCCTGAACGCAGCGCCGTGTCCTGCGCCTCGCCCGGCACGTCCACGTAGTAGGCTGAGCTGATCCAGCCCTCGGGATGCAGATGATTGACGTGGAAGCCCTCACGATGCAGCTGCACCGACCAGGCGCCAGTGATCACTGCGCCGCCGACGTTGCGCGCTGACAGTGGATGCCACGGTGCCTGCCCGAGCGCGCTTAGATAGTCGGCGATCGGCGCCTGGAAAGCCTGCAGGGCCGCTCGAATTGCGGGGTCGCTCTCGGCGATGAGATTGCGCGTGGTCTGACTGCCGTGCCGCAGGCTCTGATCCAATGGATGGCTTGCGAACCGGTGGCGCGTGGTCAGCGCAGCGCGCAGCGCGGCGTTCAGCTCGGCCATCGACGACCAGCCCGGCGGGGGCTCCAGCATGTAGCTGCGCACCAGCCGATCGTAATCGTAGAGCTCGCGGTAGTGCTCGCGTCCGAGCAGCCGTGCCGCAGTGGCCTCGTAGGCGATCCAGGTCTGAACCAGCGGTTCGCGGGCGCGCCGCGCGGCGAGGTATGGTAGTGCATCGTGCGCACGGCCGCGGGCCAGCAGGATCGCCACCAGCGTTTCGATAATCTCCGCGTCGTCGGGCATCGCCGTTGCGGCGAGGAGTGCCTCCTGTTCGGCCTCCGCCAGGCGCCCTGTCTCCTGCAGCAACTGGGCTAGCAGCGCGTGCAACGGTGGTACGCGTCCGTGGGCCGTCAGGGTTTCGCGCAGCTGCCGCTCGGCCTCATCGAACCGGCCGGCACCCTTGAAAACTCGGGCCAACGCGGTCTGTAGCGGCAGATTGCCAGGCTGCGCGGCGGCGATGGCCGCAAAGTCGCGCGCAAAGTCCGGATCAGCGCGCATGTAACGCAGACGCGCGAGATTGAGCTGGGCCTCGATGTGGGTGGGGCGCAGCGCCACTGCGGCAGCGTACTCGCGCTCAGCCTCCTCCAGGCGGTAGAGCAGACTGAGCGTGCGGCCGCGATTGAAGGCGAGCTCGAAATTGCGCGCGCCCAGGTTGCGCGCGCGGTCGAGCACCGCCAGCGCCTCCTCGGCACGCTCCAGGCGCGACAGCAGCGCTCCAAAATTCTGGCGCGCAAAGGTCTGCCGCTCATCGAGTGCGAGTGCGCGCCGATAGGCAGCCTCAGCCTCAGCGACCTTGTTCTGGCGGTCGAGCATGAAGGCCAGCAGCGAGCAGGCATCGGCATCCTCCGGCCGCTGCTGCAGCAGCGTGCGGGCTTCGGCTTCGGCGGCGGCCGGCCGGCCCAGCTCATCGAGTATCACTACCAGGGCACGGCGCGCCGCGTGCTCCATGGGCGCGAGCTCGAGCAGCTGCCGATAGGTCTCCGCGGCCTCGACCGCACGCCCGCGCCGGTGCAGCAGCTGGCCGAGATTGAGCCGGAACTTCGGGTTGGCGGGCTCGATCTGCAGGCTCTGCCGCACCAGCAGTTCGCCGGTGGCGGCATCGCCGGACTGCTCGCGGATCAGCCCGAGCAGGTGCAGCGCCGCGGCTTGCTGCGGAATCTGCTCAAGCAGCGCGCGGCAGGCGCGCTCGGCTTCGGCGAGCCGCCCGTTCTGCATCAGATCGGCGATTGCGATGAGCCGCGACTGGGGCACGAAGCGCCGACTCAGATCGGCCGATGGGGTCGGTGCGCCTGCTCGCGAACTTGCGGGTCCGCCGCGGCGCAGTTGCCGCAGCCGGGCATCGCCAGGCGCGCCCGATGCCGCGCCGCCGTCGCCACCAGGACGCCGCGCGCCGCGAGCGCATCCAGCAGGCGCTGGCGCCGCATCATCGGCATGAACGTCCAGGCCACATAACCGGCGGCAAACACGACCAGCAGCGCGATGACGACCTGCTGCCACATGGCGCTAGGCTCCGCCGCCCGCGCCCGCTCCGAGCAGCAGCGCGATGCGGTAGGTCAGGAACGCCGATACGTAGGCGAGCACGAACAGGTAGCCGGCCATGATCAACGGGTAGCGCCAGGAATTGGTCTCGCGACGCACCGTGACCAGCGTCGACAGGCATTGCGGGGCGAACACATACCAGGCCAGCAGCGACAGTGCTGTGGCGAGACTCCAGCTGTGCGCGATCATGGGACGCAGGGCGGTGCCGACGTCGGCGCCGCCGCTGCTGGACAGCGCGTAGACCGTGCCGAGCGCCCCGACTACGACTTCGCGCGCCGCCAGTCCCGGCACCAGCGCGACGCTGATCTGCCAGTTGAAACCCAGCGGTGCAAAGATCCGCTCGAGCCCGGACCCGAGCATGCCGGCGAAGCTATAGCGGATTGCCGGCCCGGTGGCGCCATCAGGCGGCGCCGGGTAGCTCGACAGGAACCACATCAGGACCATCAGCGCCAGGATGATGGTGCCGACGCGCGAGAGAAAAATCTGCGTGCGCTCCCACAGGCCGGTCAGCAGGTTACGCAGATTGGGCCAGTGGTATTCCGGCAGTTCCATCAGCAGCGGGTGGTAGCTCGAGCGCATCGTGGCGCGTTTCATCACCAGCGCCACCAGCACCGCGCCAAGGACACCGGCCACGTACAGGGAGAACAGTACCAGCCCCTGCAGGTTGAATGGGCCTACGCCGCGCGCCGGGATGAAGGCGCCGATGATCAGCGCATACACCGGTAAGCGTGCCGAACAGGTCATGAGCGGCGCCAGCAGGATCGTTGCCAGCCGGTCCCTGGCGTTCGGTATGGTGCGCGTCGCCATGATGCCCGGAATCGCGCAGGAGAACGATGACAGCAACGGAATGAAGGAGCGGCCCGAGAGGCCGACGCCGCCCATCAGCCGATCGAGCAGGAATGCGGCGCGCGGCAGATAGCCGCTGTCCTCGAGCAGCAGGATAAAGAAGAACAGGATCAGGATCTGCGGCAGGAACACCAGCACGCTGCCGGCGCCGGCGATTACCCCGCCGGCGATCAGACTGCTCAAGGGACCGGGCGCCATGACCCGCTGCACCGCCTCGCTCAAGGCAAGCATGCCGGCATTGATCCAGGCAACCGGCGCCTGCGCCCAGCTGAACACCGCCTGGAACACCAGGAACATGAGCAGCGCCAGCAGCAGCGGCCCGACGATCGGATTCATCACGATCGCATCGAGACGCGCGAGCGCGCGATCGCGCAGCGGTTCCACGTAACCGGCGAGCGCGAGGATATGGCGCGCCTGGCGCTGCGTGGCCGCAAGCTGCTCAGTGGTGTCGGACGGCAGCGTGAAAGCCGCGCGCGGCGTTGCGGCTGGCAGCTGGTCGAGGGCCGCGAGCAGCGCGGATTCGCCACCGGGGCGTACCGCCACCGTCTGCACCACCGGCACGCCGAGTTCGCGCGCCAGCACCTTGCAATCGAGCCTGAAACCGCGGCGATCGGCCAGGTCGCTCATGTTGAGTGCGACCACCATCGGGATCGACAGCCGCGTGAGTTCGAGCGCCAGCCGCAGCGACAGCCGCAGGTTGGTCGCATCCAGCACGCAGATGATCATCTGCGGTGGCGGCTCGCCCCGCAGCCGGCCCGTCACGACATCGCGGGTGATGGCCTCATCGAGCGTTGCGGGTACCAGGCTATAGGCGCCAGGCAGATCCATCACGCGGTAGAGAAAACTGCGGCGCGCGCCGACAAACGCGCCTTCCTTGCGCTCGACCGTGACGCCCGGATAGTTCGCGACTTTCTGGCGGCTGCCGGTCAGGCGATTGAACAGCGCGGTCTTGCCGCAATTCGGAGCTCCCACCAGGGCAACCCGGCGGGTCACGATATCGGGAGTCGCGCGCGTCACCCGACCTCTTTAGCGCTCCAGCGCTGCTGTGCCTTGAGGCTGCTGCTCGAGCTGTACCAGCACCGCCTGAGCTTCGCGCCGGCGCAGCGCAAATATGGAACAGCCGATGCGCACCGCAATCGGATCGCCGCCGGGACGCAGCTCGGCAATGACCTCGATGCGCTCGCCGGCAACGAAGCCGAGTTCGATCAGGCGCCGGACCCCCGCGACTGCCACTGCGTCCGCGCCCGCTTCATCGGCGACAGCGCTGACCACGCCGCGCGCGCCCTTATGCAGCCGCGCCAGCGACCAGATGGCGTCGGTCTGCCCGCTGGCCAGCGGTGCCTCATGCCAGGCCCGACATGAATCCATCTATTCGAACCTCGCGCCGTACAAAGACAAATACGAATCAGTCGCAATTGCATCTAAGCATAGCGCAGCGTATCCCGGCGCGCCAGTTTGGGGGTCGAAGAATGTGGGCAAGGTGTTTGTCGCCCGCGCAGGTCAAATCGGTCGACACCCCGCCAATAGTTTCAAGGATGGATCATTCTGTCGAACTTCCACAAGAAACTGCCGCATTCGGATACAGTCTGCGCGAGGATCGGGCGCGACTACTTCGTACGTCGGCGCCCGACGCTCATGTCTTTGCGCGCGTCTTGCCGATGAAATCGCGTTTGCCGAGGGGCAACCCCTTCCAACGCAAAATGTCGTAGGTCGTAGTGGCGTGAAAGTAGAAGTTGGGCAGCGAGAAGGAGAGCAGGAAGTTCTCGGCGGTGTAATCCCGATGATTGTTGCCGAAGGCA
>Ga0302314_10013880_pt1 | contig 13814 bp, 10 predicted proteins | sample III_Palsa_N2_3_FD_200533 | JGI IMG/M metagenome (GOLD analysis project Ga0302314, IMG submission 200533) | Peat permafrost microbial communities from Stordalen Mire near Abisko, Sweden - III_Palsa_N2_3 | ecosystem: Environmental > Terrestrial > Soil > Palsa > Peat permafrost | place: Sweden... | reverse complement strand
TGGCGGCCCGTCACGACCACATGCAGCATCTCGGGCCGCGCGGTCAGCACCGCGAGCACTTCGTCGAGCGGCAGGTACTCGTATTTGAGCACCGTGCACAACTCGTCGAGCACGACCATCTGATACTCGCCGCTTTCAATCATCTTGCGCGCGGCGTCCCAGCCTCGGCGAGCCGTCGCAACATCAGCATCGCGATTCTGCGTGTCCCACGTGTAGCCATCGCCCATGGTGATGAAATCGCAGTTCGCAATTGCGCCCAGGAAATCGCGTTCGGACGTATGCAGCGCGCCCTTGATGAACTGCACCACGCCGAGCCGCATGCCGTGTCCGAGCACGCGTACCGCCATGCCGAACGCCGCGGTGGTCTTACCCTTGCCCGTGCCCGTATTGACGATCAGGAGGCCCTTCTCGAGCGCAGCAGCGGCCTGTTTTTTCTCGTGGCCTTCCTTGCGTCGCTGGGTCATGCGCAGATGCGATTCTTCGTCCGTTTTCATCATGTTCTCTGGTTGTCAGTGCATTGATTCGGGTCGTCTTCAGCAATCGCGACGGTCACGCCATCGGTCACTCTTTTCGGCACGATGATTCGCCCGTTGCGCGACGCGAGCAGCGCGCAGGGTTCGCAGACGCCGTCGATGCCAAGCAGCGCCTGAACCCGTTCCGACGTGCTGGTGCCAACCTGCGCGATGTCTTGCTTCGAGAAAAATTGCAGCGGCAAACCGTGGCGAGCGGCGAATTCGAGCAGCGCGGTTTCGTCCTTCTTGCTATCGATCGATGCCAGCGCTCGAGTGCTCGCCAGCGCCCGCGTCCCCAGCGCCGCGAACACGGCGGCATGAATCTGTTCGACGCTTACACCGCGCCGGCAGCCTATGCCGATGACCCATGTGCTCATGATTGCTGCGCGACGTAATCCAGCTGGCTCGCAATCCCCAGCCCGGCGACCGAGCCGATCACGACGATCGCCGGTGCACCGATTCCCGCGCGCTCCACCGCTTCCGCCAGATGCCTGAGCGGTGCACGCAGATGCCGTTGATCGGGTCGTGTAGCGCGTTCTATGGCGGCCGCCGGCGTCTCCGGATCGAGCCCGGCATCGACCAATGCGTGCGTGATATCCGTGAGCCGCCGTACGCCCATATACACGATCAGCGTCATCTTCGTCGCGACCAGCGCGCGCCAGTCGGGCTCGGCTGCATTGGCGCCCGCTTCGCGGCTGGCACCGTGACCGGTGACAAACACAACGCCCATGGTGTGATCGCGATGCGTGACCGGAATGCCAACGGCGGCCGGCGCAGCGATGCCCGCTGTAATGCCGCAGACTACCTCCACTTGCACGCCCGCCGCATGCAGCGCCTGGACCTCTTCGCCACCGCGCCCGAAGACGAATGGATCGCCGCCTTTCAGCCGCGCGACGACGTGGCCGGCACGCACATGGGCCAGCATGTCTTCGATGATCGCCGCTTGCGGGGTAGACGGATGTCCGCCGCGCTTGCCGACGTAACGAATGATCGCGTTGGCACGGGCGAACTTCAGCACGTCGGGATTCACGAGGTCGTCGACGAGGACGACATCGGCTTCCGACAGCGCGCGCACGGCTTTGAGCGTCATCAGCTCGACGTCGCCGGGGCCGGCGCCGATCAGCCAGACGCGGGCGGACGTGCTCATGATTGCGCCTCGTTCTCGTGACCCGGAAACACACTGGGTAGCCAACAGAACGGTCGGTGCGGGGGTGGGCGCAAGCCTTGAAAAATTGGATTCATGTAAGACGATATAAGCATTACGTCCTTCATCCGTCCCTCGCGGATGTGGCGTCCGGCGCACTTTTAGAGCGCGCCACTTGGCGACTGGCCGGTATCCGGGCTTGGCGACCGCATTCCGCTCGCCTTCCCGCTCGCTGGAGCAGTGGCTGTGGAGGAAATGAGCGCTCGGTTCGAATGACAGTCAGGAAGAGAGTCAGTCGAAGCGGGCGCGGGTCGCTTGACCGTTGCGGGGACAGCACAGGTTTTTGTCGACACGGCGCGTGAGGCCGGAAGCGTAAGCCTCGAGAATACGCGCGTGTGCATCCTGTTTCCCGTTTAACTACGCGCGCGGGAAAAGCGCGCGTGAGCACCAGACGCGGGCCAAAGATAGCACAGCGGGTGTCGGTTGCGCTGGGCTTTTACAGGCTGGAACCGGCCGGCAGTAGAGGTTTGTTGCGCTCGCACCGGCGAGATCCCTCGTTCGCAGGCACGGTCTGACGCCCCTTTCGCACCCCGCCCGAACCTTGACGCTAATCCCCCATCAGCCTAGACTTCGCGGTAGTTTTCTGGTGCTCGCGCGCGGTCTCTGCTGCGCGCAGTTAAACGGGAAGCAGGACGCGTTGCCGGAACCCCGGCCGTGCCAACCTGCGCTGCCCCCGCAACGGTAAAGCGAAAATCGCGCGACGTGGTTTTACCCTGGTTCATGCCGGGTTCATGCCACCTCGCACGGTAAAGCCGGCTTCGAAAAACCACTGCATGAATACATCATGTGGGAAGGTGAAGCGGCATTTTCGCCAGCCCGGATACCGGCCGGAACGACTCAACACCTGAAGCGGACGTTTGTCGCGGGGATGCGGCATGCGGTCGACACTTTTCACCATGCTTTTCCGGATTGCCATCCTGCATCGCGACATCCGCGCGCGCATTTTTTTATTGCTCGCTTGAGTCGGCAAAGGGCCAGCAAAGGGCGACGCATTCCGGCAGCAAGCAGCCAATCGATACAACGGAGCAACGGATGCAAATGCGCAAAATCCCGGTCACGGTCGTAACGGGTTTCCTCGGCAGCGGCAAGACCACATTGATGCGGCACATCCTGCAAAACGCGAAAGGGCTGCGGATCGCGGTGATCGTGAACGAATTCGGCGAACTGGGCATCGACGGCGAAATCCTGAAGGGCTGCAACATCGGTTGCGAGGACGAAAGCGCCACGGATCAACCGAATCTGTATGAACTGTCGAACGGTTGTCTCTGCTGCACGGTGCAGGAAGAGTTTTACCCGGTGATGGAGCAACTCGTCGAGCGGCGCGATCAGATCGATCACGTGCTGATCGAGACCTCCGGCCTGGCGTTGCCCAAGCCGCTCGTGCAGGCTTTCAACTGGCCGTCCATCAAGAATGCGTTCACCGTGGATGCCGTCGTGACCGTGGTCGATGGTCCCGCTGCGGCAAGCGGCCAGTTCGCGGCGAACCCGCAGGCTGTCGACGCACAACGCCGCGCCGATCCAAACCTCGATCACGAATCTCCGCTGCACGAATTGTTTGAGGATCAGCTTGCTTCAGCGGATCTGGTGATTCTCAACAAGACCGATCTGATCGACGAAACGCAGCAGCGCGCGGTGGAAACGCTGATTCGCGGCGAGATTCCAGCAGGCGTCAAGATCGTGCCGGCGCAGATGGGTCAGCTCGATCTGCACGCGTTGCTCGGGCTCGAGGCGGCATCGGAAACGACTATTCATCTGCGTGTCGATCATCATGGTTCCGTCGACGACGAAGGACACGCCGATCATCATCACGACGACTTCGATTCAGTCGTGGTGGAAGCGCGGGTCGAGTCGCGCGAGGCCGTGGTCGCCGCACTGCGCTCACTGGTCGATACCAACACGATCTATCGCGTGAAGGGTTTCGCGGCGTTGCCGGGCACGCCCATGCGGCTTGTCGTGCAAGGGGTGGGCCAGCGTTTCGATACCTACTTCGACCGCCGCTGGACTGCTGCCGAAGCGGCCAGCGAGACCAGCCGGTTCGTGCTGATTGGTGAAGATCTCGATCAGCCGCGTCTGCAACAAGCGCTGGCTGCCGCGCTCGCCAACGCACCCGTGCAGGCCTGATCCATGCATCTGCTACGCACGACGCCCGGCGGTTTTGTCGACGACGCAGCCGGCGTCATGCGTATCGACCAGACGCCTGCGCCGATCGTGGTGCTCAGCTCGGCCGATACCACGCTCTCGCTTCTCGCGAGTGTCGTGCCGCATCTGGAGGCGGATTTTCCAGCGCTGCGGCTCGCCAATCAGGCGTTCTTGCGGCAACCGGCATCGGTGGATTTTTACGTCGATGACGTGCTGAAACATGCCCGCGTGATCGTTATCGATCACCTCGGCGGCGAAGCGTACTGGCCTTATGGAATCGAGCGCATCACCGCGCTCGCGCGCCGCAATGGCCAGATGCTCGTGATGTTTTCCGGCGATCTGCAGGAAGATCCGAACCTCGTTGCGAAGAGTACGGCTGAGCCCGCATTGTGCGACCAGCTCTGGCGTTATCTGCGCGAGGGCGGCGCGAAAAATGCCGAAGAGTTTTTACGTTGCATCGCGTTTCAGGCGTTGGGGTATGGACGTGAAGCGCGTGCACCGAGTCCGTTGCCGGCAGTGGCAATCTATCATCCGGCGCGGCAGATCGCGACCGTTGACGACTGGAAAAAACGTTGGACTCACGGTGCGCCCGTCGTTGCCGTGCTGTTCTACCGGGCCCATTTGCAGTCCGGCAATACGGACGTGTTCGACGCATTGATCGAGGCCCTGCAAGCGCAGGGCCTCAACCCGCTGCCGATTGCGATGGCGTCGCTGAAAGACCCTTTGAGTCGCGAAGTCGTGCAGCAGCTTTGCGCGGATCATGGCGTGTCGCTGGTGCTGAACACAACGTCGTTCGCCGCGGGCGTCATAGACGACCCTGTGCCTTTCGAACTCGCGGGCGACGCGCCGGTATTGCAAGTCATCCTCAGCGGGGGAAATCGCGAAGACTGGCTGAAAGACAATCACGGCCTGAATTCGCGCGATGTCGCCATGCATGTCGCTCTGCCGGAAGTGGATGGCCGCATCATCACGCGTGCGATCAGCTTCAAGGGACTTGCGCATCGATGCAAGATCACGCAAGTCGATGTCGTGCGATATCAGCCCGATCTTGAACGGGTGCGTTTCGTGGCCGAGTTGAGCCAACGCTGGTGTCGACTGCGGCAACTCGCTAACGCCGAGAAACGCATCGCGCTCGTGCTCGCGAACTATCCGTTGAGTGAAGGCCGCATAGGCAATGGCGTGGGTCTTGATACACCGGCGTCCGTCGTCAATATTCTTTCGATGCTCGATAAAGAGGGGTATCGAGTAGATGAAATTCCCGCCGATGGTAACGCGCTGATGCACGCGCTGACCTTGGGCGTGACCAATGATCCCGTGGTTCGCGACTTGCGTCCCGCGTTGCAAAGCCTCGCACTTGACGATTATCTCGACGCTTTCGCCAAGCTGCCGGACAACGTCCAGCAGGAGTTGAATACGCGCTGGGGTCCGCCCGAAAGCGATCCAACGATCCGTCGCGGCCGCTTCATGATCGCGGGCTGGCGCTGCGGGCATGTGTTCATCGGCATTCAGCCGGCGCGCTCGCGTGAGCGTGGCGACTACGCGAGTTACCACGACGCGGAGCTTGTACCTCCGCATGCGTATCTCGCGTTCTACTTTTGGCTGCGGCTGCGCTTCAATGTAGATGCGATCGTTCACGTCGGCAAGCATGGCAATCTTGAATGGCTGCCGGGCAAGAGCGTTGCGTTGAGCGCATCGTGCTGGCCTGACCTGACGCTGGGCGCCATGCCGCATCTGTATCCGTTCATTGTCAACGACCCGGGCGAGGGCAGCCAGGCGAAGCGGCGGGCGCAGGCGGTCATCATCGACCACTTGATGCCGCCGCTCACGCGCGCTGAAAACTACGGTCCTCTGCAGGATCTGGAGCGTCAGGTCGACGAATATTATGAAGCGCTGATGGTCGACCCGCGCCGCGCGAAACTCCTGCGCAAGACGATTCTGGCGAGCATTGTCGAACATCGGCTGCATGAGGAACTCGGACTCGATAAACCTCGCGATTCCAATACTGAAGATGCGTTACTGACACGCGCCGACGCGTATTTGTGCGAGCTCAAAGAAGCGCAGATCCGCGATGGCCTGCATGTGTTCGGCGCGTCGCCGCAAGGCGTGCAACGCCGCGATACCCTGCTCGCGCTCGGCCGTTATCCAACCGGCGATGCGCAAGGCGCAAACGCGAGTGTGCTGACCGCGCTGGCTCGCGACTTGAACCTGGGCGACACGTTTGATCCTCTCGATGCCGACTGGAGCGCGCCGTGGACAGGCCCCCGTCCTGCTGAACTCAACACCATGATCGATGCACCGTGGCGTCATCATGGCGACACGCGTGAGCGTCTCGAGTTGCTCGCAACGTCGTTGATCGACCGGCCATTCGACGCGGCGGGGCCGAATACATCGCAGGTACTCGCACGCCTGAACGGCGACTTGCTCGCGCGGCTCGACGCGTGCGGCCCGCAAGAGTTAAAGCAGCTTCAACGTGGTCTCGACGGGCGTTTTGTGCCGCCGGGCCCAAGCGGATCGCCATCGCGTGGAAGGCCGGACGTGTTGCCTACCGGCCGCAATTTCTACTCCGTCGATACCCGCGCCGTGCCAACGCGCGCAGCGTGGACGCTCGGCCTGAAGTCAGCCAATCTACTGATCGAGCGTCACCTCCAGGAGCACGGCGACTATCCGCGCGCGATCGGCTTGTCGGTATGGGGCACGGCCACCATGCGTACCGGCGGCGACGATATCGCCCAAGCCATGGCGCTGATCGGCGTGCGGCCCAAGTGGGCGGCAGGCAGCAATCGCGTGACTGATTTCGAAGTCTTGCCGATCACCATTTTCAATCGACCCCGCATTGACGTAACGCTGCGTGTCTCGGGATTTTTCCGCGACGCGTTCGCCAACCTCATGCATCTCTTCGATGCCGCCGTGCAAGCCGTCGCGGAACTCGACGACGAAGCCGAAGACGTGAACCCGATCCGTGCGCGGATCATGCGTGAACGCGACGAACACATGGCGCGCGGACTTGACGAGAAGGAAGCCCGCTTGCGTGCGGGATGGCGTGTGTTCAGCACGAAGCCGGGCGCATACGGCGCGGGCTTGCAGGAAATGATCGACGCGAAGCAATGGCAAAACGACGCTGATCTCGCGCGCGGTTTCCAAAGCTCGGGCGGCTATGCGTATTCGCAGAAGGGCGATGGCGTGGAGGCTCGCGACACTTTCGGTGCGCGCTTGTCGACCATCGACGTGGTGGTGCAGAACCAGGACAATCGCGAACACGACCTGCTGGATTCGAACGACTATCACCAGTTCCAGGGCGGCATGGTAGCGGCCGTGCGGCATCTTTCCGGCACCCAGCCGCATGCATATAACCCTGATCACAGCAATCCTGCTGCGCCGCGCATCCGAACGTTGCAGGAAGAAATCTCACGCGTGATCCGCTCGCGCGTAGTCAATCCGAAATGGATCGACGGCGTGAAACGGCATGGCTACAAAGGCGCGTCGGAACTCGCAGCAACAGTAGATTATCTGTTCGGTTACGACGCCACCGCGCGGGTCGTATCGGATCATCAGTACGCGCTGGTTGCCGATGCCTACGTCAACGACGCTGACACGCGCGAGTTCATGCAGCAGCATAATCCGCACGCGCTGCACTCGATCTGCGAGCGTTTGACCGAAGCGATGCAGCGCGGCTTATGGCAAAGTCCGGGCGCGTATCAGGACCAGATTGAACGCCATCTGCTGGATGCCGAACAGCAACTCGAAGGGCAACGAACGTGAACGAATTCATCTTCCCATTTGCCGCATTGGTCGCGCAAGTTCCCTTGCAGCAAGCACTTTTACTCGCCGCGATCGATCCGGCGCTGGGTGGCGTGCTGGTCAGCGGTCCGCGTGGCACCGCGAAATCGACGACTGCGCGCGCGCTTGCCGAACTGCTGCCCGAAGGCCAGTTCGTGACCTTGCCGCTGGGGGCGAGCGAAGAGCAGTTGATCGGCTCGCTGGACATCGAAGCTGCGTTACGCGATGGCGGCGTGCGTTTTTCCCCGGGTTTGCTCGCGAAGGCGCATCAAGGAGTGTTGTATGTCGATGAAGTCAATCTGCTGCCCAATCAACTCGTGGATCAGTTGCTCGATGTAGCCGCGAGCGGGGTGAACGTGATCGAACGCGACGGCATTTCGCATCGGCATGAAGCGCGGTTTGTGCTGATCGGAACCATGAATCCGGAGGAGGGCGAACTCAGGCCGCAATTGCTGGATCGCTTCGGTCTGGCGGTGGAATTGCAGAACTGTTTCGATGCTGGAATACGTCGCGAGATTGTCAGGGCGCGTCTCGCATTCGATTTGAATCCTGAAGTTTTTCGCTCGCAATTTGCGGGACAACAAGAAGCCTTGTCCCTGAAGCTTCGACATGCCAGAGCGACGCTTCCCAGCCTCGAACTCGAGGACGCGGTTCACGCACGCGTCAGCGAGTTATGTATAGAGGCTCATGTGGACGGCTTGCGCGCCGATCTCGTCATGCTGCGCGCAGCGCGAGCGCTGGCGGCATTGGAAGAAGCGTCAGCGGTGAGCGTGGAGCATGTCGAGCGCGTGGCGGAATCGGTGTTGCTGCATCGGCGCAAGGAAGCCAACGCGCCCAGTGATCAACGCGCTTCTGAGCCCCGCTCGCAGCAACGTCCGAAAGACACTGACGAAGCAAGCTTCGGCTACATGCCGCCCGAGCCTGTCGACATAACAGCAGTCAAGAACGTCAGGCCGCTTGCCGCAAAAAAATCCTGAGCCATCGAAGGTCTGATCCAGGGGCCGAGCCCGGCCGCCTTCGATGGCTACCACCTTCCTCATCGGGTAGAACACGAGCACGTGCGGGCGAAGCTAGCGCGCGCATCGACTGGCTGCAAACGCTGCTGGCGAAACGCAATCAGCCTCTGGATAAGACGCACCTGAGATTTCACCGCGAGCAAGGCGACAGCAGCGCGTTGCACTGCTTCGTGCTTGATTGCTCCGGGTCGATGCTAAGCGGCAAGCGGCTTGCGCTGGCGAAAGGACTGGTGGTGGCGTTGTTCGACCGGGCGTACCGCGAGCGTGCAGAGGTTGCACTGGTCTGCTTTGGCGGTGCGACCGCGCAAGTGCGTCGCGAACCCGGTGCGGCGCATTGGTGGAACGATCGCTGGCTTGCGCCCATAGGTGGGGGTGGAGGAACACCGCTCGCGCTGGGCGTGCGCACAGGCGCCAATGTGCTGCTCAGGGCTGCGCGCCACCGTCCTTCGCAGCGGCGCTTGCTGTGGTTGCTGACCGACGGCCGCAGTCCGGAAACGCCGTCGCGTCCCGATGCAGCGGATCAGATTGTCATCGTCGATTTCGAGAATGAGGCGGTGCGTCTAGGGCGTTGCGTGACGCTCGCCGAGTCTTGGCAAGCGGATTATCGTACGGCCGCTTCCATGACTACGGCTTAGTTCATTCGTACCAGCGCGGCGTGTATACCCAGTCGCCATCGCCGTTGGACCGCGGAAAACTACGCGTGGTGGATGAGCCTACGATCACCATCGTGCGCATGTCGACCTGACTCGAATGCAGTTTATCCAGGGTCGTAGTGGTCAATGTTTCGCCCGGCCTGCCGATGTTTCGACCCAGCACGATCAAGGTGCCGCCACTTCGATGCTCACGCACGATATCAAGCGCACGGTCGAGTTGCCATGGCCGCGCGCGGGAGACGGGGTTATAAAACGCCATCACGAGATCGGCTTGAGCCGCGTGGCGCAAGCGTGTTTCTATCACGACCCACGGCTTGAGGTTGTCCGACAGAGACAGCATGCAGAAGTCGTGGCCGAGCGGCGCACCGGCGCGAGCGGCTGTGGCCAGAGCGGCGGATACACCGGGTACAACCTGCAATTGCACAGCGTTCCATAGCGCGTTATCCCGGGCCTCGTCGAGCGCTTCGAGCACGGCGGCGGCCATAGCAAAGACGCCGGGATCTCCCGACGATACGACCACTACGTTATGTCCGGTACTCGCCAGTTCGAACGCATGACGCGCACGCTGCATCTCTTCGCGGTTGTCGGTGCAATGAAGCACCTGATGCGGCGCGAACGGACCGGCCATGCGCACATAGGTCTCGTAGCCGAGGACATCGTCTGCGTGGGTTAAGGCGCGTCTCGCCGCTGGCACCATCAGATCCGCGCTTCCGGGGCCGAGACCAATCACGGTCAGTGTGCCGCGTGCCTGCCCGAGCGTTGTGGGATCGACCGGTTGTGGCGCGAGGGCAATCACGATGCCGTCGTCATGGGACTCAAGCGTTTCGAAGCCCGCAGGAAGTGTTCCAAAGCGCAGCGGCACATCCAGCGCTTGTGCGACATCGGCAAGCGGTGCAGAAGCGATCATGCTTAAAGGCGCTAGCACTGCCGCCAGCGACATGGGTGAAAGGCGATGTTCTCGCCAGGTTTGACTGACACGTTCGAGGATCGAGTCCACCGAAGACAACGCCGTCACACACACGACCACGCAGCGCGGATGAATCATCAACTCGCCCGGAACTTCGCTCGTATGCGGTGTGATGCGGATCGCGAGGCTGGCATCCTTGGCTCGTGGCAGGTCTGCTGCGTTGAGCCAAGGCGCATGACCTTCAACGCGCGTTGTGGCACCCGCGAGCAGGTCCGACACAAAACGTTTCCCGAGCTCGATATCGGCAAGTACATAACCCGCTGGCGGGTTCAACAGGCAGGTGCCGAAGCGTAGTTCTCCGCTCGTCGTTATCGCCGGAGCGACGTCCAGCGCTGCCGCGATTTCACGGGCCATCACGTTCACACCGCCCAGACCGCCAAGCAAAGGCACGACCGCACTGCCGTCCTCGGCGACGGCCAGCACGGGCGCCTCGAAGCTCTTATCCGCAAGTGCAGACGCAAGGCATCGGATCACGATACCCGCGGCGCATAACGCGATGATCGGCGTGTTGTGTGCGTAGAGCTCGCGCAGGTGAGGGCCGAGTTCAGTGAACGCGACATCGGCCGGCACGCGGCTTTCGAGACCATGAACAAGCGATCCGGGATACCGCGCCTGAATGCGGCGCGCGGTGTCGATTGCCCCCGCCCCCAGCACCACGATTGCCACGGCGATCTGATCGTTCAACGCCGTCATGCCTGCCATTTTTCCCCCGGCACGACGAGCAGCGAGAAATAGGGCGATGCCATGGGCTCGACTTCTTCCAGCGGCACGATGCGCTGGTTCGCCATGGTCGCGCGCTCGACGTAAAGGGCACGTTTATCGAGTCCGAGTTCGGTGAGCACGCGCCGCACCTTGTCGAAGTTGCGGCCAAGTTTCATGATCACGGCGGCGTCGGCGGTGGCGAGACGTTGCTTGAGATCTGCTTCCGGCAGCACGCCCGATAACACCGACAAACTCTGGTTCCGGTACACGAGCGGCACCCCAAGCACGGCCACGCCGCCCAGCATGGAGCACACGCCCGGGACCACGTGCGCTTCGAAGCGTTCGGCCAGCCGGTCGTGCAGGTACATGTAGGAACCGTAGAAGAACGGATCGCCTTCGCAGATCACGGCCACATCGCGTCCCGCTTCCAGATGATCTGCGATACGGATGGCGGATTCATCGTAGAAGTCGCCGATGATCGTTTCATAGCAGAGCGGTGGCTCGAGCGCTTCGGTCGTCACCGGATAAACCAGCGGCATGCGCGTCTGGGTCTCCTTGAGATGCCCTTCAATGATCCCGAACGCATTGCCTTTCTTGCCCTTCGCCACGAAGTAAGCGACTACCGGCGCGCAGGTCAGCAAACGCAGTGCTTTTACTGTTATCAGCTCGGGGTCGCCAGGACCGACGCCGAGGCCATAGAGGCGTCCGCTCATCTATTCGGTCTCCGTTGCCAGCGCGTTCACGGCGGCGGCCGCCATTGCGCTGCCGCCACGCCGGCCGCGCAACGCGACGAACGGCACGCCGCGGCTGTTAGCGGCAAGCAGCGCCTTCGATTCCGCCGCGCCGATAAAACCCACCGGAAAGCCCAGGATCAGCGCGGGTCTGGGCGCACCCGCGTCGAGCATGTCGAGCAGGTGGAACAGTGCGGTGGGCGCATTGCCGATCACCACTACGCTGCCTTCAAGGTCCGGTTGCCACAACTCGAGCGCAGCCGCGGAGCGCGTGTTGCCGAGCGCGCGAGCGCGTTCAGGCACGGACGGATCGTTGAGCGTGCAGATCACGCGGTTGTCCGCCGGCAGCCTTGCACGTGTGATGCCTTCGGCGACCATGCGTGCATCGCAGAGAATGGGGGCGCCTCGGCTAAGCGCCAGGCGGCCTGCCGTGCCCGCGCCGGGTGAGAACACGAGGTCATCGGTTACGTCGGTCATGCCGCATGCATGGATCACGCGCACGGCCAGTTTCTCGAGATCGGCGGGAATGGCCGAGAGGTTGGCCTCGGCGCGAATGGTCGCAAACGACGCGCGATAAATCGCCTGGCCGTCGCGAATGTAGTCAAGCATCAAGGTGGCTCCGGGCTAGCCAGCGGGCTGCCTGTTCTATGGTGAGATGGCGGGCGAGGGGTTCAGGCGCAGCGCCGTAAAGATCGTAGCGGCCGGGAGCGAGCGCAATCAAGGTGGTTTCGACCGCGTGCGCCGCCGCGCATGAACGCGCGCAGCCGCTCAGGTGGACGTCGCCGCTCGGCGGCATGGACCGGGCGAGAAGTTGCGCGTCGGCTTTGGTATCGGCGAAACTTTTCGCGCAGCCTTGCGAACCTGTGCATGCAATCAGGCGCGCGAACGGTTCGTCGGGATTAGCTGCGAGGCCGAGTGCTGCGAGTTGTTCAACTGTAGGTTGCGCATCGGCAGAGGGCACGTCGAGCAGCGTGACGCTTTGCCACGGCGTCATGCGTAACCGTGGCGCAAGGTCGGCGAGCGCGGACAGTGTCGCGGCCTCCAGGCGTCCAAGCTGGACTTGCGCACCGACGCACACCCTGTCGCCCATCCCCTGACGATGCACGCCGAAACGCAGCCTTGCATCGGATACGGGACGACGCCAGTCTTCAACATCTCGATCCAAAGCGAAGCCGAGCTTGGCCTGAACACGGCCAAGAATTTCTTCGATGGAACACGTCGTCAGCAGATCGCGCATCCTGGTCTGCCAGGGCTGCGCGAGATCGAGGAAGGTGTGCATCAGCGCATCCACGAGCGCGGGGACGTGCCCCGTTCTCACCGCAGCCAACGCAGGCATATGGTCTGCAAAACGCGGCGGACAGCCCGCGAGCCCGAATACAAACCGTTGCGCCGATACCGCTGAAAGCCACACATCGTGAGGATGATCGAGCATGGCAAGGCGCTCGCCACCATCCACCATCAACGCAAATTTCGGCGAGAGTTGGTGCAAACGGGCGTCGCGCTGCATCTGCCCGATTAACGTGAAAACGAGCGGTGCGACGTCGAGCAAGGCATGCGGATCGAGGCCCGCCAGTGGACTGGACATGACGTTACGCAAGTCGTCGGAACCCGGTGTGACAGGGCCAAGTCCCGCGCCGACGAGCAGCGAGACGAGCGCTTCCTGGGAGTCCTCCGTTACGCCGCGGATTTGTAGATTCGCGCGATTGGTCACGTCGATCAAACCCGAGCCGAACGACCGCGACGCGTGCGCCACCGCACGCGCCTGCGCGGCACTCAGTTCGCCCCATGCGAGGCGAATGCGGCACAGGCCGCCGTCCCGTGCAGGCACAATTCGCATCAGGCCCGGACAAGCCGACGGCCGCGATGCGTGCGTTGATGCCTGCGGTGATGCTTGCGCTAACCCGCGTACAGTAGTGAGTGATTCGTTCAAAGCGTGACCCGTTCGGTCTCGCGCGGCGCCTCGAGCATGCCGCCCTCTGAAGGGCATGGCACGTTCGCGGCATCGGTACACCCCGCCCGATGTTGGCTTGCACGAAGAATTCCGGTCGGCAGGTCTCTTGGCTGGCAGGTCGCCGTCCGCACCGGCCTTCCCAGTCGAAACCAGTGGCAGTGG